>ERZ1370068.4295-contig-3375_pt1 | contig 26757 bp, 36 predicted proteins | sample MGYA00561227_ERZ1370068 | MGnify/ENA primary metagenome ERZ1370068 (study PRJEB38410, sample SAMEA6850437) | metagenome | study: Metagenomic assessment of the ecological functions of the soil: analysis of the soil microbiota associated with the...
GTGTACTTCCGTTCAGTTACGTATTACTCTGAAAGAGGCCGCGGGCCACGCGCGAGCGGGTGCGGACCGCTCGAAGCTGCACCGCTCGAGGTCATCGTCTGCGTGAGCAAGGGCGACATGCGTGCGGCGCTCGAGTGCGCGCGGCCGGCGGCCGAGAGCATCGGCATCCGCATGTCCGAGACACCCGTCGCGCGTGCAGGAGCAGCTCGAATCCGAGATCGCGGCCATCCTGCGCAAGACGGCGCAGACCGAGATCGAGCGTTTCCTCGACCTGCCGCCGATGACGGACGGCGATCTCATCGCGGCGCTCACGACCGTCGTACAGAGCATGCCCGCGGCGGCACAGATCGACCGTCCCCTGTACCAGCTCATGTGCTGCCGGGTCGTCGCCGTCTCGCTCGATCACGGCAACTGCACGGTGTCGGCCAAGGGGTACGGCAATTTCGCGCTGATCCTGAGCCAGCTCGACCGATACCAGGAGGCATATCGCTTCGGCAAGCTCGGCGTCGACCTGAACGAACGGCTCGACGACATGTCGATGCGCTCGGCCGTCTATTTCTGCTTCGCCGCGCTCGCAGCCGGGTGGACGCAGCCGATCGCCGAGAGCATCGAGCTCTTTCGCCACGGCATCCGGTACGGCCTGCAGGCCGGCGATCACGCACACGTCGGGTACAACGCCATCCGCTGCATCACGCATCTGCAGTTCTCCGGGAATGCCTCTGCCCGAGCTGGCGGCGCAGGCGCGGATTACGAGCAGCTCCTGCATCGCGTCGGCGCGCGCATGAACCTGGACATCCTGCGGCCGCGCATGCAGCTCGTGCGCTGCCTGCGCGGTGAGACGAACGACCTGCGCACGCTGAACGAGCCGAAGCCTTCGACGAAGCCGCACACCGCGCCGCGATCGAGTCACGCGGCCGCTCGACTGCTGGTCGCCGACTACCTCGGCGTGCTGTCTCATGCATCGCTGCCTCATGGGCGAGCATGCAGCGGCGCTCGCGATCGCGGACGAGCTCGCGGTGACTGCTTCCCTTCATGACGGGCTACATCACCCTTGCCGAGTGCAACTTCTATCATTCGCTCGCCATGACCGGCCTGCACGCCTCCGCGTCGCCGGCCGAGCGTGCGCAGCTACGACGCGGCGCTCGACGGGGAACCAGGAACGCATGCGAGCCTGGATGGAGTCCTGTCCGCTCAGCTTCGCGCCGATGTACCTGCTCGTGGAAGCCGAGCGCGCGCGTCTCGCGCGGGCTCGGCTCGAAGCCCTCGATCTCTACGATCGCGCCATCGCGGCCGCGCGCCATGCGGGCTTCCCTGCACGTGGAGGCGATCGCGTGCGAGCGCGCGATGCTCTGGTGGGAGCAGGAGGGCAAGGCCGATTTCGCGAGCTTCTACCTGGAGCGCGCGCTCCAGGCGTGGGACATCTGGGGTGCGCTGGCAAAGCTGAACCAGCTCGCGCGCACGCACGTGGGACGCGTCGCCCGCAGCACGCGCACGACGACCACCGCGCGCTCGACGACGGGCACGACCTCCAACACTCAGGCGCTCGACGTGGCGGCCGTGGTCAAGGCGTCACAGGCGATCTCGGGCGAGATCGTGCTCGAGCGCCTGCTCGCGACGCTCATGGACATCATCGTCGAGAACGCGGGCGCCGAGTGCGGATCACTCATGCTCGAATCCGCGGGCCGGATGCTGGTGCAGGCGAGCAAGCTCCTCGGCGACGCGCCTCCGGGCGTGATGCAGGCGATCCCGCTCGCCGACGGCCCGCACCTGTCCGAAGGCATCGTCAACTACGTCGTGCGCACGCGCCAGCATGTCGTCATCGACGATGCGACCCGGCGCAGCCGCTTCCGCAACGACCCGCACGTGCAGGCGCACAGTCCCAAGTCCGTGCTGTGCGCGCCGATCATGCACAAGGGCGTGCTCACCGGCGCTCTCTATCTCGAGAACAACCTTCTGACCGGCGCCTTCACGCCCGATCGCCTGGAGGCGATCAACATCCTGCTGTCCCAGATCGCGGTGTCGATCGAGAACGCGACGCTCTATGCGCGAGCAGGAGCACCAGACGCAGACGATCGAGGCGCGCCAACGTCGTGCTGACGAAGGAGATCGCGGACCGCAAGCGGGCGGAGGAAGAGCTCAGCCGCTATCGCGACCACCTCGAGGAGCTCGTCGTCGAGCGCACGCGTGAGCTCGAGGAAGCGCAGGCGCATCTCGTCGACCTGTCGCGCCGCGCCGGCATGGCCGAAGTCGCCGCCGGCGTCCTGCACAACGTCGGCAACGTCATGAACAGCGTGAACGTCGGGGCGAGCGTGGCGCGCGAGGCCGTGGTCGCCCTGCCGATCGACGCCGTGCTCAAGCGTGTCGGATCTGCATCGGGCGCGCACGCGCATGATCTCGAGCAGTTCCTCACCCGCGATCCCACGGGTCAGAAGGTCCCGGAGTACCTCGACCGGCTCGGGTCGGACGCTCACGCGAGAAGCGCAAGGGCATCGTCGGCAACATCGACTACATGCTCGAGCATCTCGAGCACATGAAGACGCATCGTCTCGGCGCAGCAGACCGTACGCCAAGAGTCGGCGGCGTCGTGCGAGGTGCTGCTCGCTCGAGGAGCTGGTCGAGACGGCGCTCACGATCAGCGCCGTGAGCCTGCGCGAATCAGCAGCATCGAGATCGTGCGCGAGCTACGAGCCGCTGGCGCCGGTGCTCGTGGATCGCCATCAGCTGCTGCAGATCGTCGTCAATCTGATCACGCAACGCGAAGCACGCGCTGGAGGAGCGCGAGGGTGACGCGAAGCGCGTGCTCAGGGTCGCGATCCGCAGCGCGGGCGAGCGCGACGTCTGCATCGAGGTCGAGGACAACGGTGTCGGCATTGCGCCGGAGCACATGACGAAGATCTTCGGGCACGGCTTCACGACGCGCCGCAACGGTCACGGCTTCGGTCTGCACAACAGCGCGAACGCCGCCCAGACGATGAGCGGCCGGCTGACGGCCCACAGCGACGGACGCGGGCAGGGCGCGCGCTTCGTGCTCCAGATACCGCGTGCAGTACGCCGAGGAAGCGACGGCAGCTCCGTCATGGCTGAGCCGCGCAGCGCCGCCGCATCCGACGGAGCGCCAGAGGCTCCCGGCATCGCCATCGGGCGCAACGGCCGCATCCTGCTGGTCGACGACAACCGCGCCATCCACGAGGATTTCCGCAAGGTCCTCGGGACCGACAGCGGCGACAGCGACCTCGACGCCCTGCACGAGGAGCTGTTCGGCGCCGCCGAGCCGAGCCGGGCGCAGCGCTTCGAGCTGGACTCCGCATTCCAGGGCGACGAGGGGCTGCAGATGGCGCGCGCGGCGCGCCGCGACGGGCGGCCGTACGCGCTCGCGTTCGTGGACGTGCGCATGCCGCCCGGCATCGACGGCGTCGAGACGACGCGCGCGCCTGCTCGCGGAGGACGCCGACATCGGCATCGTCGATGTGCTCGGCCTACTCCGACCACCGCTGGGAGGAGATGGCGGCGGCCTTCGGCGACACCGGACCGCGTGCTCATTCTCAAGAAGCCGTTCGATACCGTCGAAGTACGCCAGCTCGCGCACGCGCTCGAGCGTCGCTGGGAGCTGGCGCAGCTCGCGGCGCTCAAGCTCGGTGAGCTGGAAACGCTCGTCGACGCGCGCACCGGCGAGCTGCGCGCCGTCAACACGAAGCTCTGAAGTCGGAAGCCGCAAAGCGCGAGCAGAGCGCTGCGCGAGCTCGCCGAGTCGCACGAGCAGATCCGCGCTGCTGGCCTATCACGACGGTCTCACCGGCCTGCCGAACCGACGCCGCTTCAACGAGCTGCTCGATGAAGGCGCTGCGCGCGCGCGCCGCACCGGCGGCGAAGTTCGCCGTGCTGTTCGTCGATTTCGACAACTTCAAGCGCATCAACGATTCGGTCGGCCACCACGCGGCTGACGTCGTCCTGCGCCAGCTCGCCGATGCTGCTGCGCCAGATCGTGCGCTCGACCGACGTCGTGAGCCTGCAGCGCGCGGACGAGCGAGTCGACGCCGTCGCTATCACGGCTCGGCGGCGACGAGTTCGTCATCCTGCTGCCGAGCACGCGCGACCGATTCACGCCGGGCATCGTCGCGCAGCGCATCCTCTGGCACCTCGAGCCAGCCGATCGCGCGCGGCCGAGCACGAGCTGTTCGTCACCGCGAGCATCGGCATCGCGACGTTCCCCGACGACGGCGAGTCCGGCGAGATGCTCCGATGCGCAACGCCGACGCCGCCATGTATCACGCCAAGCAGCTCGGCAAGGCGGCGTTATCAGTACTACTCGGCGGCGATGAACGCGGCCTCCGTCGAGCGCCTCACGCTCGAGAGCCGGCCTGCGCCGCGCGATCGAGCAGGAGCATCTCGAGCTGCACTATCAGCCGCAGGTGGACCTGCGCACGGGCCGCATCATCGGCGCCGAGGCGCTGCTGCGCTGGAACGATCCGCAGCGCGGCTACGTGCTCCCCGCGACCTTCATCCCGCTCGCCGAAGAGACTCGGGACTGATCCTGGCGATGAGCGAGTGGATGCTCAATCAGGCCTGCTTCCAGGCCACGGAATGGCAGCGCGCAGGCCTGCCGGCGGTGCCGATCTCGGTCAACGTCTCGGGCGTGCAGTTCAGCCGCCAGGATCTGTGCGGCATGGTGCGCCGCGCGCTCGCGCTGAGCGGCCTCGCGCCCGCGCTGCTCGGCGTCGAGATCACGGAGACGGCGATGATGTCGGTGCGCGAGCGCGCCGTCGACTCTGCTCGCAGAGCTGCGCGCGCTCGGCGTGCGCATTTCGCTCGACGACTTCGGCACGGGCTATTCGTCGCTGAGCTATCTCAAGCGCTTTCCCGATCCACATGCTCAAGATCGATCGCTCCTTCGTGAGCCGAGATCCTGAGCGATGCGCAGACGGCCTCGATCACCGAGGCGATCATCACCATGGCGCACGTGCTCGGGTTGCGCGTCGTGGCCGAAGGCGTCGAACGGGCGGGCGAGGTCGAGCTCCTGACGCGCTGGAAGTGCGACGTGATCCAGGGCTATTACTACAGCCGCCCGGTGACGGCCGAGCAGTTCTCTGCACTGCTCGCGAACGGGACGCTCGGGAAATCCGGTCAGGCGCCGCGCGCCTCGCCCTGACGCAGCAGCCAGAACGCATCCTCGCTCACGCCGCGGTGCGCGAGCGCCGTGCGCAAGTCCAGTGCCGGCCGATCGAGGCCGTCGTCGGCCAGCCTCGAACGTTCCCCAGTGAATCGCGAGCGAGCGCCTGCCGACTCGCGGGGTGACGGCCGCACTGAGTGGCTCGATTCTGCCGAATCTTCCCGTGCACATCCTCCGGGCTGTTCACGTTTTTCACGGTCGTTTGTGCCAAACGACCCGCAGCGCGCCCTGTTTGGCGAAAGAAGCAGCTGATGCGTGGTTCTTCCTCCACGTCGCCCAGGCGATTCTCTTCACCGCGCTCGCGGTGGGCGCCTTCCAGACGCGCCTCGGCGTGCGCGCTTTAAAGGAAACTCCAGTCGCGCGCGGATTGACGGTCGCCGCCGATCCCGACCAGTTCGCGCGGTTCCGACGCGGGGCGGAGGTGCCGCCGCCTTACTCAGCTACTCGAACGTCGCGCAGGTGTAAGTCGGCCCCCGAACGACAGTCGACTTTGAAAGCAAGAACCGGAGTTCGCCAGGATTGTCAGAACGCTATTCTCCTCGCGTACCCACTGGGTGCCAGGGCCCGCGGCCATGCCGCCACCCGCTGGCCTGTTCAACCTGGCAGCACGCGAGGGAATGAATATGTCAAAAGAACAGGATAACAAGGCCATCGTCGGCCGATGGTTCACCGAATTCTGGGGCAGTACTGGAATCCGGCCATCGTCGACGAACTCTGCACGTCCGACATCCTCCTGCAGTATGCTCGCTGCATGCGCCGCGCCGCGGTCGTGCCGATGTCAAGGCGTTCATGACCGCGTTTCGCGAGGCGTTCCCCGACCTGAGTTTCGCGGGTGCCGCGGATCTCATCGCCGAGGGCGACTATGTGGTCGGTCGCTGGGTGGGCGGAGGCACGCACACGGGCCCGGCCTTCAGTGACTTTCTTCAGGGGTCGCTTCCGGCGGCGTCCGGCCGGAAGATGCGGTTCACGGGCACGACCGTCCTTCGCGTCGAAAATGGCAGGATCGCAGAGGAAATCGGTCTGGACGATGGGGTGACTGCGCTGACGCAGCTCGGCCTGTTACGTGCCGCCTGAAATTCACAGTCGCGTCCGGTGGATGAAATCTTGGGCACGCGCTCATGCGCAGCGATCCCTGGTGCTATTCCAACCGGAGCGCGTGCATCGGCGGAATTGATGCCGCCCGACTGCCGGGAATCAGCGCGGCGACCAACGCGCACAGCGTCAGCGATCCGGTCGCCACAGCCAGGGCGACCGGATCCCAGAACTTCACGCCGCTACGCTGCGCGGCGAGCAATTTGCCTGCGCCGATTGCCAGCGGCACGCCGAGTCCCAATCCTATCGCCACGCGCGTGAACGCGCTGCGCAGGACGAGATTCAACACCGCGCCCTTGTCCGCGCCGAGCGCCATCCGGATCCCGATCTCGTTGGTCCTCTGCGCGACCGAGTAGGCGGTGACGCCGTACAGGCCGATCGCCGCGAGCAGGAGCGACACGCCGCCGAAGAGCCCCGCGAGGCTCGCGACCGCGCGCTCCTGATCGAACGTCAGCGCGATCTGCTGCTCGAGCGTCCGCGCGTTCATGAACGTCAGGCTCGGATCGACGTCCGCCATCGCCTTCGTCACCAGCGGCTCGAGCGCGCCCGGCCCCAGCTTTGTGACGAGCATCAGCCCGCTGATGAAGTGCGACTGGTACTCGACGCGCGTCATCACGCTGTTCACGTAGTTCACGTTCTGCGCGAGCGGCACGTAGAACATCGGCCGCGGCGGCAGCCGGAACTGGAAGCTCTGCCACCTGCGCGTCGCGGACGACGCCGACGATCGTGAACGTGCCGACGTTCTGCGGCTCGTCGAGGCCGAAGTGCTGGCCGATCGGATCCTCGTCGCTCTTGAAGAAGCGCTTGACGAACGCCTCGTTGACGATCGCGACCGGCGCGGTCGTTTCGTTGTCCGCCTCCGTGAACGTGCGCCCGCGCGCCATCGTCGTGCCGAGGTTCTGCAGGTAGTGCGCGCTCACGCGATCCCACGACGCGCCCGCGTTGTCGCCGGGCTTCGGCGGCGGATGGCCGGCGACGAGAATCAGCTCGCCCCAGTTGTCCGTCAGCGGGTTGTAGAGCGCGAGGTTCGCTGACTGCACGCCGGGGATGCGGTTCAGCCGGTCTTCGAGCGTGCGGTACATCGCCGTCAGCTGCGGCACGGTGTAGTCCGCGGACGGCCGGTTGATCGCGACGAGGACGCGATCGGGCACGGTGAACCCGAAGTCCTGATGCTGGACGTTGTTCAAGCTGCGGCCGAGCATCGTCGCGCCGGCGACGAGGACGACGGACAGCGTGGCCTGGAGGACGAGCAGCGCGGTGCGCGTGAACGAAGAATGATCGCCCGTCGATCGACCCGATCCGCGCAGCGCATCGATCGGATCAGTCCGCGTCGCCAGCCAGGCGGGGTACGGCGCCGAAGAGCACGCCGGTGATCACCGCGACGCCGAACGCGAACGCCAGCACCAGCGGCGACGGGCGTGTGCTGATGGGAAGAAATGTCGAGACGGAGAACGCGAGCGAGAGCAGCAGCCGCGCCGCGCCCATCGCGACGACGAGGCCCGCGATGCCGCCGCCGATGGCGAGCAGGATGCTTTCGACGAGCGCCTGCGTGACGATCTGCGATCGCGACGCGCCGATGGCCATCCGTACTGCCGTCTGCGTCCGTCGCGCGACCGAGCGCGCGAGCAGCAGGTTCGCGACGTTCGCGCAGGCGATCAGCAGCACGAGTCCGCACACCGCCATCAACAGCTGCAGGCTGCTGGCGTACTGCTCTTTCATCACGCCGACGCCGGCGCCGGCCGGGACGATCGCGATCGTCTGCTTCGGCAGCAGGTGGTCGACGTCGGACAGCCAGTTCGCCGGCCAGCCCGAGTCACGCGGGATCCACTGGCGCAGGACGTTCGTGAGCCGCGGCGCGATGCCGTCGGTGGTGGCGCCGGGTTTGAGGCGGCCGATGACGCGCAGCCAGGCGGAGACCGGCTGGCGCAGCAGCGAGTTGGCGCCGGTGACCATCGGTTCGTGCTGAATCGGGATCCAGAGGTCGGGCGGATTGTTGCGGAGCGTATCGCCGAAGAAGCCCGGCGGCGCCACGCCGGCGACCGTGAACAGGTGGCCTTCGATGACGAGCGTCTGGCCGACGAGCGATTGATCGCCGCCGTAGATCGCTTCCCACGAGTGATGGCTGATCACGACGACGGGCGGCGACGCCGGCGTGTCATCGTCTGCGGTGAAGACGCGTCCGCCGAAGGCGCCGATGCCGAAGGTCGTGAAGTAGTTGCCGGTGACGTATTCCGTCCGGAGCGAGCGCGCGGCGACGTCCACGCCGGGCCGGCGGACGCTGACGCGGAAGCCGCCGGCCTGGAAGGCGGTCAGTTGTTCGAACTCGGGCGCTTCGGCTTTGAGGCGTTCGAAGAGCGGGTACGAGAACATGCCCCAGCGATCCTGCGGTCCGCCCTGGACGCAGCAGTTGTCGCCGTCGCCGACGCGGTAGAGGCGTTCCGGGTCGGCGACCGGGAGCGAGCGCAGCATGACCGCGTGGATCAGTGTGAAGATCGCGGTCGTGCCGCCGATGCCGAGCGAGAGCGTCAGGACGGCCGAGGCAGTGAAGACGGGCGAGAGACGGAATTGACGGATCGCGTAACGGATGGCGCCGACCGGGTTGTCCATGCGGATCGGTTAGACGGCATAGACCCGCCATCCGTTGACGCCGTGCGAAATGCTCGACGACGACGCGCCGCGGTCCGAGATTCCTAAACCCTACAGCGTTTTACCGGGAGTCAAACAGGCCCGTGGCGTCTGGTTGGACTCGAGCTTGTTGATAGCCCGTATGTCGCGGAGGGGTTCGCCGCATTTCCTCGACGGCTCTCATGTTTTCGAGCGTTGCGTGGAGCGTTTCAGCCGTCGCCTGCACAGCATCCACCGCAGCGTGGCGGGCAGCCTCGGCTGCGGCTCGCGCCTCCTCGCCAGCGGTCCGTGCCGTTTCACCGGCTTCCCGCAGACGTTCCCTTTCTTCACGAAGTAATTCGATCGCCTCACGTTGGAGGTCGCGCAGCTCCCGCGCCTCTTCTGCGAATCGTCTGAACTGCTCGGCCTCGGTCCTGGCCGACTCGGCTGACATGCGGTGTTCTTCGGTGAACTGGCGGCCCTGCTCGGCATCCTGACGACTATCTTCAGCCCTCTCGCGGACGCCTTCCGCCTCCTGGCGGTGCTCTTCTGGCGGACGACGATCGTTCGGCATGTGGCTCCTTTCCGACTACTCACCCTGAGCGGATCAGTCGTGCAGGACGATGCTGAGGAGGGAGCTGTTGACCTTGAGGCCGCCGTTGTACTCGATGAGTCCGAGCTTCCTGAACTTGTTCATGAAGAAGTTCACGCGCGCACGGGTCGCGCCGATCATTTCCGCGAGCGTCTCCTGCGAGATCTTCGGCAATGTTCGCTGGGGATTGGCCTGGCCGTACCGCGCCAGCAGCAGGAGCGTGCGGGCGAGCCGCTTTTCGCTGGAGTTGAACAGCTGATCGACGAGATCCGCTTCGATGCGCATGTTCCGGGACAGCATATGGGAGAGGAAACGGTCTGCAAACACGCGGCTCTTCGTGGAGCAGCCGGACCATCGCCTCCTTCTCGATGATCAGGACGCTGCTCGGCGCCATCGCCGTCGCGGTCTCGATTCGAACTGATTGACCGGCCAGGGCGCCTTCGCCGAAAAAGTCGCCGGGCGACAGGATCGCGACGACCGCCTCTTTGCCGATACGGGAGAGCACCGAGATCTTGATCGCGCCCTTCTGGACGTATCTGATGTCATTGGCCGGATCGCCTTGTGCGAATCCCACCTCTCCCCGCCGGTAGCTTCACCATCTTTCGTGCTGGCCCTGTCGATGCGAGATACGCCTCCGCATCGAACGGCGCTGATGTCTTCGGCACGACGGTTCGTGTCTTTGTCACTGTGAGGGAACCTGCTTGCCGGATCGGTCGGTGTGGCCGTGCTTGCCGGCAATCTTATCCCATGGGCGAAGAATACGGGCAGTCGGCCCCTTGGCAGCGAATTTCAGGGGGTGTCCCATATTTGACAGTTTTGACAACGACGAGGTGTCACAGTGCCTCTTTCGGACGGAGCGGCGGACACTCAACCGCTCTGTGTCGCACCGCCGTTTCGAGCCTTCCACAGTTGCGACCGTCTGGCGCGAGCGGCTCGCTTTCGGAGGTCTCCCATTGAGCCTGAGCTTCGACGATGTGAGCCAGGAGAAACCCGCCAGCCTGGCCGGTCTGTCCCACCTGCCGCGCGGTGGCGAACTGCCGAAAGCCCTCACGGGAATCCGTGGCCTGGACGAGATCACGCGCGGCGGCCTGCCGAAAGGCCGGCCGACGCTCGTCTGCGGCGGGCCCGGATCCGGCAAGACGCTTGCTGGCGCTCACCTTTCTGGTGAACGGCGCCCTCCATTTCGACGAGCCGGGCGTGCTCATGACGTTCGAGGAAAACGAAGAGGAGATTGCCAGCGACGTCGCGTCGCTCGGTTTTGACCTTCCGGAGCTGATCAAGGCGCAGAAGCTCGCGGTCGACTACGTGCGCGTGGACCGCAGCGAGATCGAGGAAACGGGCGAGTACGACCTGGAAGGGCTGTTCGTCCGGCTCGATCACGCCATTCGGACGGTGGGAGCCAGACGCGTCGTCCTCGATACGATCGAATCGCTGTTTGCCGGCTTGAAGAACGACACCATCCTCCGGTCCGAACTGCGACGGCTGTTCCGATGGCTGAAGGACCAGGGCGTGACCGCCGCTGATCACGGGCGAACGTGGCGACGGCGCCCTCACACGGCAGGGACTCGAGGAGTACGTCTCGGATGCGGTCATCCTGCTCGACCACCGCGTCCACGATCAGGTCTCGACGCGCCGCCTGCGTGTGGTCAAATACCGCGGCTCTCACCACGGCACGAACGAGTATCCGTTCCTCATCAATGCCGATGGCATCAGCGTGCTGCCGGTCTCCTCCCTGGCCCTTCAGCATGAGGCGTCGTTGGACGCGCGTGTCGTCGGGTGTCGCGCGTCTCGACGAGATGCTCAGCGGCGAGGGTACTATCGCGGCAGCACGATCCTCGTCTCCGGCACCGCGGGCACCGGGAAGACGAGCCTGGCCGCGCACTTTCTCGACGCGGCGTGCCGCCGGGGCGAACGCTGCCTGTGCTTCCTCTTCGAAGAGTCGCCCGCAGCAGCTCCTTCGGAACATGCGCTCCATCGGCATCGACCTCGAGCCGTGGGTGGCCGCTGGACTGCTGCAGTTCCATGCGGACCGGCCCTCGCGTTACGGGCTCGAGACGCATCTCGTGACCATGCACCAGGCCGTGGCGGACTTCAGGCCGACCGTGACCGTCATCGATCCGGTGACCAACCTGATGACGGTCGGGACCCACACCGACGTCCAGGCGATGCTCACGCGGCTGATCGATCATCTCAAGACCGAAAACATCACGGCCATGCTGACGAGCCTCATGCCCGGACAGACGGAACATCGAGCGGACCGAGACGACCATCTCGTCGCTGATGGACACCTGGATCGTGCTGGCGAACGATCAAGTCGGCGATCGACACCGCAGAGGGCTGCACGTGCTCAAGTCTCGCGGCATGGCGCACTCGAACGAGCTGTGCGAGTTCGTGCTGACCAATCACGGATTGAATCTGCTCGACGCTGCCGGTGCGGCGCGCCGGACACGGATGACGTCGGACCCGGTTCGCCGGAAGAGGCTCGCCATGCAGCTGTCTGACAACCTGCCGAGCACGCCGTCGTCTGCGGAGAAGGCCTACTCGCTCCGGCTCTATGTTGCCGGACAGACGCCGAAGTCGGTGCTGGCCTTGAAGAACCTGAAGGAGATCTGCGAGCAGCACCTGCTGGGCCGTTATGAGCATCGAGATCATCGATCTCCTGGAAAACCCACAGCTCGCACGCGGCGACCAGATCCTCGCCGTACCCACGCTCGTGCGACGGCTGCCGGAACCGATCAAGAAGATCATCGGCGATCTCTCGAACACGGAACGCGTGCTCGTCGGGCTGGATCTCCGTGTCCGCCAGTGACGCGGCCCATGCCACTGAACCCGCGCAACCTCCGCGCGGCGCTCGAGCGGCCGCGACGGACCGCCGGCGGAACGGTACATCCTCCGACTCTACGTCACCGGCCTGACGTCTCGATCGTCGCGTGCCGTCAGCAACCTGCGGGCCATCTGCGACGAGTATCTCGACGGGCGATACGATCTCGAGGTCATCGACATCTACCAGCAGCCGGTCCTCGCGAAGGGTGAGCAGATCATCGCAGCACCGACGCTGATCAAGAAGCTCCCGCTGCCGATGCGCCGGATCATCGGCGACATGTCGAACCGCGAGCGCGTGCTGCTCGGACTCGATCTCATTCGTGGGTCCGACCATGCCGGAGTGAGGCCATGGATACACGCAACGCCGACCATCGCGAACAGAACGAGACGCTGCGCGCTGCGCGTCGCCGAAGCCGAGGAGATGCTGCGCGCGATTCGGCATGGCGAGATCGACGCCCTGGTCGTCGAGGGCGCCGGCGGCAATCAGGTCTACACGCTGCACAGCGCCGAGGAGCCGTACCGCAACCTCGTGGAACAGATGCAGGAAGGCGCCGTGGTCCTGACGAGCCGCGGCGACATCCTGTATGCCAACGCACGCTTCGCGGCGCTCGTAGGCGAGCCGCTCGAGTCGGTGATTGGCAGCCACTTCGGCCGGTTCGTGCAGCGCGTCGGACAAGCACGACGTTCGAGACCCTGCTGAGCGCCGGCAGCGGCAGGACGTCGCTGCAGGTTGCTCGGACCGGAGTCCAGTCGCCTTCGAAGTGAGTCTGTCGCTCACGCACGACCAGTGTCGGCCCACGGCGATCGCCGGAACCTGATCGTGACGGACATGAGCGAGCTCCTCGAGGCCCACAGCAACCGCGACCGTGCCGAGCACGACAGCCGCATGAAAGACGAGTTCCTGGCGACTGCTGGCCCACGAGCTGCGCAATCCGCTCGGCGCGATCAGCAGCGGCCGCTCAGGTGCTCGAAGTTGACGCACGCCGAGGGCCAGCCGGACACGCGCGCGCACGAGGTGATCGCGCGGCAAGTCGGCCACATCACGCGTCTGATCGACGATCTGCTCGACGTCGAGCGCGTGGTCTCCGGAAAGATCCGCCTGAATCGGCAGCCGCTCGACCTGGCCGACGTCGTGCGCCGGGCGGTCGCCACGTTCGCCGCCGACGCCCGGCTGGATCGGCAGCATCGACGTCAGCACCGAACCGGCGTGGGTCGATGGGGACGCCGTGCGGATCGAGCAGGTGCTCACGAACATCCTGACCAACGCGGTCAAGTACACGCCGCCGGCGGCCGGATTCGCGTGGCGCTGCGCGCCGACGGCGACGACGCCGTGCTCGAGCGTCGAGGACTCGGGCTTCGGCATCTCGCCGTCGCTGCTGCCCTTCATCTTCGACATGTACGTGCAGGCCGACCAGACGCTCGACCGCGCGCGGGGCGGCCTCGGAATCGGCCTGGCCCTCGTCCGCCGCCTTGTCGAGCTGCATGGGGGCACGGTGGCGGCGTCGAGCGATGGAGAAGGGCAGGGCAGCAGGTTCACGGTGCGACTGAAGCAGATTCCCTCGGCAGAAACGTCTTCCGGTGATGTCCTTCCCGCACGGAACGTCGTGCGAAGCCCAGGCGCGTGCTGCTGATAGAGGACAGCGGCGAGGCACGAGAGATGTTGCGGATGATGCTCGAGCTCGCCGGGCACGTGGTCTACGACGCGACCGATGGCGTCCGCGGGCTCGAACTGCTGAACGTCGTGCGTCCACGACGTGGGGATCATCGACGTCAGTCTTCCCGGTATGGACGGCTACCAGGTGGCGAGGCGGATTCGTGAGAAGCCGCAGGGCCGCGGCATGCTGCTCCTGGCCCTGACGGGCCACGGCTCTCGCTGGCGACTCGACGCATTCGTTGGAACACGGGTTCGACTATCACCTGGTCAAGCCCGTCGACCCGGACTATCTTGCGCGCCTGATCGGCGAAGTGGCCGAAGGCTCGTAGAGAATGGAATCTTCTGAGAATGCGCGACAGACGTGTCAAGCGCGCAGCGGTCACCGTTGCGGCCATTCTCGGGCTGGCGTTGTCCGCTGGGCGCAATCCGTGCCCAAAACAATCCCGGATGAGACGGCGATTCGCCAGATTCTCGACAGTGAAGTCACGACGTGGAACAAAGGTGATACCGACGGCTACTCGAGGGATTTCGCGACGGATGGGACATTCACGAATATCCGCGGGATGTTCTTCACGGGACATCAGGAGTTTCGAGACCGTCACGAAGCGATTTTCAAAGGCGAATTCCGCGGAACCTCGCTGAAACAGGAAATCGTTTCCCTCAGGTTCATCCGACCTGACGTGGCGATCGCAGAAACACTCACTTGGGTGTCGGGGTTTCCGAAAGCCGGACCGCCACCGGGCACGCAGGTGGACGCGAACGGGCGGCTTCGATGCTCGTCTGTTGCAGGTCCTGAAAAAAGACGGCGGCGAATGGAAAATCGTGGTCTATCACAATGTGGATGTAAAGCCGGGCGTGCCTGTGCCAGAGCCGCGGTGACGCCGTTCCGACCTGATCCGGCAATCGGAACCTCATCAGCGGCTGGCGCTTCCTACAGGTCGCCGCTCCGCGTGACCGACAAGGCTTCTTGGGGTGCAGATGTCGAACCGAGAGCAACCGCTAGGCCGCAGCGCTGATGGACTCACCACGCAACCGGACGCCGCCACAGTCGATCGTCGGTCTCCGGACTCCGCGAAGATGTTGGCGGCGAATCTTGGTCGCTCGGTCGCCGTGAAGGGCGAACTGACCGGGGTCAGAAGACTTGACTGTCGACGGTCGTGTGGACGGTTCCATCGACCTGTCTGCAGGCACGCGTTGACGATCGGCCCGGAATGCGATCATCCACGCCCGGGATCGCCGCGAAGGTCGTGACTGTGTTCCGGTTCCAGTCGTCGGAAACATCACGGCCCGCGACACGATCATCCGCATAGGGGCATCCGTGCAGGGGATCTGGTGTGCGCTCGTCTCGCCTTGCAGGATGGCGCACATTTCTGCGGGAAAGTGAAGATGACGACTCGGCAAACGGCGCGCGAGGGCCAGACTGCACCTGCGACACCCGCCCTCGCTGCCGCGGTCGTGTGGAACATCGGTCGTGAACACGAGCGCGCGCTCGCCGAAGCGGTTCTTGCGAGTGGGCGATCAGTGAACGGACAGCTTCTTCAGTAGCCCCTGGTCACTCAGCATTTTTCCGGCGCCAAGCACCACGGCGGCAAGCGGATTCTCGACGATCTGCACGGGAAGATGTGTTTCCTGGCGCAGACATTCATCGAGATGACGAAGGGAGCGCGCCCTCCCCGCACAGCGCGATCCCTCGGTCGTAAATGTCAGCCGACATTTCAGGGCGGAACCTGGTCGAGGGCTTCTCGCACGGTCTTCAGGATCACTTTGAGAGGTTCGGCGAGCGCCTCGCGAATCTCCGTGTCGGACACGACGACTTTCTTTGGAACGCCTTTCCCGATATGGCGCCCTCGGACTTCCATAGTGAGCGCGGAATCGAGCTTGATGGCCGAGCCGATCCGGATCTTTGATCTCTTCAGCTGTGCGTTCGCCGATGAGCAAGTCGTGTTGCTTCCGCGAGATATTGAATAATCGCCGCGTCCATGGCATCGCCCGCCACGCGCACGGACCGGCCGATGACCACGCCAAGCAATGAAATGACCGCGATGTCCGTCGTGCCGCCGCCGATGTCGATGATCCATGTTGCCGGCGGCATCGTGATGGGGAGGCCGGCGCCGACCGCCGCGGCCATCGGTTCGTCGATGAGATAGACCTCGCTCGCTTTCGCACGGTGCGCGCTGTCTTTGACGGCGCGGCGTTCGACCAGGCGTGATCTCCGTCGGTACCGATGATGACGCGGGGGCGGGCCCACGCGCCCGTTTGCCGGTGGGCTTTTCGAGATGAAGTGAGTCAGCATTCGCTCGGCGGCGTCGGAAGTCCGCGATGACGCCATCGCGAATCGGCCGCACCGGGCGCAGCGTCGTCGGGCTGCGCCCGATCATCTCCGCAGAGCGTCGCTGCCGACTGCTTCAACCGCCCCGGTTGCGACATTGAACGCGATGACCGAAGGCTCGCTGACGACGATGCCTTTCCCTGGCGCAAAAATGCAGGTGTTCGCGGTGCCCAGATCAATGGCGAGGCCCGAACCAAAATGGCCAAGAGACATTAGCGCGAGGCTTCCGCAAGGAGCATTCCACTGCGACGTCGATGGCGACAGTTCGAAACCTTTCAGGGAAATCTCCAGGCGGATGTCGACCGGACTCGCGACGAGCCGCGAGTGGCGTTACGTTACGGTCCCGCGGGCGACGATTCTGTGAAGCCTGACGTTCGATAGCGTGATGGAACAAGCTCAACTGGTGCGTAGGGTGCACCTGGAGCTCAACCGCTCGACGCCTTCACGTGTAAGTGTGCGCACGGCCGCCAGCGTCCGTTCCACGTCCGTGCCGGGCGTCAGCAATCCCGCACATAACCGGGCGTATGGCGTCCGGTGCAGGGGTCCCTGCTCGCGAGGACCCCTTGCCCGGCTAAAGTCGCGACCACCCTGTCAGGTGCCATTCCGTCGACCTCGAAGCAGACGATCCCCGACGAGAGCGTCTCGTCCAGAGGCGTCTGCAGGCGAACGCGCGGCATGGCGCGCAGCCCTTCCTTCAACTGGCGGTTCAACAGGTGCACCCGGCCGGCGATGCGATCCTTTCCCAGACTCGCATGCAGATCGAAGGCGCTCCCGAGCGCCCACGTGTGATCGAACGCGTGGTAGCCGCCGGGTGTCATGAGTTGCCCACCGCCAACGTCCGGGCGCTCGCGCCAGCCGATCAGGGAATAGAACACTCCAGGTTCCCAGGTGGGGATCGCCGGTCGGGTGATCGCCCAGGCTTCCGGCCTTCCCCACAGGATGCCCGTCCCTCTCGGCCCGAACATCCACTTGTGGGTGCCGGCGGCGAAGAGTCGCAGCCGAGCTCGGGGAGCGTCACGTCTTCAATACCAAGGCCATGCACGCCGTCCACGCACAGATGGACTCTGCGATCGGGTCCGCGCTCCTTGTTGACGTCGGCGATGACATCGGCGATCGCTCGAACCGGCGCTTTCACCCCGGTGCCGGAATGGACCCACGTCATCGCGACGATGCGCGTCGAAGCGCTGACGCCGCGCCGGACCGCGTCGACGATTTCATCGGCTGTCGCCGTGAACGACTGCCGGTACATGTCGACGCGTTTGACCGTGCAGCCCGTGCGTTCAGCGCACGCGGCGATGGCAGCCTCGGTGGCGTAGTGATCGTGGCTCGTCGTCAGGATCTCGTCGCGCGGCGTCAGCTTGAGCCCAGAGTAGAGCAGACCGAGCCCCATCGACGTACTGTCGGTCAACGCGATGTCCGCCGGCTGAGCGTCAAGGTAGGTCGAGGCTGATTTGAGGACCTCGCCTTCGAGCCGCCAGCGCTCATGGCTGATGTAACTCGCCGGATCACGCTGCAGCTCCTCCCGGTGTCTGGCGATCGCGTCGCGCACGGGACGCGGGTGCGAGCGCAAAGAGGAGACCCGCCATGTGGATCCGATCAGGTCGCAGTTCAAAGAGGCCTCGGATGTCTTCCCATGAAGTGCTCGAGTCGATCTCAATTGGGCCGGCGGCGACCGTTCGGCCGCCCGCTGCCTTGGGCGCGACTGCCGCAACCGATCCTGCAGTGGCGGTCGCGAGCGCGGCTCAAGAAACCCCGGCGATTCGTTGACGACATGCGTTCCTCTCGTGCTGAAGCGGCCTGTCTGGCCTTGTCTGCCGGTCTTTCGGCACCAGCCTCGTGAACCGACTGTATCCACACCAGTGAACTGCACGTTTCATGTCTGGATGAAATGTTCGGCGCGACCCGCGCCGGTATACTTCGGTCATGTTCGGAAAATATCCGCTCGCCGAAGTGGGCGCACTCCTGGCGGAGCCGTCCCGAGTCGCCATGCTGATGGTCCTCCTCGATGGACACCGCCATTCAGCGGGCGAACTCGCGATGGTGCGCAGATTTGTCGCCGCAAGCGGCCAGTGCGCATCTGGCCAAGCTCACGGACGGCGGGTTCCTGCAGGTCGTTCGGGTCGGCCGGCGCCGGTTATTCGCGCTCGCTCGCCCCGAGGTCGGCCAGGCGTTGGAGTCTCTTGGTGCGATGGCCAGGACGAGGTGTTTCTCGATCGGCGTCGAAGGTCGAGAAGCCGCTGCGGTTCGCGCGCACGTGTTACGACCATCTGGCCGGACAAGTGGCGGTCGGAATGGCGCACGCGATGGTCGCAGGCGGAGTGTTGCGGCCGTATGGCCATGAATATCAGGTGCTGTCTCCGGGCGCCCGCTTGTTCAACGAGCTGGGGATCGACCTATCGACGCTCGGCAGGAACCGACGAAAGCTGACGCGTCAGTGCCTCGATTGGACCGAACGCGAGCCGCACACTCGGAGGGGCGCTCGGCGCCGCATGCTGACACGGTGCATCTCCGCTCGCTGGGTCACTCAGCTCTCCAGGACTCGTGCAGTTCGCATCACCGATCGCGGTAGCCGTGCTCTGCGGGAGTTCATGGGACTCGACGTCTCGTCGATTCGTGAAGGTCCACTCCATTAAACGCACGAGACCTCTGTCTCATCGCCCCATTTTCGAGATAAACAACCCCGTTTGGGGCCGAGCTGCTGATGAATTCAGCGACAAAGGCGCGCCCGATATCGTCCTGCTCAATCGTCCCGAATGGACCAGGAATCAGACGCCCCAACCAGGCAGCATAGCTCGGCGTATGGGCATTGCCTGCGATGATGCCCGGGCGGAAAATCGCCAGGCGTTTGAAGCCTATCCCTTGAACCGTTTCTTCTTTCAACCCCATGACCCGCGCATAGCGAATCCTGCTTTTGCGGTGCTTCCCGCTGCCGAGAGCAGAGCAAACTGCGTGATACCTCCGGCGTGACAACCACGGGCAAAACCACCGACAACCCCAATTTCGAGAGCCTTCAATTCCTCCTCGCTCCACTTCATGCTGCCTTTACCGACGCCAACACAGGATGCCCCATAGACAGGATCGCCTTGCGCAACCATGCTCTGCGCAAGCTTGGTCACGTCTGCCGGAAACTGAGCAGCAGCCGTATCCAAAATCACCTGCCGCAAGCGAGGATCTGCGGTCAGAGAAATCGCTTTGCGATTGACCATCACGACTTCAGCGCAGGACGGCTCTGCAGCCAGCGCACGCACCACCGCAGCTCCGACCTGCCCCGTGCCACCGATGATCAAGACGCGAAATGCCATTTAGGCCAGGCGCAATTTTTCTGAGCACGACACGATGACCGCTCATGCGATGCATACCGCTCAACGGCTCGATGAATGAGTGATCGCTGCCGATCAGAATGTTGACGTTCCGTTCCGGGCAACCCATGGGGCACGACCACGGTGCCCGCCATGACCCCCTCGTTCACGCGCACGGGGATCCGGATTGCACCGGCGGCAGATTGGAGTTCGATCGAGTCATCACGTTCGAGATCGAGCCGCTTCATGTCGGCCGGACAAAGCGACGCGTGCGCTTCGCTGTCTCCGTTCCTCGTCGCGCCGTGGATCCAAGCTATTTTGCGCGAAGCGCCGGCGGCGGCACAACAGGATGAACGACGAACCCCTGCGGGTGCCGTGATCAGTTCGGTCGCATGCGCCTCGAGGCGGTGTGCGCTCGCCCTCCAGTTCACGCGCTCCAGAACCGGACGCGACGACGCCCGCGCAGATAGGTGCCGCCGCGCGGGTCTTCGCCACGGCGCACGCCGTGAACCGACGGCATCATTCGCCGGAACGGCAGCGCGACCAGATTCGCGAGCGGCTGGACCACGCGATCAAACGGCACCCGGCGGGCCAGACGCGTCGCCCAATACCGAGGAGCGGCCGGCCGCGAGGGCTCAGGTCGCGAAGATCCGCCATTCAGGTCGTGCCTCCCGGGCGGCGGCCGCATCGCCGGCGTCGAGTCGATGAACGACTCTTGGACGAACGCCGCATTCCACGCGGCGAGATCCGCGCGTTCGAGCCAGCTCGTCGCCGGCAGCACCAGGTGCGCTTCCAGCGCCCGGTTTCATTGGTGTATGTCGATCGTGACGAGCAGGTCGAGATGGCGAAACGCCTCCCGGAGCCGCCTCTCATCCGGCATCGACGTCAGGGGGTTGCCGGACATCACGATGAGCGCGCGGATGCGTTCCGGACCCGGTGTGAGAATCTCGTCTGCCAGAATCCCACCCGGCAATCCACCCGCATTCGGGGTATAGAGCGCCCACGCGGCTGGGTTGCCGCGGAAATCGCACCACCGTTCCGAGCGCTGCGCTCCACGGCTGGAACAGGAGCCCGCCCTCGCGATCGAAATTGCCGGTGACGTAGGCCAGCGCCTGAATCGCGACTGCGCAGAGCGTGCCGAACGGGCCCTGACTCACCCCGACCGACACAAAGAACGTCGCGCGTTTGACCGTTCGTATCGCGTCGGCGAGGTCGCGAATACGCTCGATCGAGATGCCGGTGAGCCGCGCCGCGCGCTCGGCCGGATACTCCGCCGCAAAGGCGCAGCAGTCGCTCCATGCCGTCGACGAACGTGCTGGGCGCGTACAGATCCGCAGTTCATGCAGCAGCGCGAGCAGTAAGATAGACGTCAGCGCCCGGGCGGATGGCCAGATGCCCACCCCATCGATCGGCGCTTTCCGTGCGGCGGGGATCGACGAACACCGCACGGCCCCCACGCCTCACGAAACGGTCGTAGGCCGTCGTGCCGCCCGGCAGTTGCGAGTAACGTCCCTCGTGAGATCGCGGGGTTCGTGCCGATCAACAGCGCGAAGTCGGCGTGCTCCAGGTCCATGATCGGCTGGACCCACTCGTTGCCGTGGATGAGCCGCGCCGCGACTGATTTTGCTGTTGTTGTCCTGACTGCCTGCCGAGTACAGGTTCCGTGTCCCGAGCGCCCGCGCAAACGCGAAATACGCGATGGCGCCCAGGGAGTTGTGCACCGCCGGTGTCCCGAAGTAGAGCGCGACGGCGTGAGGGCCGTGCCGCTCGAGAACCGGGCGGATCCGATCGCGGAAGTGCCCCGAGCGCGGTGTCCCACGACACGCGCTCGAACGTGCCATCCGTCTGGCGGAGCATGGGATGAACCACGCGGGTGGAGTGATTGGCAACCTCCAGAAACCGCGTGCCCTTCGCGCAGACGAAACCCTGGCTGATCGGATGTGTTCGGTCGGGAACAATCGCCGTCAGCACGCCATCGCGATCGGTCTCGACCAGGACTCCGCAGTGCGCCTCGCAGATTCTGCAGAACGTCCGACGAACGTCGAGGGCGCGCCAGGCCTGCGTCATGCTGTGGGCCCCTTCCCGGCCATCGATGCCGGTTCGCCGCCCATCACGCCGGCGACGCGCCGACCCATCGTCTAGTAGGGGTAGCCTTTGAGCCTTGGCGTCCTGGGCTTCCAATCAGGTAGGGAAGCGTATTTGTCACCAATTGGCATCTTGACCTTCGGCAGACTCTGGGCGTCCAGTGTCTCGTCCTCCGGGATGACATCGTTGATGTTGAGCAGATACGCCGTCAACGCGTAGACCTCATCGGCCGTTAGCGTCCCTCTCTATTGAGGGGCATCCCGCGATTGATGTAATCCCAGACCGTCGTTGCGAACGGAGCGCGAAGCGGCAGGATTCGCCCTCGCGCCCAGACGTCAGGATTCTTGGGATCTTTGCTTTTGAGATTGGGCGCCGTACCGCCTATCCCCGCCGCGCCGTGGCATCCCGCGCATCCCTTCGCGCGATAGACCTGCGCGCCCTCCTTGGCAGTGCCTTTTCCCGGCGGGAGTTCTTCTCCGGTCGGGCCGATGGAGATATCCAACGCGCGGATTTCCTCAGCGGTCGGCGTGCGTCCCACTCCATAGGTAGGCCCCTGCGCCAGCGCGGAGACGCCGATCAGCAAGGCGAACGCGAACGCAATGAGGAGAACCCTACGCGTTCCCATTGGCCACGCTCCCGTCCTTGGCGATCCTCCAGGGCTGAATGCTGTTGTCCAACCCCGGCACGCTGAATGTTTCATCGAAGGGCTTGTTCCAGTAGCTGGCGATCTGTGCGCGCGACGGTTGAACCTGACCGATCTCGTCCGTGCAGCGCGACTGGAGCTCCGTTTCGTTTCCGTCCCAATTCCACTGATAGGCGAAACGGGCATGGGCCATGCGCTGTGGCGTTCCCTTGAACTCAGCCTTGTTCCATTTCTTGCCGCCGTCGGTAGACACTTCCACCAGCTTGATAGCGCCGCCACCGGACCAGGCCAGGCCGCTGATCTCGTAGAAACCCTTGCCGGGCAGCTGTTGTCCGCCCGAAGGGAACGTGATGACCGACTTGGGCCCGATCTGGTAACTCAATGCCGCATCTTTCTCTTTCGCGTCCTCATGAAGATGCCCATAGTCGTTGTAGTTCATGTAGTACCGATCGACGATCTTGATTCGTCGCAGCCACTTGGTGTGAAAAATTCCCTCGAAGCCGGGGACCATCAGCCGCAGCGGAAATCCGTTCTGAGGCCGCACGGCCTCGCCGTTCATGCCGTAGGCCACGATGCAGTCGTCCATCGCCTTGGCGATCGGCATGCTCGACGCGCCCTTCACTTCCTCCACTCCTTCTGCGACGAACCAGGATGCCCCGCCTTTCAGTCCGCACTCCTTGAGCAGCGTCGAGAGGAGCACGCCGGTCCACTCGGCGCAACTCGTCATGCCGTGCGTTTCTTGAACGGTTTTCGCTCTCCGCGACGATCGATTCCCTGCGCACTCGATGAAATGCAGGCGGGTGACGGACGGGAGGCGCTTCAAGTCCTCCATGGTGAAGGTCAGCGGACGGTCGACCAGGCCGTGGATCATGAAGCGATGCTCCCGCGGATCGATGTCCGGGAGGAAGGATCCACGAGTCGTCGCGAAGTAGTGGAGCGAGGATGGCGTGATCACCCCGACGGAGTCCTGAAGCGGCGATGCCACATGAAACGTCAGCCCGAAGTTATCAGGCGACGGCCGGCCGCCGTGGGGGATGCGGACCGACTTCACATGCTTGGAGCGATCGCCGTAGGCGATTTGACCATCGTTGTCGCCCTTGATCATGGGCGGGGATGCATGTGTCATTGGTTCCTGGCCGAGCGCGGGTGCCGCGGCTCCCAGGGTGAAACCACCGGCTAACGTGGCGCCGCTCTTCAGGAGTTCCCGCCGATTGAAGCGTTTCGAACCCATCGGTCTCTCCTTCGCAGATGAGCCTAAGAGGAAATCGCTTGCCCGAAGTCGAAAGTATACGCCCGTCTCGGGGTGCACTCCTCACGGCAATGCCGGCGCGGCGCGCGACGTGCGTCGGCCCGTGCGTCGCGCTCGGGTTGGACGCGTAGCAGGGCCCACACGCTACGACGAGCGCCTGAAATCGTGGCTCCGTCCGGAGTCCCTCGAGCAATGGATCGAAGCTGATGACAGGCATCTGGTGGAGATGCGCGTCGCACGCGTCTTCGAGTGCGGTCAGCGCTTTCTGGTTCATCCCCAGACGAGCGAATCGCCGTGACATTCCGAGCGAACTGACGCTCGCATGGTAGGAGGCCGCCACACTGCTCCAGGCTTGGCGAACTCCTCATCGGCCAGCGGAGAGGCTCAGCGCGCCAGAATCGAGCCAGCCGCCGGCCGCATACGCATTCTGGAGGAGCGTGCAATCTCGAGCCGCGCGCTCTGGTCGCAATGCCATGCCCAGGTAACGCTCGTGCTCTGCAACCGCGCGGTCGCGGTCGCCGAGATCCTCGTAGACCGCCGCGATATGGAAGACCGAGACAGCGCTCAACGGATCGATGCCAGGGCCTTCTGAAACTCCTGGATTGCCTCATCGTAGCGTCGTGCGTATCTCAGCGCAAAGCCGGTGCCGATCCGGTCGATCGATGTAAAACGGATCCAGACGCTCGCCGTGGCGAAGCGTCGCAAATCCCTCATCAGAAACGGCCCGCGAGCCACAGGTAATCTCCGTACTCCATGAGCACGTCCGGATCGTTAGGTGCCAGAGCAATGGCGGTGCGGAACTCCCGCTCTGCCGTGGTCCAGTCATAATCAACGTGAAGGCGTAGTTGCCCCGGAGCGCGTGGGCGGCGGCGAGTTCGGCGCGATCTTCAGGGCGGTGTCGAGCGCGGCACGCGCCTTCCGGCCCCGACTCGCTCATCAGGACTGGCCACTAACGTTCGCCAGTTGGAACCAAATTGGCGAATGGCTCAGACGGTTCCGACACGCTCCGGCAGGCGGGCTGAATGCAGATATTTCTATTTCTCGGCCCATAGGCTGGTCCCTGGGGGCGTGTGCGGGCACGGCCCCGGTATCGATTTGGCCATTGCACCAGACGCGTGCCAGGTGCTGAGGCTTGAGGCCACTTGCCGGGAAGCAAACATCACGAGATGTCGGCAACTCTAGTCAGCTCTGAGTACGACGTTCGGGTCCAGCCGCGACGCCCGCCACCCGGGCAGCCAGCATGCGACCGCGGCGACTGCCGACAATCGTCGCGATCACTCCTGCCATCGTTGCGGCGTCGGTCGGCTGGACGCCGAACAGCAGCGACGCAATCATCCGGTTTGCGGCAAAGCGCGCCTGCAAGCTCCGACGATGACGCCAATGACGGTGGCCTGGAGGCCCTGCTTCATCACCAATCCGATCACGCTGGAACGGGACGCGCCAAGGGCCATGCGAACACCGATCTCACGACGACGCTCCGTCACCATGTAGGAAAGCACACCGTAAGTGCCGACCGCCGCCAGCAGCAGCGCCAGTCCGGCAAAGCGCCCAACAGCTGCGCCAGAAGTCTCGGCCGGCGAATCGATTCCGCGAACACCGCGTCCATGTCGCGGAGCCGCACGATCGGGAACCGCGGGGTCCACTTCCCGCACGAGTCGCTCGAGCGTCCGTGACAAGCGCGGCCGGCGGCAGGGTCGTCCGCAGTCACCACGTTCATCGTCGGCGCAGCCATCGCCGAGCTGGTCGAGGGATACGTAGAGTTCGGTTCCCGTCGGTCGTTCTCGACGCCGCGCTGCTTGACGTCCTTGGCCACTCCAATCACCGTATGCCAGGCAGTCACCGCCAAAACCAATCGCCGCACTGAGGTTGGGCCGCACACGCTGCCCAATCGGGTTACGCCCTTTCCAGATCCTGTTTCGCCAGCGTTTCGTTGACGATGACCACCTTGCCTGGTGACGCCGCATCCGCCGGTCTCGAAGCCGCGGCCGGCGACGATCGGCACGCCCATCGTCTCGAAATAGTCGCCCATGACGAATTGGTAGTAGTCGATGATCTCAACCGGGCTGCCGTCGACGGAGGTGTGGTTCTCGATAGGTCTTTGGCAAACCTTCGCGGCGAGGCCGATGCCGCAGGCCGCGCTTTTTGGAACCTCGGGCTCAGTGAGCCGTTCTCCGTCTCGGCCTTGCACGGCCGGGGAGTGTGGTGACCTGCTCGCGACGCCATCTGGCGGCGCTCCCGGAAAACACCGCCGGAGGACTTCGACGCTGTGCGCGGACCGCGCCGGGTCGCGCGTCGTCGAGTAACCCAACGTCGGCAAGTCCAGCCTGCTGAACCGGCTCGCGGGAAGTCGCGGGTCGTCGTGCTACGGCACGTGGCGGAAGTACACGACGGTCGACCCAGTCGACAGATCGTGACGCTTGGCGGGCGGACGTGGCACGCGCCATCGACCTGGCGGGATCGGCAGCGCGGAGTCCGCGGGCATCCGGCCACGGGGGTTCTATGCGAGCCTCCGAACGTCGGCGGCGATGGGCGAACCGGGTCGCTGTGGTCGTGATCGACGGCGGTCAGCCACTGAGCGAAACTTCAGGACCAGCGGATCATCAGCAGCGTCGAGGAGTCCGGCCGCGCGGTGGTCATCGCGTTCAACAAAGTGGGACCAGGTCGACGAGGGCGTCGCTACTACCTCGACCGCGAAGAGATCGAGCGCGAACCGTCCGGGTGCAGTGGGCGCCGCGAAAGCGGATCAACAGCCACACGGCCCTGACCGGGTGGCGTCGACCGGCTGTGGTACCTGCGCTGGATGCAAGGCCCTCGAGGGCTGGGAGACCCGGAGTTCCACCGGAGGAGGCTCAACGCTTTCATCGGTCGCTCGTCGCGGCGCATCCGCATCCGGTGCGGAGTGGCAAACAGCCACGGATCCTGTTTGCCACCCGGGCGTCAACCCTTGCGGTGTTCGTCCTCTTCACGTCGGGTCTGCTCGAAGCGGCACACACGGTTCGTCGAACGCAGGCTCCGTGAGGAGTTCGGCTTTTGCGGTACCGCCGATCCACATATCCGCGGTGAAGCCCAGGGAGAAGCGCAAACGCCGCTGAAAGGCCCGGGGAAGTGTGGGACACTCTCGACACTGGGCAAGAGCAACGCCCCTTCGATGCTTGACATACCGGGCTGTTCGCGACCTGCACGACATCGTCGATGGGGAGGGCCTCATGAGCAATACGTA
>ERZ1370068.4832-contig-3886_pt1 | contig 26756 bp, 43 predicted proteins | sample MGYA00561227_ERZ1370068 | MGnify/ENA primary metagenome ERZ1370068 (study PRJEB38410, sample SAMEA6850437) | metagenome | study: Metagenomic assessment of the ecological functions of the soil: analysis of the soil microbiota associated with the...
TTACGTATTGCTCCCCTTCGTTGATCCAGTGGTAATGGTGTTTATTGCGTTGTGTTCCTCATTTGTGGTATTGATACAGTCGCCATGGTGGCCAGTTGATAGCGCGACACGTCGTGGGCGTTCTCGTCCTCGGCGAACACCGACGACACCATCACGGTGTCCGGGCCGGTCGTAGAAGCCGATCTCGGCGAGGCCGCCGAAGAACTCGTCCCAGTCGACGTCGCCGTCGCCGATCTTGAGGTGCTGATGCACCCGGGCCGGGTTGCCCGGCGGGTTGGTGATGTAGCGCAGCCCGTGGCTGCGGTGGTGGTCCATCGTGTCGGCGACGTGGACCAGCCGCAGCCTGTCGCCGGCGGCGCGCATGATCTCGGTCATGTTGCCGCCCATGTGATAGGTGTGGCAGGCCACGTAGACCATGCCGATGTTGGGCGAGTTGACGCCGCGGATGATGCGCAACGCCTCCAGCCCGTCCTCGACGAAATCGTCTGGGTGCGGGTCGATCCGGACGTCGATGCCCTCGCGCTCGAAGATCGGCAGCAGCTCCTCCATCGACCGGAAGAACGCCCGCTCCGACTCCTCGGCCCGCTCGGGGCGGCCGGAGAACTCGGTGTTGATCACGTTGACGCCGAGGTCGACGGTGATCTGAATGACGCGCTTCCAGTTGCGCACCGCGGCTTCGCGGCGCATCCTCGTCGGGACCCGACCACCGCAGCACCGGCAGCACCGAGGCGATGCCGACACCGGCGTCGGCGCACGCCTTGCGGAACCGGGCGACCAGGTCGTCGTCGGCGCGCGGGTGGTTGAAGAACGGGATGAAGTCCCGATGCGGCGTCAGCTGCAGGTACTCGTAGCCCGAATTCCGCTACCAGACGCGGGAACTCGAGCAGCTCGTAGTCGTGGTGGAAACGGCGTCGGGTCCAGCGCGATCTTCATCGTCACGCCCCCTGATCGAGTCAGCGCGAGCTTCGACGTCGACGCGCTCGCCGGTCTCCAGCGACGCGGACGCCGGCTGCGCAGACCGCCGCCGCGGCGTAGCCGTCCCATGCCGTCGGGCCCGTCGACGTTGACGCCGGACCGCACCGCGTCGACCCAGCGCTGCAACTCGATGTCGTAGGCCGTCCGAACCGTTCCCGGAAGCCTGGTGTGATCTGTCCGCCCCACGCTGCCGGGCTGCGATCTTGCGCACCAGCCCGACGTCGAGACCGATCATGGCGCTGCCCAGTTCGCGCGACCACCTCGGTGCGCACCTCGTAGGCGACGCCGGTGGTGACGAACAGCTCGACATCGACGTGCCTGCCGCTGACGCGGTCTGGAAGATCGCGATCTGCGGGTCGCAGAGCCCTGCCGGTGCGCGCGGGATTGGCGGCGGGCTTGATGATCTGGACCGACGCGATCTCCTCGCCGAACAGGAACCGCGTCACGTCGACCTCGTGCACCAGCGAGTCCTTGCACGATCATCGCGGAGTCGAAGCTCGGCGGGACGGCCGGGTTGCGGTGCACGCAGTGCATGACCAGCGGCTGGCCCAGCTCACCGCCGTCGATGAGTGCCTTCAGTTGCTGGTACTTCGGGTCGAAGCGGCGCATGAATCCGACCTGGATGAGCGGCTTGCCGAGTTCGGCCTCACGTCGCACCACCTCAAGCGAGGTCTCGACCTCGGTGGTCAACGGCTTCTCGCACAGCACCGGCTTGCCGTGCTCCGAGGCAGGCCAGCAGCTGCTTCTCGTGCAGTCAGGCCAGGGGTGGCCAGCACGCACCGCGTCGACGTCGTCGGCGATGGTCGCGTCGAGCGGGTCGTCGACCACCCGGGCCCGGGGACCGCGGCGGCGACCTGTTCGGCCTTCTCGGCAGGTAGTCGTTGACGACGGCGACACGGGCGCCGCTGATCCGGCTCGGTGATGCGGGCGACGTGGTCGGCGCCCATCACGCCGACGCCGAGCACGGCAATACGCAGATCTGACATGGTCTTCTCGGACTCCTAGGAATTTCACGGACGGGACACCGCACGAGCCCGAGGTACTTGCGGGTGCGCTGGGCGATCGGCAGTGGGTGCGTCGACATCGCACGGGATACATGTCCTGCTCGACGATCGCGAACACGTCGATGCCGAGCTGCTCGATCGCGGCGAGCAGCGGTGGCATGTCCGGGATGCCGCGCGGCGGTTCGGTCATCGCGCCGAGCTTGACGCGCCTCGCCGAACGGCAGGTCCTCGGCCTCGACCTTGGCGCGCACCTCCGGATCGACCTGCTTGAGGTGCAGGTAGCCGATACGCTCGGGTGCACGCTTGATGATCGCGAGGTTGTCGCCGCCGCAGTAGCTGATGTGGCCGGTGTCCAGGCACAGGTTGACGAATCTCGCCGTCGGTGCCGTCGAGGAAGCGGTAGACGTTCTCCTCGGTGTCGACGTGGCTGTCGGCGTGCGGGTGGTATTGCGCACGCACGCCGTACTTTCGAACATCGCCTTGCCGAGCTCGTTCATGCCGCCGGTCTTCTTGCTTCCACTGCTCGGCGGTGAGGTTGCGGTCCTCGAGCACGCTCGCCGGTGGCGGGTCGCGCCACATCTCGGGGATGACGACGACGTGCTTGCCGCCGACCGCGGCGGTCAGCCTCGCGACGTCCTCGATCTGCTTCCACACCGCGTCCCACGAATCGTCCTGGTGCAGGTGCTCGAACACCGTGCCCGCCGACAGCTTGCAGGTTGCGGGCGGCGAGTTCGTCCGACAGCTGCTTCGGGTCGGTGGGCAGAGTAGCCGAACGGGCCCAGCTCGATCCACTGGTAGCCGGAGGCGGCCGACCTCGTCGAGGAAGCCGGGTGTACGGCGTCTGGTTCGGGTCGTCGGGAAACCAGACGCCCCAGGAGTCAGGCGCTGAGCCGACGAGGATGGTGCTCATCTGGGTATTCACTATCCTTCTCAGGAGTCAGCGGGGCGGATGCAGCGGGCGCTGAACTTTCTTCCACTCGGCGTAGGTCTCGTAGGCCGCTCTGCGTGGACTCCAGCGCCGAGACCTGGCTGACGGGTACGTCCCACCAGGATTGGCTGTCCGGTGCGTAGATCAGCGGATCGGTCTCGACGTGGATGACGGTGGTGCGCTCGTTGGCCTTGGCCACCTTGACCGCGTCGGCTGAACTCCGCGGCCGTCGTCACCTTGATCACCTCGGCGCCCAGGGCTGGCCGCGTTGGCGGCGAGGTCGACCGGCAGCTTGGCGCCGTCGAGCCGACCGTCGTCGCTGCGGTAGCGGTAGGAGGTGCCGAATCGCTGCGAGCCCAGCGACTCCGACAGCGAGCCGATCGACGCGAAGCCGTGGTTCTGCACCAGCACCGACGATGACCTTGACGCCCTCCTGGACGGCGGTGACCAGCTCGGTGGCCATCATCAGGTACGAGCCGTCGCCGACCATGACGAACACGTCGCGGTCTGGGCCGGCCATCCTGACGCCGAGGCCGCCGGCGACCTCGTAGCCCATGCAGGAGTAGCCGTACTCGACGTGGTAGCCCTTGCGGTCGCGGGTGCGCCAGAGCTTGTGCAGGTCGCCGGGCATCGAGCCTGCCGCGCACACGACCACGTCGCGCGGATCGGACAAGCGTGTTGGCCAGCGCCGATCACCTGGCTCTGGTTCAGCGCTGCCGTCGTCCTCGACGCCGGTAGGCCGCTCGACACTGTCGTCGTCCCATTCGTGCGCGCAGCTCGGCTGTGCGGGTGCGGTATTCGTCGCCGACCGCGTAGTCGCCCAGCGCGCCGGCCAGCGCTTCGAGTGCCTCGCGCGCGTCGGCCACGACGCGACGAGGCCGCCCTGCTTGACCGCGTCGAAGCGACGCGACGTTGATGTTGACGAACCGCACGTCGGGGTCGTTGAACGCGGTGCGCGACGCGGTGGTGAAGTCGCTGTAGCGGGTGCCGATCCCGATGCACGACGTCGGCCTCGGCGGCCAGCGCGTTGGCGGCGGTGGTGCCGGTCGAGCCGATCGCGCCGACGCGACTGCGGATGGTCGTAGCGCAGCGAGCCCTTGCCGGCCTGCGTCTCGGCCGACCGGGATGCCGGTCTGCTCGGCGAACGCCGCCAGCGCATCGTTGGCGCCGGAGTAGATCACGCCGCCGCCGGCCACGATCAACGGGCGCCGCGCGGACCGGATCACGCGGCGGCCGCGCCTGCGATCACCGAGCGCTCGGGCAGCGGGCCGGCGACGTGCCAAGTCCGTTCGGCGAACAGCGATTCCGGCCAGTCGAACGCCTCGGCCTGAACGTCCTGCGGCAGCGCGAGCGGTGACCGCGCCGGTCTCGACCGGGTCGGTGAGCACCCGCATCGCGCCGAGCAGCGCGGACGGCAGCTGCTCGGGCCGCCAGATCCGGTCGAAGAACCGCGACAGCGGCTTGAACGCGTCGTTGACGGTCACGTCGTCGTCGTGCGGGCTGCTCGAGCTCCTGCAGAACGGGTGCGCTGACCGCGGGTGGCGAAGCGTGTCCGACGGGCAGCAGCAGCACCGGGCAGCCGGTTGATGGTGGCCAGCGCCGCGCCGGTGAGCATGTTCGTCGAGCCGGGCCCGATGCTGGCCGTGCACGGCCCACGCCTGCAGGCGGTCCTTCTGCCGGGCGTAGCGCGGCGGCGCTGTGCACCATGGCCTGCTCGTTGCGGCCCAACACGTATCGCAGCTGCGGCTCGGTACCGTCCGTCCGATGCTCGGCCTGCAGCAGCGCCTGGCCGATGCCGGCCACGTTGCCGTGGCCGAAGATGCCGAAGCAGCCGGCGAAGAACTTGCTGCGCTCGCCGTCGCGTTCGACGTACTGGTTGGCCAGGAACCGGACCGTGGCCTGCGCGACGGTGAGTCGCACGGTCGGCTCGGTGTCCGGCGTCTTGAACGCGGATGCTTTGGAAACCACGGTCACGCTCCTCGTGGATCGCAGGGGCAGCCGGGGTCGACGTCCTGGTCTTCCCAGGTGCCGCGCAGCCAGGCGTGTGCCGGGATCGTCGACGATCTGCCAGGCCCGTTCCTCGCCGGGGCCGGCCATCACGTTCAGGTAGTACATGTGGTAGCCGGGCGCGGCGATCGGACGGACCGTGGTAGCCGTGCGGGACGAGCACGACGTCGCCGGTGCGCACCTCCTCGAGCACCTCGATCGGGCGGTCGGCGTGCCGTACACGCGGTGGTAGCCGAACCCGCGGATCGCCTGGCCGCCGAGTCGATCTCGATAGTAGATCTCCTCCAGCGCGGACTCGACGTCGGCGTGTTGCTCGTCGTGCTTGTGCGGCGGGTAGCGACGACCAGTTGCCGCCGGGGTGATGCACCTCGACACGCGATCAGCGAGTCGGCCTCGAAGACGCCTGCGGTGCCGAAGTTGTGCACCTGGCGGCTGCAGTTGCCGGCGCCGCGCAGCTCGACGGGCACGTCGCCGGCGGGCCACGCCGGCGGTTGGGCAGCTGCACGCTCGGCGCGGGCGCCGCAGATCGCGAATCGGCCCTCGCCGCGCAGAGCGTAGCGCTGGTCGATGCCGATGTAGACCATGTCGGCAGGGCCGTCGAACACCGATGCCCGCGGCGACAGTTCGAACGCTCTCGCCGTCGCACTCGACGGTGCCGCCGCCGGCCAGCGGCAGGATCATCACCTCGGTGTCGCCGGTCGCAGGCGTCGAGCTCGCGCCGGCTCGCAGCTCGACCACCCGCAGGCTGCAGCTCGCGTCCAGCCCGCCGACTCGGGGGTCGACGTACGACGGTGTACGGGGAGTGGCGCTCGCGCGCCGGGATGTAGTACTTGCTGTGCACGTGCTCACCTCACCATCGACGACGGCGGTCGCGACCGCGGAGCTGACATCGTCGTCGGGCGGGTAGAGCAGCGTGCGGCCGACGATCAGGCCGCGCACCGACGGGCAGGCCGAGCGCCTTCTCCCAGCTGGCGAACGCCTCGTCGGGATCGGCGGGATCGCCGCCGAGCAGCAGCGTCGGCAGCGTCGTCGACTCCATCACCCGGTCCATCTCGTCGACCACCGGCAGCTTCATCCAGGTGTAGGCGGAGGTGGAGCCCAGGCCCTGGCTGATGTGGATCGACTTGATCACCGCGTCGGCGGACAGGTCGTTGCGGACCTTGCCGTCGACCCGGCTGGCGACATGAACGGCTCGAGCATCGCGATCAGCCCGTGCGACGCGAGCTCGTCGACGGCCTGCGCGCACGCCTCCGAGCGTGGCGACGGTGCCAGGATCGTCGAGATCGATGCGGCAGCAACATCTTTCCGCCGTTCATGCCCAGCTGCGGCGGTCGCCGCGGCGGTGGCAGCCGGTCATCCGGTCGTCGAGCTCGAACTGCGCGCCGGCCAGGCCGCCGCGGTTCATCGAGCGAGAACACCACCTTGTCCTCGAGCGCGCCGAGCAGCAGCAGGTCGTCGAGGATGTCGGCGGTGCCGAGCACGCCGTCCACGCCGGGTCGGCGAGCGCGGCGCGCAGCCGGTCGAGCAGGTCGGTGCGGCTGTTCATCGCCGTCGGCCGCGAGCCCACCGCGCGAGCGCACCGCGGGCCGGGTGGTCGGCGGCGACGATCATCAACCTGCCGTTGCCGCGCACGGTCGGCCGGTGGTGCGGTTCTGCCACGCGCGCCGATCGCGGCCGGATCAGTTGCGCGCAGTTCGGTGATCTCGGTGCAGTCAGCGCACAGGCGCGTCAGGACATTGACGGCCTCCACAGCGGCCTGCTCGGCGAGTGCGGCCACCTCGGCGGCCGTCGGCATCGCCGTCGAGCACTCCAGCCGCGACGCGACGATGGCGCCCGGCGGCGTTGGCGTAGCGCAGCGTCTTCTCCAGCGGCCAGCCGTGCAGCAGCCCGTGGCAGAGGCTGCCGCCGAACGCGTCGCCCGCGCCGAGGCCGTTGACCACGTCGACCTCGTTGGGCGCCGACCATCACCGTGCGATGCCGCGTCTTGCCGAGCACGCCGCGCGGGGCCCTGCTTGACGATCGCCAGCTCGACGCCGAGGTCGAGCAGCGCATCGGCGGCCTTGTGCGGGTTCGTGCTCGCCGACGGCGATCTCGCACTCCTCGCGGTTGCCGACCGCCACGGTCACGTGCTGCAGCGCGCGCTGGACCTGTTCGGTGGCCGCGGCGCGGCGGGCCCAGAACATCGGCCGGTAGTCGAGGTCGAGCACGGTGAGCGCGCTGCTCGCGCTCGCGCGCCTCCCAGGCGGCGAAATGCGCGCTGCGGCTCGGCTCCTCGGACAGGCCGGTCACCGTCGACCAGAACAGCCGGGCGTCGCGGACCGCGTCGGTGTCGATCTCGTCGGCGCTGGATCTGCAGGTCCGGCGCCGTCGGCTTGCGGTAGAAGTACAGCGGAAAGTTGTCGGGCGGGAAGATCTCGCAGAACGTCACCGGTGTCGGGTACTCGCCGTGGGTCGTCACGTAGCGGTTGTCGACACCGAGGTCGGCCAGCTCGCGGCGGACGAAGGTGCCGAACGGGTCGTCGCCGGCGCCGGAGATCAGCGCGCGCGCGGTCGCCCAGCCGGGCCGAGCGGCCGCTGACGTTGGCGGCGCTGCCGCCCAGGAACTTCCGAACGTCGTTGACGTCCTCAGCCCCACACCGATCTGCAGGGGATAGATGTCGACGCCGCAGCGCCCGATGGCGAGGACGTCAAATGGCTGCGACGTAGCTCAATGTCAGCCTTCCGAGAGTGTAGGTGATCGACTCGGTATCGACTGTGCCCGCGATCACGCGGCGCTGTCAATGCTTTGTCCTGACATTCTGGTCATTTAGAATCACTCAGGGACCGTACCGATGGTTGTCGACGTCCGCGCCGCCTGGTACCTGTTCGACAAGCCGGTAGGAGAGACGCCTCAATCTGTACGAGCAGCGCGACCGGCCAGTTGCTTCGACTGCAGATTCGTCAAGACGGCGCCGGCAGCGAAGCCTGTTCAGACGAGTCGCGCGACCTCGGTGTCCTTGAGTGCACGCGCGTGTAGCGGTCTGCGGCGCTGCAACGTTGCCCCACACTGCGACTCGCACTCACGTCGCCACCGTGTGCGGCGCGAACCGGTGCATCCCGAGAATAGCGCAGTCCGGCTTCAATGCAGCCTTCAACGCTTGCCGCCAGGTCAATTGCGGCTCGCCGGCGAACTTTGAATACCGTTCGATGACGGCATCAAGTGCGGTTGGCGCCACTGCCAGCGAATCCCGGACACACTCGTCGCCCACCAGAGGCACCGGCTCACGGCTCGCTTGACTCTTTGCAGCGGTGATGCGTCGACGACGGCGCGCAGGTCTTCGCCTGCAGGTCGGGCCGAGCGGTGCATAAGCGCGGTTGTCGTGCCCTCCGCGGCGGGCGTCGATCGGCGGCCCGGGCGGCGAAGGCAGAGCTGCTGCGGGCGGTCGCCGTGATGGTTGGATGTCGTAATGTATTGACAATCGGTCAACACATGTCCAGACTTCACTCACACGGCACGTCGGGCGGTCGGACGCAAGTCGGCGGACCCGAACGGTCTGAAGTTCGATATCCGATCTCTCAGGCGGCGTATAATTTTGCCCGTCTTACCAATGGAGAGGCACGTGGCAGTCGTTACAGCAAACAGTCCTTCCGCTCGAATCGCCAGTGGCTCGACGATGGAGGAACGAGCTACTACGCTCCCCGGCTGCGGGCGGCGATTGTGGGCACCGGCGGGATCTCCGTATTCACGGCTGGCGCCTGCAGGATCTCGGCTCGACCGTCGTCGGCGTCTGCGGGCGCGATCGTCACGAAAGCCCGTTCGGTTGCGAACGATTTCCGTCCGTGCGGTCGGACCGATGTTCGAGCCGGCGACATTTCGATCCAGCTCGCCGGTCGATGCCTTCGATGACCTCGGGACCATGCTCGACCAGACCAAGCCCGACGTGCTTCACGTCTGCAGCCCGCACGGACTGCACGCGGCACATCGCCATCGAAGCGGTCAGGCGCGGAATCCACGTCATCATCGAAAAGCCGATGGCGACCGACGGAGGCCGACGCGCAGGCCTGATCGCCGCCGCGAAGGACGCCGGCGTCCACGCCGCCGTCTGTCTAACCAAGCGGTCGTACCCGATGGTCGCCGAGTTGCGGTCACGAATCCTGGCCGGCGAACTCGGCCAGGTCAATGCCATTCGCGGCGGGTTCATGTCCTGGGATTCCAATCACGACAACTGGGGTTGGGGATTCGACCCCAAGATCGCCGGAACCTCTTACGCCACAGCCGATCTCGGCGTGCACTGGCTCGACCTGGCCGAGCACGTCACCGACCGCCGGATCACCGCGGTCGATGCCCGGTTCTCCACGTTGCGTCCTACCCGGTATCGCAACGGTCAGCCGATCACGGTCGAAGCCGAGGACTACGTGCGGATCTTCCTGGATTTCACCGGCGGCGCGGTCGGCTCCGCGACGTTCTCGGGCGTCACGGCCGGCGAGCCGAACGGCTGCTCGATCGACGTCGACGGCACCGACGGGGCTTCCACTGGAAGGTCGATCGGCCCAACGAAATCGTCCATCGCCGGGCCGACGGATCGGTGGTAACCATCATCCGCAACCCGGACGCCATGGCCGCATCCGCCGCCCGCTTGTCATTCTCACCGGCCGGTCACGCCGAAGGCTTCGGCGATGCCTTCCGCAATCTGATCCGCGACGTCTACTCGGCCATCGGTGGAGCCGACGTCTGCTACCCGACTCTTGCCGACGGGTACCGCATGGTGTCCATCGTCAAGGCAATCCAAACCAGTGCACAGACCCGAAGGGCGGTCAGCGTTGACTAGTATCCCGGTAGACAAACTCCGGCGCATCCGGCGGGAAGTGCTACAGACCAAGCGCAATTCGATCGAATTGCGTGGCATCGAGAAGCGCTACGGCGACGCGGTCGCGTTGTGCCCCATCGACCTGGACATCCGGGACGGCGAGTTCTTCTGCCTGCTCGGACCGTCCGGTTGCGGCAAGACGACGACGCTGAACATGATCGGCGGATTCGTCGAACCGTCCGGCGGCGTCGTTCGGATCGCCGGCACCGATGTGACCAAACTTCCGCCCAACCGGCGCCCGGTCAACACGGTCTTTCAGTCCTACGCATTGTTCCCGCATCTGAATGTCATCGAGAACGTGTGCTTCGGCCTGCGGATGGCCCGGGTGCCCAAGGACGAACAGCGCACGCGGGCAAGGAAGCCCTGGATCTGGTTGGCCTTGGGAACGTTTGCCGAGCGTCCGGTCGGCCAGCTTTCCGGCGGCCAGGCCCAGCGCGTTGCCATCGCTCGCGCGCTGGTCAACAAGCCCAGCGTGCTGCTGCTCGACGAGCCGCTTGGTGCGCTGGATCTGAAACTGCGCAAGCGGCTGCAGACCGAGCTCGCGCTCATCCAGCGCCGCGTCGGTACGACGTTCGTGTTCGTCACACACGATCAGGAAGAGGCGATGGCCCTCGCCGACCGCATCCTGATCCTCAACGAGGGCCGCATCGAGCAGCTCGGGACTCCTGAGGAGATCTACCGGCAGCCGGCCAGCCTGTTCGCCGCCGACTTCATCGGCGAATCGAACATCCTGCGCGGCAAGAAGGACGGAGACATCTTCGTGCTGGAAAACGGTGCCAGGGTACCGATCTCAGCGCAGGCGCCCGACGCTGTCACCTCGGTGGTGATCCGGCCGGAGGCGCTGCGGATCGGCCAGGACGGATTCTTTGGCGCACAAGTACTTTCGCGTGAATACCTCGGGTCCATCACCCGCATGGTGATGCAACTGGAGAACTCGGAAACCCAAGTTGTGTCCTCGCTCAACGACCACGACATGCACAACCTTTCCGAAATCGGGCTGGAACCCGGTCAACACGTGAAGCTGTCCTGGTCGGAGAATGCAGCCCACCCACTCGTAGAAGCCAACTGAGAGTCAGGAAGTCGCGCATGTCCAGAATCGCTGATATCAAGCTCAACCGCCGCTCGTTCGTCCAGGGATCGCTGATGCTGGGTGCGGCAAGCCCGTTCGTGTTGTCCGCGTGCTCCTCCGGAAGCAATTCCGGCGGCGGATCGTCGGCGGCGGCGGCGGCGGCACCCTCAACTGGCTGACCTGGTCGGATCACTACTCCACCGACCAGCTCGCCAAAGTCGCCGCGAGTACCAAGATCACCGGTCGCCCGAAGCTGTTCTCCGACAACGCCGATGCGTTCCTGCAGCTCAAGCAGACCGGACCGCAGTTCGACCAGGTGTCGGCCGACGCGCTGTGGGTCAAGAAGTACATGGAGAGCGGTCTCATTCAACCGTTCGACCTGAGTTCGATCGGCGCCAGCTCCGAGCTGTACTCGATGGCCAAGAACTTCGATTTCCTCAACGACCCGAAAGGGCGCCATCGGATACCCGTTCTCGTGGTCCACCGTTCAGATCTACTACAACCCGGCCAAGGTCAAGACGCCGCCGACGACCTGGGAATCACTGACCGATCCCCAATACAAGGGCCTGATCGTCGCCGAGAACATCCCGACCGACCTGATGGCGATCGGCGGAATCGCCACCGGTTCCAAGTCTCCGTACGCGCTGACCGCCGATCAGATCTCGACGGCGGCCGACTGGCTGTCATCGCTCAAGCCGAACATGATCAAGCTCGCGACGCAGAACAACGAGATCATCTCGATGATGGCCAGTGGCGAAGCCGCGATCGGCTTCACCAACCTGGGCACCGACATCCGCGTCGAAGAACGCGGGTGGCCCCGAGCTGCAAGTCGGCGTACCCGCCGGAGGGAACGATCGGTTTCATCGACTCGGAGATGATCACCGCCAAGGGCAACAACCAGGCGCTGGTCAAGCCGTTCCTGGATGCGATGCAGCGCTCCGAGTTCATCGTGGAGAACTTCACGACCAACTGGCGCCCGCTGTTCAACGAGAAAGCGGCGAAGGCGTTGACGAGCGACCCGAAGACCGCTGACAGCCGCCAAGCGGCTGTTCATGGACAATCCGGACAAGGCGCTGAGCATGACCCTGAAGGGCCCGGCCCAGGATCAGCAGGCCTACACCGAGGCGTTCAACCGGGTCTTCGGGGCCTGACATGACCGCTGCCTCCACCGCCGGCGATGTTGGCGCGCCTCCGGGCAAATCAGAACCGCGACGTGCTGACGTCAAGCGGGAACGCCGAGATTGGCGTCAGTTCGTCGGGTTCGGCTCCGGCCGCAATCCTCTTCGGGGTGTTCTTCATCGCTCCGTTGTGCCTGATCGTCGTCTATTCGTTCTGGGAGACCAAGAACTACGAATTGGTCCCGGCATTCACGACGAAGAATTACCACACGATCATCACGACGAGTACCTATGTGAAGACGTTCGCTCAAGACGGTGTTGATGGCGTTTTTGGCCACGATCACCACGCTGGCACTGGCGTTCCCGTTCTGCTATTGGCTGGTGCGCTATGTGCCCAAGAAATTGCAGCGGGTGCTGTTCCTTCTGGTGATCCTGCCGTTCTGGACCAGCTATCTGCTGCGGGTGTACGCCTGGGTGGCGATCCTGGGCGACAACGGCGCGATCAACTCGCTGCTCAAGGTCGCTGGGTCTGACCCACGAACCGATTCGGCTGTTCCTGTACGACAACCCCGGTGTGTTACATCGTCTTGGTCTACCTGTACTTCCCGTTCGCGGCGCTCACGCTGTACGCATCGCTGGAGAGGTTCGACTGGCGGCTGCTGCATGCCGCCGTTGACCTGGGCGCCACGCCGATGCGGGCCATCGCCACCACATTGCTCCCGCAGATGCGGCTGGCGATGGTGACGGCCGGGATCTTCGTCTTCATTCCGATTCTGGGTGAATACCTCGCCCCGGCGGCGATCGGCGGCACCAATGGCGTGATGATGGGCAACCTGGTTGCCAACTTCTTCTCCGGCTATCTGCTTCCGCTGGGATCGGCGGCCAGTGTGCTGATTGCTCTGGTGATTCTCATCGTGCTGATCCTCTTCCGGCGCAGCCTTGACACGAAGGATATTTATGGCTGACGATCTGCGGGCCGTGAATCCGCGGGCCCGGCTATTCCAAACCATCTTGTCGGTGTACGGCGTCGGGATTTACATTTTCCTGTTCGCGCCGATCGCGGTGTTGATCCTGCTGTCGTTCAACTCCTCCAGCGTGGTCGGGTTCCCGATGGCCGGCTTCACGACGGACTGGTATGCCCGGCTGCCGCACGACACCGTCATTCTCGATGCGCTGAGCAGGACGTTGCTGGTGGCCTTCTGGGTGACCGTGCTCTCGACGCTCATCGGGACGATGGCAGCGTTTCCGCTGGTGCGTGCCAACATCAAGAACCGCGGTGGGGTGCGGGTTTTCATCACGCTGCCGATCATGATGCCGGGTCTGCTGATCGGTGTGGCCATCTTGGTACTGGCCTCCAATGTGCTGCACATCCAGCCCTCGCTGAAGGTGGCGATCATCGGGCAGACCGTGCTGGCCACCCCGTTCGTCATCTTGGTGGTGTCCTCCCGGCTGGAGGCGCTGGATCGCAACTTCGAGCGAGCCGCAGCCGACCTCGGTGCCAGCCCGCTGCAGCGACTCTTGTACGTGGTGCTCCCGCTGGTCTATCCCGGCATCATCGCCGGTGCGTTGATCGCCGCCACCCTGTCCTTGGATGAGTTTGTCGTGACGAACTTCATCATCGGGGCGGATCAGACGCTGCCGATCTACATCTACAACCAGCTCAAGTTCGGCATCACGCCCGAGGTGAACGCCTTGGCGACGATGATGCTGCTCGGCACGCTGGCCGTGGTCGGCGTGACATTCGGGGCGCTGCGCCTGGTCAAGGTGCTGGCGACGGTCGCCAAGAAGAGCAAACAAGTCGAAGAAGTCGAAGAAGCGGAAGAAGCGATCGCGCATGGTCTGCTGGTGCCAAGGGCGCGGGACGTCTGATGGTGCAAGACTGTGACGTCTCGGTGGTGCTCGAGGCCTTCCTCGACCATTCCCTTGACGAGGCGCTGACCTGGCTGAGTACCGAAGTGCCGGAGGTCACCGCCGTCGAGGTCGGTGCCGGCGGTTACGCTCCACACCCCACCTGGATCCCGACGCGCTGCTGTCCGACGCGTCGGCTCGCCAGGTGTGGCTCGGCACACTCGCCGGCCACGGGATCAAGCTGGACGCGCTGAACGTGTGGGGCAACCCGCTGCACCCGGATCACGCGATCGCCGCCGATCACGATGCGGCCGCTGCGCCGGGCGGTGCGGTTGGCAGGCGAACTCGGCACCAACACGATCGTCGCGATGTCGGGCGCTCCGGCGGCTGCCGCCGGCGACCACGCCGCGGTGTTCGGCGCCGGCGGCTGGCTGCCCTATCTGGAGGGCGTGCACGACCGGCAGTGGGAGGAGTCGGTCGTTCCGTACTGGTCCGAGCTGTCCGAGTTCGCGGCCAAGGAGAACCCCGACGTCAAGATCTGCATCGAGCTGCACCCGGGTACGACGGTCTACAACGTGGAGACCTTCGAGAAGTTCATCACCCTCGGCGAGAACCTCTACGCCAACCTGGATCCGAGCCATTTCTTCTGGATGCAGATGGACGCCGACCGAATCGTCGAGCGGATCATGCCGCGCATCGGCCACGTTCACGCCAAGGATGTGACGTTCAACGAGGAGGCTCTCGGCCTCAACGGTCTGCTCGACCACCGCTGGCCTGCCAGCCCCGAGAAGATGCCGTGGAACTTCTCGGTTCCCGGCCACGGCAAGGACGCCGCGTGGTGGCACCAGTTCATCGCCCGCTTCGAAGGCTCGCAGGTCCAGGCGTTCTCCATCGAGCACGAGGACCCGTTCGTCGATTCGAAGACCGGGGTCAAGGAGACCGCCGTTCTGATCAAGTCCGCGCTGGCCGGATCCAACTAACACCCAGTTTCCTCATTCATTTCAGCAACACCGAACACAGGAGATAACCCACTATGGCTCGCCGACTCAAAGTAGGTGTCGTCGGTGCCGGCGTCATCGCCCAGGTCATGCACCTGCACTACCTGCGTGAACTGTCCGATCGCTTCGAAATCGCTGCGCTGTGCGACATCTCGGGCGAGAACGCCGCCAACAACGCGCAGCGGTACAACATCGCCAAGACGTTCAGTGACTGGCGGGAAATGCTGGAAGACGACGAGATCGACGCCGTCTTCATCCTGACCTCGGGTAGCCACGCGCCGATCGCCATCGCGGCGGCCAAGGCGGGCAAGCACGTCCTGGTCGAGAAGCCGATGTGCTTCTCCGTCGCCGAAGGTCTGGAGATGAAGGCCGCCGCCGACGAGGCAGGGCGTGACGTTGATGGTCGCGTACCCCAAGCGTTACGACCCGGCCTTCGAACGCTTCCGCGAGGTCGCTGTGAATGTCGCCGAGCCGCGACTGATGCGGGTCACCACGTTCGAGTCGCCGTTTCTTCCCTACATCGGCCACTACTCGCTGGCGCCGGTCTCGCCGATCCCGGACGAGGCGATCGCGAACTTCCGCGCCGAGACGGCGGCCAGCATCACCCGCGCGCAATCGGTGAGGCGCAACCCGTTCCTGCGCGAGGAATACCACCTGGTTCTGCTGGACACCCTGGTCCACGAGATCAACACCATCCGCGGCGTCCTCGGTGAGCCGACCGAGCCTGGAATACGTCGACATGCAGAGCGGTCAGCTGACCGTCATCCTCAAATTCGGCGAGCTGTCTGTGGCGATCCACTGGCTCGACCTGCCGGGTATCACCCGCTACGAAATGGAGTTCGCGCTCTACGGCCCGCAGGAGCGCGTGACCCTGAGCTTCCCGTCGCCGTTCCTGCGCAGCGCACCGGCCACCGTCGAGATCATCGAGGGCGAACCGGGTACCTCCAAGTCGCGCAGCATCAGCGAAATCACCTCGTATGCAAGCGCTTTCAAGCTCGAACTGGAGGCCTTCCACGACTGCTGTCGTCACCGGGCAAGGCGCCGCTGACCAGCGCCGAAGACGCGATTCACGACCTCGCTCTGTGCGAGGCGATCATCCGGTTCGTTCAGGACCGCCAGCCGATCTGCGGACCCGAGCGCGATCTCCGCGCTGGCGTCCGCCAACTAGAAGAATCACGAAAACATGAGCAGCAACAGCGGAATCATCGTCGCCGAACGCGCCTGTCAGCTACGGCGCCTTCGAGGTCACGATCGGATTCGACCCGAATGTTCCGGACGGCGACGACATCCTGGACCAGGTCAGCTGCTGCCGGCTACGCAGGCATCGACCTCGGCCCGGTCGGCTACCTGGGCACCACCGAAGATCTCGGCGCCAAGCTCGCCAAGCGTGGGCTGGGCCTCGCCGGTGCGTACCTCGAACTGCCCTACGCGGACCCGGAAATGCTGGAGAAGACGCTTCCCGAACTCGACGCGATGCTCGACATCTTCGACGTCGATCAAGCCGCTCGGGCTCGGCCCTGACCCACGTCCGACGCTGGCCGACCTCGGTGTCGGCGAGGGCGCCGATTTCCGCCGCAACAACCCCGGTTCGGGTGCGCGGAACCCGGCCAGCGGATACACCGATGAACAGTGGGCGATCGTTCGCGAAGGGGATGGCCGTCGTGGTCGATCGGTGCCGCTGCGCGCGGCTACAAGCCGGTGTTCCACAACGAGACGGGCACCTTCGTCGAAGCGCCGGACGAGGTCGGCAGAATGCTGGAAGGTCTCGGAAATCGGCCTGTGCATGGACGCCGGCCATTTCCTGGTCGGCGGCGGCGATCCCGTTGAGTACGTGAAGAAGTGGGCTGACCGGATCGACCACGTCCACATCAAGACCGCCGGACCTGCCGCGGTTCCAGGAGGTCGTCGACGAGGGTCTGCCGACCAATGCGATCTGGGAGCGTGAGGTCTTCCCGAAGCTGGGTGAAGGCGCGCTCGACGTCGACGCGTTCCTGGCCGCGCTGCGCGAGATCGATTACGCCGGTTGGCTCGTCGTCGAGCAGGACATCTTCCCGACGACCGCGGAGCGTTTCGCACGGGCAGCTGCCGACCAGCGGGCGAACCGTGAATTCCTGACGGAGCGTGGCCTGTGAGCGCACCTTTCCGGCTCGGTCTGATCGGCGGCGGCCGGATGGGCCGTACCCACCTGCGGGGCTTCGGAAGGTTCGACGGAGGTTGACGGTCGTCGCCGTCACCGAGCCGTTCGAAAGCCGCGGCGTCGCGCTTCGTGAGCAGAGGTCTGTCGGTGTATCCGACGGCCGAGGAGATGTTCGCCGAGTTCGGAGCTCGACGGCGTCCTGATCGCCGTGCCGACACCCCAGCACATCGACACCACGCGCAAGGCGCTCGAGGCCGGTCTTCCGGTGTTGTGCGAGAAGCCGTTCGGGCTGGTGCCCGACGACGGCCAGAGCGGCAGGCAAACTCGCAAGCCGAACAGGGCCTGGCCCTGCAGATCGCCTACTGGCGGCGATTCGTGCCGCAGCTGACGACGCTGCGCAGCGATCTGGCCGACGGCAAGTACGGCGCTGTGCACTTCCTGGTGTGCTCACAGTGGGACGAGGCACCGCCACCCTGGCCTTCCGCAGTGACAGCGGCGGTATCTACATCGACATGGGTGTCCACGAAATCGACCAAACGCTGTGGTTGCTCGGCCAGGATTTCGCCAGACGTCAAGGCGCAGGTGTTCCCGACCACCGAAGACCCGGGGGCCGAGAACGATGTCGACAGCGCGCAAGCGCTGGTGATGCTCTCCGGTGGCACATCGACGGTGATATCGCTCGGCCGGTTCTACGAAGGCGGTGACATCGTCGCCGTGGAGCTTTTCGGATCCAGGGGTCACACCCGTTTCGACGTGGTCTCGCCGGAAACCGGGAAGGACCCGCAGCTGCATGCCCTGAAATTGCAGGCGGAGGCGTTCGCCCGGCATGCACGCGGAGCAGCGCCGGAAGGTGCGACCGCTGAGGAAGCCGCTCGCGTGCTGGAACTGGCTCACGGTCTGACCGAAGCCGCCGGCATCGCGGTGGTGGTGGAGCATCCTAAGCCGTGTTGCGTGCTGGAGGTCCGATGTCAACGGCGCTGCCAGAACGCGGTGTGCCAGATAGATGGAACATGGTGCGCCGGACAGATTGTTCGAAGGACGTCACAACTGACTCCTTGTTAGATCAAGATCGGCCTTCCGGCAGGTAGTTGATCGCTCGGTATCGAGGGTGCGCCGCGTGACTCGGCGCTGTCAACAATTTGTCCTGACATTCTATCTTTCGATCATGCGATGTTAGGATGCAGCTACTGCTCATCTGGTCCCACACGAGATCGGAGACGACGTGACCCTGACGGTGGAGCTCGACAGGTCCAGCCCTGTCCCTCTCTACTATCAGCTCGCTCAGGCCATCGAGGCTGCGATCCGCGACGGCGAATTGGCGCCGGGCGATCGCTTCGAAAACGAACTGGCCCTGGCAAAGCGGCTGACGTTGTCGCGGCCGACCACCCGGCGAGCCATCCAGGAGCTCGTCGACAAGGGCCTGCTGGTGCGCAAGCGGGAGTGGGCACGCAGGTGGTGCAGAATCCCGTGCACCGCCGCGTCGAGTTGACCAGCCTGTTCGACGACCTCGCCCGCGCCGGCCAGGAGCCGACCACGCAAGCTGCTCGACTACCGCGTCGGGCCGCCCGACGAAGAGGTCGCCCGCGAACTCAACCTGGCCGACGGACCGCGAGGTGGTGTCGATCCATCGGCTGCGCTGCGCCAACGGCGAGCCGCTCGCGGTGATGACCAACCATCTGCCTGCCGAGATCGCGCCGGATGCCGACGAGCTGGAGAGCACCGGGCTGTATCAGTCGCTGCGGGCGCGCGGTGTGCACATCCGGCTGGCGCGCCAACGCATCGGCGCGCGGCGGCCACCAGTACTGAGGCCCGGCTGCTCGACGAGAAACCCAACGCGCCGTTGCTCGACGATGGCCGGACCGCGTTCGACGACTCCGGCAGCGCTGTCGAGTTCGGCACCCACTGCTACCGCGCGTCGCGGTACTACTTCGACACCACGCTGGTCGACCGCTAGCACTTCCGGCGAACAGTCGCGTGTCGCTGCGATCAGCGGGAAACTTGCGTCCGTTCGCGCATTAGCTGAACGCGCTCGGAACGCCTCGAGGCGGCGTCGGCTGTCGCCGGACGCCCACGCCTCCATGCCGACGGTTCCGCAAAGCCGATGTCGCGCAGCGCCTTCGCGATCGCAGCGGTAGTTGATCTCGCCGGTGCCCGGCTCGCAGCGCCCCGGCACGTCGGCGACCTGGATCTCGCCGATCGCGTCGCCGCAGCGCCGCACCAGCTCGATGAGGTTCCCTCGCCGATCTGGGCGTGATACAGGTCGAGCATCATCTTCACGTTGGGATGGCCGACGGCTTCCACCAACGCCAGCGTGTCCTTGGCACGGGCCAGTGGGACGCCGGGGTGGTCGACGATCGTGTTGAGGTTCTCGACGCAGAAGGTCACGCCGGCCGCCGCGCCGAGTTCGCCGATGCGCTCCAGCGTGCGCAGCGCCGTCGTCCACATCTCGCCGGTGGCGCGGTAGCGGGGCGGGCCGCCTTGCCGTCGACCAGCTCTGCCGTGTGCAGGTTGAGCCGCGGAACACCGAGCGTCTCAGCGGCTTTGATCGACAACTCGGCCGTCCGCACCACCTCGTCGGCGCTGGCGGATCGATCAGGTCGCCGTGCAGGTAGCCCGGTCATCGAGGAGAACCGGGCGCCGGTGTCGGCCAGCGCCTTCAGGTCCTTGTCGTGCCAGCTCCAGATCTCGACGGCGAAGCCCATGCTCGTCGATGCGCCGCACTCGATCGATGATCGGCAGGTCCGTGAAGACCATCTCCGAACAGACACCGCCAGCTGGAAGCCACTCACTGCAGCACCGCCATTCAGGACGACGGGTGCCGCGGTCTCCACCGACTCGCGCGCGGCAAGGGCGATCTCGAGGGCGACGCGCGCGTCGGCGCCGGTCACGCGGGCTCGGTGCCGGCGTGCACACAGTCGACGAAGTGGGCGAGCTGGCGGAAAGCCGTTCCGCCGCACCAGGTTGGGGATCGGCGACGGCGGTCAGGCGAGCGTTCGGCAGGCGACTGGCCAAGGTGTCGGCGTGGAAGGTGCCGATCCAGCCGGCGCCGACGAGTCCGAAGGACAACGGGGTGGGCATGCGTGACTCCGATCGTGACTAGAACGTTCTAGTAACGGTAGGCGTTGTGACCGGTTTGCGTCAATGCTGTGACTGGAACGTTCTAGGCTGAGACGCGTGCAGCGCAGACCGACGCTCGAGGACGTGGCCGAACGGGCAGGCGTTTCTCGGGCAGCTGGTGTCGATCGTGATGCGCGACGTCGCTGGTGCGAGCGAACAGACGCGCGAGCGGGTGCGAGCGGGCGGCCGACGAAATCGGTTACCGGCCCGACCCGCGCGCCCGTCGGTTGCGCCAGCATCGGACACGAAGCTCATCGGGGTGACGTTCAGCGCGGGGCAGGAGTTCCACGCGGACCTCGTCGACGGTGTGTACGTCGCCGCCGAGGAGCTCGGCTACGACGTGGTGCTCAGCGGGGTCACGCCGCACCGCGACGAACGCCGCGCGCTGCGGACGCTCGTCGACGACCGATGCGAGGGCCTGGTGCTGATCGGTCCGGAGATGCCGGCACGCGCAACTCGACCGAACTGGCGGCCGGGTGCCCGTCGTGGCCGTGGCGCGGCGGGTTCGTGGCGTCGATGCCGTGCGCAGTGACGACGTCGCGGGCGCGGTCGCTGGGCATGGACCACCTGCTCGGCCTCGGGCATCGCCGGATTCTCGTATCTCGACGGCGGTCGAGCGCCGGGCGCCGCCGAACGACGCCGCGGCTACCGTCGGGCCGCTCGGAGCGGCTGCAGCTGCCGAGCTGACCCGTCCGGGCGGCCTGACCGAACGCGAGGGTGCCGCCGCTGCAGCGCGCGATGCTCGAGTCGCAAAGTTGCCCAGCGCAGATCTTCGCGTTCAACGACCGCTGCGCGCTTGGCGTGATGGACGTGTCTGATCCGCGCCGGAGTGCGCTGTCCCGCAACAGGTTTCGGTGCTCGGCTTCGACGACAGCCCGCTGGCGGGTCTGGCGCACATCGATCTCACGACGATTCGCCAGGACTCCGCCGGCCTCGCGCGGGCGGCGGTGCAGCGGCTGGTGGCGCGGCTCGACGATGTCGCCGTCGGACGGCGGCAGCGGTGGACATCACCCGCGAGCCGACCTTGATTGTGCGCGGCTCGACGGCACCCCCGACCGTCTGACCTGCGTCGAACGCATTCGAACATATGACGTGCAGTCCTAATGTCAGGACAAAGTATTGACTTTCAGGTGTGAGCCGTATTACATCGAGCCTTGAGGCGTGCCACGTCGCACTCGACAGCAGCGGAGGAGATATGAGGTTCAGCCGGCTCGCGGCGATTGCCGGAGCGAGCGTGCTCGTGGTTGGGATCGCGTCATGTTCGTGCACCGGGGGCAAGCCCGAGAGAACGGCGGGGGATGGGTGCTGGCACAGGCGAACACGCCGCGCGCCACGGTCGCGATGATCACCCACGAGGTGCCGGGCGACTCGTTCTGGGATTTGATCCGCAAGGGCGCCCAGGCCGCAGCCGACAAGGACAACATCGAGCTGCGCTACTCCAACGATCCGGAGGCGCCTAACCAGGCGAACCTGGTGCAGAGCGCGATCGACAGCAAGGTCAACGGAATCGCCGTGACGCTGGCCAAGCCGGACGCGATGGCGCCCGGCGGTCAAGGCCGCCACTGGACGCGGGCATTCCGGTGGTCGCGTTCAACTCGGGCTTCGACAACTTCAAGGCGATGGGCATCCAGGAGTACTTCGGTCAGGACGAAAAGCTCGCCGGGGTCGCCGCGGGCGAACGCCTCAACGCGGATGGCGCCAAGAAGGTGATCTGCGTCATCCAGGAGCAGGGTCAGGTCGCGCTCGAATCGCGATGCGCCGGTGTCAAGCAGGGCTTCAAGGGGCAGACCGAGATCCTGAACGTCAACAGCAAGGACATGCCGTCGGTGGAGTCGACGATCACCGCCAAGCTGCAGCAGGATCCGTCCGTCGATCACGTCGTCGCGCTGGGCGCGCCGATTGCGTTGGCCGCGGTGCAGTCTGTCGGCAATGCCGGTAGCTCGGCGAAGGTCGTCACCTTCGACACCAACGCGGCGCTCGTCGACGCGATCAAGGGCGGCAAGGTGCAGTGGGCGGTGGACCAGCAGCCGTTCCTGCAGGGCTATCTGGCGATCGACTTCACTGTGGCTGTACATCAACAACAAGAACCTGATCGGTGGCGGGCAGCCGACGCTGACCGGCCCGTCGTTCATCGACCAACGAACATCGACGCCGTCGCCGAGTTGGCCAAGTCCGGAACCCGATAAGCCGCCGCGCAGAGAGAGCGAATCATGACTACACAAACTGATCTGGACGTTGCCAGTCACAAGGTTGTTCGCGACGAACGAGTCAAGGAACGCAACCGTGTGCAGCGCCTGTTTATTCGCCCTGAGATGGGTGCGGCGATCGGCGCGGTCGGCGATCTTCATTTTCTTCTTGATTGTTGCCCCGCCGTTCCGGCAGTCCGGAGGCGCTGGCCACGGTGCTGTATGCCAGCTCGACGATCGGGATCATGGCGTGCGCGGTGGCGCTGTTGATGATCGGCGGCGAGTTCGACCTGTCGTCGGGGGTGGCGGTGACCACGAGTTCGCTGGCCGCGTCGATGCTGGCCTACAACCTGCATCTGAATCTCTGGGCGGGGGCGGGCGTTGGCGCTGCTGGTCGCGCTGGCTGTCGGGTTTTTCAACGGGTATCTGGTGATGAAGACCAAGATCCCAAGCTTCTTGATCACGTTGGGCACGCTGTTGATGCTCACCGGCATCAATCTGGCGGTGACCAAACTGATTTCGGGTCAGGTCGCGACGCCGAGTGTGAACGACATGGCAGGGCTGGGCGTCGGCGCAGAAGGTGTTCTCGTCGTCGTTCAACATCGTCGGTGTCGGCATCCGGATCACCGTGTTCTGGTGGCTGTTGTTCACCGCGGTGGCGACCTATGTGCTGTTCAAGACCCGGATCGGGAACTGGATCTTCGCCGTCGGCGGTGATCAGGAAAGTGCCCGCGCGGTCGGTGTGCCGGTGACCGCGGTGAAGGTCGGGCTGTTCATGTTCGTCGGCTTCTGTGCCTGGTTCGCCGGCATGCATCTGCTGTTCGCGTTCAATACCGTGCAGTCGGGTCAGGGTGTCGGCAACGAGTTCATCTACATCATCGCCGCGGTGATCGGCGGCTGCCTGCTCACCGGCGGGTACGGCACCGCGATCGGCGCGGCGATCGGCGCGTTCATCTTCGGCATGGTGCAACAGGGCATCGTGTATGCCGGCTGGAATCCCGACTGGTTCAAGTTCTTCATGGGCGTGATGCTGCTGTTCGCGGTGATCGCCAACAACGCATTCCGCAACTACGCCGCGAAGAGGTGACCCGGTGACCGCAACAGTTGATCGTCCACGTGGAAGAGGCCCCGTCCGGCGGCAAGGTGCCGCTGGTCGAGCTGAAGAACATCGGCAAGTCCTACGGCAACATCACCGCGCTGAAGGATATTTCGCTGCGGGTGCATGCCGGTGAGGTGACCGGCATCCTCGGGCGACAACGGTGCCGGCAAGTCCACGCTGATCAAGATCATCTCGGGTCTGCATCAGCAGACCGATGGTGAGCTGCTCAGTCGACGGTGAGCCGACGAAGTTCAGCTCGCCCAAGGAGGCGCTGGGCAAGGGCATCGCCACGGTGTATCAGAACCTGGCGGTGGTGCCGTTGATGCCGGTGTGGCGCAACTTCTTCCTGGGCCAGGAGATCCGCAAGAAGTCCGTTCCCGTTCTCGTTGGACGCCAACGCGATGCGGGCCACCACGCTCTCGGAGCTGCACAAGATGGGCATCGACCTGCCCGACGTCGACGTGGCGATCGGCTCGCTGTCGGGTGGTCAGCGCCAATGCGTGGCGATCGCGCGGGCGGTGTTCTTCGGGGCGCGGGTGCTGATCCTCGACGAGCCGACCGCCGCGCTGGGCGTCAAGCAGTCCGGGGTGGTGCTGAAGTACATCACCGCGGCCAAGGAGGCGCGGCTTCGGTGTGGTGTTCATCACCCACAACCCGCATCATGCGCACATGGTCGGCGATCACTTCGTGCTGCTCAACCGCGGTCAGCAGAAGCTGGACTGCACCTACGACGAAATCGACCTGGAACACCTCACCCAAGAAATGGCCGGCGGCGACGAGACTCGAAGCGCTGTCACACGAGCTACGCGGCGGCAAGCGCTCTAAACACGCCAGCTTCGTCGGGTCTCTCGCTATCCACTGCAGACGCTTGACCGACAAGGTCAGCAACCCACCGCGAGCGCGTGTGTTTGCCCGACGACACCGCAAAACGCGTACAAACGCGCACACTCGACGGTGCCGGCGGCGCGGCTTTCACGCCGTGGCGTAGTCAGTTCGCCGACTCGCTCAGTGCCCGCGCCGAATGGCGGTGGATCGGTGGATGCTCATCGGCCGTGACATCGGTTGGGAGAACAGCGTTTCCGGGGCGTCTACTTACGCGGAACCTTCCTTTGAGATGCACGCGGCGGCCGTGGCGGGCATGGAAGTAACGCAGCCGGGAGGTAACGCTGGGAGGAGTAGGTACTCGTTGGGCGGGCCACACACCCGCCATCGTCTACCATCTGGATCGCTGTCCGTTCTCATTTGATCTGATTGCGCCGCGTCGCCGGCCTGGGACTGAGAGATGAGGGCGGTCACGATCGCCGCGGTCTCGCGCAGGGCGGCTGCGCCGATGGTGCCGATTGGTTCGTCGAGCGCAGCGCTAGGAAGCCACTGCACGAGTTCGGGTAGAAGCGTGCCTTCGGGTTGCTCGACTGCGACGACCATCGCCATGGCGTCATCGGGCAGCCGGCCGGGAATGAACGGGCATGTGATCACACGTCCGGTATCGGCGGCGAGATGGATCGCGTTGGACAGAACAGCAGCGTAAGAGCTCGTGGTCGCTGTCGCGGCGTGGTGCGATGATCGCCGGGAGGTGATCACAAGCCCGCGGCACCGGTTCGCCTGGTCACCTTCTGCGCGTAGGCATCGATGTCGAGCGCCGGAGACAGTCTCGGGTCGTGTAGTTCTGCAGAGGGCAACACGCAGATGCTCGTTGCGTAGGGCCTGCTCGATCATCTCCGACCGATTTAAGCCGGCGGCCCTGGCGTCCGCGTCGGTCGCGGCGAGCTACGGTCGCGTCTACAGTCACCGAAATCTTCTCTTTCGCCATACCAGCTATCCTACCTATCTACTGCTACCGTGTGCGCCGACGGGGCGGCCGTTACCTCAGATCAGTGACAAACCAGGGCGGGCACCGCCCTGGGTCAAGTGGCTTGTGAACAATGGGCCACGTGCTGGCGGCATTGGGGCTACTCACAGCCGCGCGGTGCCGGACAGGGGCGAACGACGGCGGCTCCGGCGTCGGGGTAGCCGGAAGAGCGTCTCGATTGCGGTCCACGGGTAATGAGCCAGGATCAGGTGGGACCACGAATAAGCCGCTCCCGCAACGTGGTTGGTCGCCGCTGCCAGCGATGCCAACGTGCCGGAGATGACTGCGGCGACCCGATGCCGACACCGGCAGCGAGCTCTTGAACAGCGGCATGGAGGGTGTCGGCGGGTCAGCTCCTCGGGAACGACATCAGCGAGGCAAGGTTGGTTTGTAAGCCTGGTGAAGCCGATCGACCGCGTGCCCGCTGACGAACAGGATAGCGAATAATGACTGTTACCAGCTGTTGTCAGGCTTTCACCATCGCGGAAGTACGCGGGGCACACTGCCGACTGGCGTTCGTTTCCAAGCAGGACAAGTCGGATGCCGAAGCGCCGTGTTAGCCGTGTGGTCACCGGTTTGATGGACCCGCCACCGGATCAGGTCCCAGAACGAATCACCGGGCACGCCGTGCGTGATGCATCGCGATCATCATGCGGGGTATATCGGCGGTCCGCCACCGTGCCTCGCCCGACTCCTACTCCAATTGTCTAGCAGGCGCCGAGCAAGGTGACTACCGCAGCGCCGATGCGCCGCCACATGGGCGCCGTTGAGTCAACGCCGTCGCAAGAGACTTTCCGTGAAGGGCGGTCCTGCTGGAGCGCCGACCATCGCGTCGGTCGCCGTCGACGATGTCATCCTCTTCTGTGCCGGCGGGCGGTCATTACGGGCGTCGTGAACTGAATCAGGCGCGTGAAGTCCGCTCGCGCGCTGATCGACCTGCTCAGACCTGGCCGCCAGCGGCGCACGACCGCGTCGAAGGCTGACCGGGGTCGTCACGACATCAGACCAAAATCGCCTTGCCCGCCTGATCCAGCCGGTATTCCAGGACCCTCGCCCTCGCTGAACCCGTTGGCCCGCGTGCGCGACATCGTGCGCCATGCCGCTCAGGGCGCAGGGCAGTTCGAGCCGCGCGAGATCGCCAGGAGGGTCGACGAGATGCTGGCCCGCGCGTCGGCGCTCAGCGCCGAGATGGGCCGGCGGCTGCCGACCGAGCTGTCGGGCGGCCAGCGCCAGCGAGTGTCGCCGTCGCGCGCCTGGTGCTGCGCCCGCGCATCGTCGTCTGCGATGAGCCGACCTCAGCGCTCGGACGTCTCGGTGCACGGCGCAGATCCTGAACCTGCTGGCCGAGGCTGCGCCGCGACCTGGGCCTCACCTATCTCTTCATCAGCCACAACCTCGCCGTCGTCGAGCATGTCGCGAGCGAAGTGGCGGTGATGTATCTCGCCGCTTCGTCGAGCGCGCGCCCGACCGAGACGCTGTTCAGGAAGCCCGAGCATCCCCGCACCAATGGCGCTGCTCGCCTCGGTGCTGACGCCCGAGCCCGGCTCGGCGTGCCCGATGTCGGGCTGGGCGAC
>ERZ1370068.1110-contig-11013_pt1 | contig 26755 bp, 53 predicted proteins | sample MGYA00561227_ERZ1370068 | MGnify/ENA primary metagenome ERZ1370068 (study PRJEB38410, sample SAMEA6850437) | metagenome | study: Metagenomic assessment of the ecological functions of the soil: analysis of the soil microbiota associated with the...
TTTTTCTTTTTCATTGCTCAGGCGTCCGGGTGTCCTCCGCCACAACACCAGAGCCCAAAGAACGAAAACATGACAGGCGAAGTCATCCCGACGAGAATAAAGCGAAGAGGAATTCTTGGCCCGGCGAGGATGGCCCCCAGCCGGGCCTCTTCTCTCCGGAGACGATCATGAATGAATTCACCGCCAATCCGACGCTCTCGACGCTCCTCGCCCGCCAGGATCAAGGGAGGGATCCTCGGACGCCGTGAGAATCAGTCGGCGAGCACCGGTGCCGCGACCCTGCGACTCCTTTGCCGCCATCTTGTCGAGGCGCGGGGCAACTGGAAGCTGAACAAGGCATTCCATACGTGGCTGATCGCCAAAAATCTCGGCGAGGATGCTCTTGAGCCGATCAGGATCGAGTACGCCGCCGCCATCGCGATGGGGGAGGACACCACGACCGCCGAGGAGGCATCAGTGCGCCCACGGAGCGCCGATCTGTGCTACACATTTACGCCAGGAATCTCAGGGTTGCACTTTCCGTGAAAGTAAACCAGCCAGAAGCCGCCTAAGCCCATGGCCCCGCCAGCACACCTCGCGCCGATATCGGGCGCTGCGCGATCATTCGTTTCAAGGTTGCCGTCGACGAGGGCAAGAACGCGCGACGAGGCCAGAGTGCGCTGGCGGGCGTATCATCGCGACAGCGTCGTCCGCCGCGTCGTCGCCGCCGCCAGAGGCGCCGCAGCGCCGCGTCACCATCGATCCCACCGTCGATCTGAAATCCTTCCTCTCCCTCGCTGGGCAGGCACAAGATGATCGAAGCCTTGAGCGCCGCCTGCAAAAGACTTTCGAAGCAGAGGTCAAAACAGGAGGCCCACATCATCGCCATGCAGAACACATGGACGATGTTCTCTCCCCCATCATAGCGAAAAACTCGATGCCGAGCAGGTGCTGGCATCCTGCAAAGGCATCATGACCAAAAGCCAATTTCAATCTGATCCGGGCCTGCCTGCATCCCGATAATTCCGCCAGCCCGAGCGCCTCGCCAAGGCGTTCGACCTCTTCAATAGCCTTGAGCTTCTCGTCCTCGATGAAACTCAGATGCCGATCGGCAAGGCACCGCCCCTGCCCACCTCTGCCGCAGAATGGCAGGCCCTCAAAGATAAAGTCAGCGCAGAGCGCAGAGCAAAGAGAGCCGCATCGGCGAACGAGATTGCAGCACGGTCAGCCCGGCGACATTGTCGAAAGTGTCATCATCAAAGGGCGACCTCGCCAAGCTCAATCCGCAAGAGCGCGCCGACTATTACGCCGCAGTCTGCCGGTCGGTCGGGCTGAACCCACTCACGCAGCCGCTCGCTTACATCACGCTGAAACGGCAAGCTAACGCTCTACGCATTGCGTGGCGCGACCGATCAGCTCCGCCGGATCTACAAGGTGTCCGTCGAGACGCTGACTACGGATAGTGCGCGACGGCGTCCATATCGTCACTTGCAAGGTCAAGGACGGCGAGGGCCGCACCGATATCGCCACGGGCGCAGGACGCTCGGTCGAATCCTCAAAGGCGATGCCCTCGCGAATATGCTCATGAAAATCGAGACGAAGGCCAAAGCGACGCGCGCACATTGTCGATTGTGGGCCTCGGCCTGCTGGATGAGATCGAGATCGACACAATCCCCGCCGCCGCATCGCCCAGCCCGTCGCCGCCCCGGTTGAGATCGCCGCGCCCGCCCCACCCGACCATGATCCCCGTAACCGGCGAGACAGGCCCGCGCGCCCTCGCCGTGCCAATGACCGGCGAGCGCGAGAACTGGCGATGCATGGGGCAGCAGTTCATCGCCGGCATCCAGTCCGCCGAGGAGCTCGCCGAGAGCTCGGCCGGTGGACCGCGCTGAACAACGCCCTACTCAGCGATGATGGCCGCCGCCGCACCGCGCGCCTCACGGCAGTGTCGTCAAGGCGACTGCGACCGATGGACGCGAGAGGCTCGACGTCCCGCGGCGGAACCGACAGAGATGCGCCGCGCCTGCCCGCCAAGGAGAGTCGCAGCAGTTGCGCAAAGCGCTCGTCAAGAAGCTCGCCGACTTGCGAGACAATGGCACGAGGTCGACGCCTGGCGCACGGCATCGGAGGACGGCATCGCGTCGCTGCAGGACGAGGACCGGGTCGGCGTCATGGATGGCTCAAGACGCGCAGGAGCAACTCGCCGAGGTCGCTGAAAGTCGCTGGATAACACCTAGAGTGGACAGTCCACTCTAGGGTGCACTGGGTCAAAATGCATGACTAAGCCGAGCATCGTCTTCGCAGGCGACGTGGGCCACTCGTCCAGCCGGTGCCATCGACGCTGAGGACTTCGACGGCCATGCCGGAAGGCACGCAGGTCGAATTGACGCTGCATCTGACGGCATAGGAGTTCCGCGCAGCTCCGCGCCTACTGGAAGGCACTCGACGACATCGTCAAAGCGACCGGCATGTGGGCTACGCCGCTGCCATCATTTGCATGACGCCCTGCGCCGCGATCTCGGCTACGATCAGCCTCTGCGCCGAAATCTCGACGGCACGCCGTGCCTCGCCGAGGACGCACGGCGATGGACAAGATGAAGCCGGATGAGTTCAACGCATATTTCGAGGCGGCCACGCAACGCCTGACTGAAGTTACAGGCATCGATGTTTTGGCGTTCTCGATGAGCGGAGGGCCGCCGCGATGATTGAACTGAGACGGCGGATACCGAGCGGCAGGCCCTCTACAACGAAGCCGGCCAACTACCCGATAACGCCGAAATCAAAGTCACCGCAGAATTTGTGCGGAAGACTCATGCGGGATTTCACGCGGATGGAAGCGGCATCGAACGGGGCCGCTGGCCGCATCGATCACGCTATCGATGTCCTGAGCGGAAGATAGGCGCTATGGCCTACGTCGCCGGAGCACTTCGCGAAGGAGCGCGGGTTTTCCCCGCGCCGGGTGCGCCAGCTCGCCCGCGAACTTGGCGCCTGCCGCATTCTCGGCAATAGAATGAGCCTCGAAGACGAGGACGTGCGAGCCCTCCTGGAGGCATTGAAGCCATGCCCCTCTCCATCTTCCGCCGCGGCAAGGTCTGGCACTACCGGGGTACCGTCAACCGACACCGGCTACGCGGAAGCACTCGAACTACTGACAAGGAGCGAGCAGCGCGGATCGCCGCGGAGCTCGAGGCGCGGGAGTGGAAACGTCATCTCGATGGCCCGGCGTCCGTCACGCGGTTCTCAGACGCCGTCGCGCTCTACATGAAGGCCGGTAAGCCGACGCGCTTCCTGCGGCCACTGCTCGTGTATTGGAAAGAGACGCCCGTCTCACAGATCACGGCGGGCGCGATACGCCAGGCCGCGATGACGCTCTATCCGAATGCGACCGGGGCGACGCGCAATCGCGCCGTCATCACGCCAGCACAGGCTGTCATCAACCACGCTGCGGAGGAGCATGAGCTATGTCAGCGGATCAGGGTGAAGCGGTTCCCGACCGAGAGAAAGGGAAAAGCGTCCGGCTACGTGGAATTGGGTGCACGGAATTTATGTCCACCTCGTCGCCACATCTAGGAGGCGCTCGCGTGCTTCATGTTTCTGACTGGAGCGCGGATCAGCGAGGCTTTATCATTGACGTGGAATGTCGTGGATCTTGGGCAATCCCAAGCCAAGATCAGTCAGACAAAGACCGGATCAGGAGCGTCGCGCGCATCTGCCGCCGGTCCTGATCTCAGCTTTGGCAAATATCCCGGATCGTAAGGGGCCGGTCTTCGGCTACAGCAGCCGCCAGTCCTGCGACCGCTCCTGGCGCCGCGCCTGCGTGCGTGCCGGCATCGAGGTGCTCAGCGTTCCATAGCTGCCGCCACGGCTTCGCGACGACCGCCCTACGGGCTGGCATCGACGTGAAAACGGTTGCTCGTTTGGGGGCTGGCGGTCGGCCGCGCTAGTGCTTTCCACCTACGCGCACGCGCTCGATGACCTAACGCTGACGGATCGGCTAGTGGACAATGAGAGTGTCGACTTCCAGACACAGCCGAGACACATAAGACCGAAAGTAGTAGGCGAATGAACCACTTAGAGGAATGGGCTGCACCCTCAACGAGGACAGCGCCCTGCCAGCCTGATTACCTGAAAATGGCTCAATTCAGCGCAGAATACCGCCCTTGTGCTCTGCAAGATGCGGTAGCTTCGAGCATGAACAAGTCGAGAACCGCTAATCCGAGTGACACGCGGCGAGCACGGCGGTTCATGAGACGTTCTCCTCCCCTATTCCACCCGCTGGGGATGTAACCATATGACCGTCTATTTTATCCAGTCCGAAGGTCCTGATGGCCTGATCAAAATCGGCTATACGAAGAACGTATTTAAGAGGCTGCAAGACCTCAGAAACAACTCGTCATATCCCCTAAAGCTACTCCACGATGTCGACGGCGACGTCGCCACTGAACGCGCGATGCATGAGCGCTTCATCCATCTGCATTATCGTGGCGAGTGGTTCCGTCCCGGCGAGGATCTGCTGGCTTTCTGCGGCATCAAACCGAAGCGTGAAAAGAAGGTCAAAAGACCAGACGCAAACGCTGGCAATATCGCCCTCGTGTGCCCGCCTCCATTCCCCCGAGCCCTTGGGATGAGATTGTGGAGGACATCGAGCGCCACATCTACGCCAATCCCGTCGTACCTCGATCCCAGCACCCCGAAATATCTCGTGGAGCAGCACCGACGATATATGGCGGAGTTACACGCTCAGTTCGGCTCTCCCGTCGCCGTTCCTGCGCCACCCGCAAGTGACGGCCCATGACCAAACGGCAGAAGAAAATCGAGTGGCTAACCATCGCCGACATGGATCGCCTGGATCCGAAAGAAGCCGGCCGGCGCGTCATGTCCGAACCCGAGAATGTCCTCGTGACTCTGCCGCAAATCGCCGACCTGTTTGGACTGTCAGGCGATGAACTGATGGCAGAGTTGACGTCTGGCCGCCTCATCGCCTCCGGCACTGAAACGCCGGGAGGCTGGACGGACGTTCATGTTACCGTATTGCACCTCATCGAATGGGCCGTGCAATCCAATCGCGTTCTTCCCGGTGAGCTAAATTGATGACCGACAAGCCCGCCATCGCCGCCCTGCTCGCCACCGGCCGCATGGAAATCCTCGACCCCGATGAGCCCAACCGCTGGCGTGGCGTTGACCTCGGCCTGCGCAGCGAAATCGTCGCCGCTGCGCTCAGGATCCGTCCTGCCACCGAACTACATTTGGCGCTGCTATCGGGCCGGCCGGTTAGCTTTCGGGACGACGAGCTCGATCTGATCGTGCGCTGGTCGCCGGGATGACCGTGCATTCCAACAAGGCGCTATTCGCGCTCTGGGTGGTTGCGGTGATCACCGCAGTCATTGCCCTGATGATCCTGTTCGGCGGCTTCGCGGGCGCGGCCGAGATGAGTTACTGCAAAACTTACGCAAATCGGATGAGCGCCATGGCGTTGCAGCGATTGGTGGCGTGCCATTCGTGGATGTCTCCACGGGAAGATTTCTCTACCGCAAAGCTTACAGTAGTTGCCTTCTAGTCGACGACGAACCGCCGATGATCCTGTCTGAAGAGCAGCAGCCGCTGATCGACGGGATGCCATCGCCGCCGATGCGCCCGGAGCCCGTACCCGGATCCGTGCCGGCGACAGATAAAGTCGAGGCAAAGCCCGCGCCGCCGCCCGACCTGAGCGCACTTTACAAGAAATGTGCCGCCGCCCATCCAAGAGGATGGCGAGCATCAGATCACACGGTAACCAAGCTGGTGAATGGCAAGTGGGTGAGGGGAAAATGCGAACTACTCCCGTAATCCTCCCCTGGATCAGTCAGAAGCAGGCTTACGCGCTCCTGCGCGAGCTCGCTGAGGCCAGCCTCCTGATCGCGGCGTATCGCGCCGAGATCGCCCGCCTCAACGCCATTCTCGAGGAAGCCATCGAGGATAAGGTTGCCACTGCCATCCGCACCAAGAGTCTTGAGGCCGAGCGGACACGCTCCAGCGTGCCCTTGACGAAGCGACGGCGTAGGCGGGAGCGGCACCTGGGAGGCGGGCCGTCAAGCCGTCGCGGATTCTGACTTAATTCGCCGCTTCGATCGACTTCTCGAAGCGCTCCGGCATAGCCGGCAATCACGTCCGCTTTGTCGAGCCCGTTGACGATCCGCCGGGACTGCTTGTAGGAGGACGGATAGTCCGATAGCTTCTTGCCGGTGAACCAACCATCCTCCATGCCGCTAAACATGATCTCAACGGCGGTAGGCAAGTCGAAAGCGCATCATCTGGAGAATTGACTAGGTCGATCTCAAGCTTCGTCGCCAGCCTTCTTGTAGTTTTCCTTCCACGTTATCTGTATCAGACCCCGGCCATAGTATGGGAAGTCACCGGAGATTCTTCTTCGCCACGCCTCACTCAGCCAGTAAGCCTCTCTTGACCGGCTGCATCGTGGCATTTGTCTCATGGAAGGCAGATGCGAGAATGTAAGCGAGGTGCCGGGGGGCGTGCCGCGCTTCTCGGCCTCGTCAATAACAGCGTCGAGGCCCTCGATTCTGGCCCTTGCCGAGCGCGCCTCGGAAGCCATCGAAGAACGGCCTGATGTCAGCGAAGAACGCTTTGCGGTCCATGAAACGTATTGCCTCTCTGCGCGTTTCCCTCTCGCTCAAGTCACCCCAAGCGATTCACTCCCATGGGCAGCGCTACATATCAAAATCAGGACGTGACGGTCGTTAGGCCCGCCAAGCAGGGCGACTAAGGACTTCAAGGCCGGGGCCGGCGAGCAGGTCGATCGTGAAGCTCAAGGACGGCAGCGAGAAGACCGTACCGAAGGCCGAAGTCACCGAGGCCGAGTAGCGCTACTTCGGTGGTGACGGCGGCGCGTTCTCGGTGTCCTTGGGAGCCGCCGTCAGATATGTTACGAGGCACCTGCGAGCGCCCTGACTATTGCCCAAGCGGCATCCCGCCCAAATTCGCTGATCTCAACGCCCATCGACACGCCGCCACGACGATCACCAGCATCGGCACCGAGCGCTGTCGCCAGGATGATCGCGACTATTCCGCGGTGCCGCAGTTGAGCGCATCAGCCATTCCTGCTCAATGAGCGAACCTGCCGGGCGTTGTCGCGCACCGACGGGTTCTAACCACCTGAACCCCGAAGAGGCTCGACATGGCTACCTCCCGTTTATGCTCGATTGACGGCTGCGGCAAACGAGTGCTCGCGCGATGGTGCACTGAAGCATTATCAGCGATGGCGCAACGCGGCGATCCTCCCATGCCCGCGTCCTGCTCATCATCTGTCCCAGCCACTTTCTTCAAGAACACGGTGCTTCCTTATCGCGTGGACGATTGCTCGATTTGGCCCCGCCAGCTGAACCGCAAGAGGCTGTACACAAATCCATCCATTGTGTCCCAATGGTACTCCCATGGTTGGCCGACTAATCTGTGAAGCGCTTCTGCGGAGAGCCTCCGTCAGCCGGAATACATCAAGCGGCGCACAGTTGCGGTAATGGCAGAAAGTGGATGTGTAACGCCGAGACACCCTCGCGCTGGGGTGGCTACCCCAAAAGCAGAACAGCCGCCGACAAATTTATCCATGGAACACGCCCCTCCGGTAAAGCGCAAGCCCTTCTGCGAAGCTTACTCTGCAGGAACGAAGCCACGCCGCCCGAAAGGCACAGTATCACACCGCCTGGACGGCGCTTCGGTGGACCCCAAAACCACCGATTTCAAAATACATGAGGCGCTGGAAACTATCCATTATCGAGGCTTGATGAACTAAGCCGCGTGCAAACTTGGCCCTTGCGCATCAGCAAACCCTTCATACTTGGTCGTGTCCCGTCACGCCTGTCCTTCACCAGATGCCTGCGCCCAAAATCACCCACCGGTCGGATCAGTCCCCGCATTGACGCAACATCAGCGGCAATGACGCTATCCAATGTTTCACAGCGCCCGGAGGAATCGCGCAAGCCGCATCGCCTCAGCCAGGTTACTGCGTGAACAGTTTCTACTAAAAACGTTACCCTTGCCATGGTCATTCCCAATAGTGCTAAGTGCGGTAAAGGGGCTCAACAGGCTTCACTTGTTTGGCGAGTTCAGGACCTTCTCCTCACCGAAGACTTTATAATTCCGGCTCGGCGTCGTGAGGTCGGCGGCGCGATGCCCGAGGCCGACATCGTTGAGCACCTGATTCAGGTCGGCCTCGCTGGCCAGCACAATCACTTCGTTGCCAGCCGCCAGCCAAGCTCTGATAGCCGGGATCGTCGACCGGCACATAAGCCCACCCGCTCGCTTGACCAGACCTGGCTGGTGTCGCCGCCGATCTGCCAGTAGGCCGTCGCCGCCGGGATGCTCATGGTATTTCCGCAGTCAGAGTTACGTTGACGAGTGCGACCGGCACCGATAGATCGTCGTGCCGTCATACTTGACCATGTTCAAAGTGCCCTGGCTCGCAGCCACAAATCCTCCTTACGGCGAATCCCGTCACGGCACTCTCATAGGCGCTGCACGCGAACGGGAATGCCGACATCCGAGGTCGGCAGGGTCGCGATCAATAGTGCCGCGCAGCAGTGTCCGATCGTCGTGATGCTGATTTTCATCTCGACGAGCATCAGCTTGCCGATGATCAGGTAGCGCCCAGTCGCGCTAACCGTCGTGAAGGTGCCGGATGACGCCGTGATGGTCGGCGTGTAGCGCCGTCCAGGCCGCCGCCACTCCGCTCGCGGCAACCGCCGGTCAGGTCCGCGTCGAGCGGCTGCGCGCCCGACATCGACGAGGAGCTGCGCCATGGTCCGGTTCGTCCAGACGCCCGCCTTGCGTTGAATGATGTCGTCGTTGGCTGGCGCGGAGGGCGGCAATGGCGGTGAGGTCACTGTCGAGCTGGCTGGTACCCGGCGATGATAGCCGTGCGCGATAGATAGCGGCGATATTGTAAAACGCCTCACCGTTTACCCCGGCTCATAGGAATGGGCATTTCCACGGGAGTCGATATACGCGTGCGTTTCTGGATTATACGAGTATAGCGGCCCCCGCTCACCGGACTGAAGCTCGGCGCGTGCCATCCGCTCCCGGCTCGGCGTGAACGGCGAGGCGCTGTACGAACTGCCCGTGGAATAACCTGCCCCGTAGGAGTTGGGAGTAGCCGTGGCATATTGAGTGCCCTGGATCGCCCCTCCGATAGGGCTGAGCGTTGTCCAGCGAGCCGGTCCTCATTAGCGAATTGCCAATGACCCGAGCGAGCAAGCCGAAGACAGGATCCCCAGCGCACCTGCAGCAGCAGACGCCGCACTGACCCCGATCCGCGCTCCCAAGGACGGCTTTGGCATAGGCGTCGGCACTGACCCCGCTGCCGATGTCGGTATAGCCTGCGAAGTGGCGCAGCGGATTGGTCGCGTAGGGAACGCCCCCGGGCGCGCCGGTCCTCCGCTAATGTCGGAGGCACCTGCATCGCCAGCCGGCAGAAGTTCGGCAGGTCCGAATGGCACTCGGCGCACCACCCATCCAGCCCCTGCGGCATAGTGACAACGCCGGGCGCGGTCACTTCGCCTGAGTCGCAGATGGGATGATTGCAGGGGGCTGCCAGGCAACAGCCCCGTATCTGCACCACCGCTACCGCGGAGAACATCGGTCGAACCGCTACCGGCATATTGCGGTGGCCCGCCGAGGCTGCCCTGCCGCTGTGGGATGCCATAGTTCTCGTTCTGCCGCTGTCATACCCGCCGGGGACATAGCCGCCATAGGGCGAGGCCGACTCCGGCACGGCGGGCGGAATGGGAGCGGGGCGCGCGCTGCGGTCGAAGTCGGCGCGGCCGCCCGTGAAAAATCGCTGACGGCATTGCCAGCGCCAACCGCGGGCATTGCCGGAGGTGCCGCCCCGCACAGCATCTTCTGACCGCCCACCACATCATTGACGAGGCCCCTGGATGCCAGTCGTGCCGGTAAGGCTATTCGGTGCCGGGAAGTCGGGCCGGCCGGCGACCATGGACGGATGATGGCAGGCTCGCTGCCTTTGCCCGCTGCGGCCCCTGGCATTGCCGCTGCAAGTTGCTCGCGTGTGGAATATTGTCACCGGATCGCTACCGGGAGCACTGGGAACGTTTCGCTGCAGGAGCGCAAGCGTTTGCGGGGTCCATCGGTCCGCCAGGCGCAGCGGGCGGAACACCCTTTGCCGCCGATGAATTGGCTCCCGGCATCCAGCGGCGTGATGTCCGTACATGGGTGCCCGCGTCCAGTCCCCGCTGGGATTAAGGGCATCCCAGCCTAAAGCGGAGCCTCACCTTCCGGCATCGACAACTGCGCCGGTCCGCCAGATATCCCCCCGCGCTGAACGCCATATGGCACGTTCGGAGCCATCGCAGTCTCAAGGGCGGATGCCTCGCCCAGGCGGGACACGCGGCACCTGCCCAGCAAGCTCAGGGACTGCCCTCCATGCCGGTTCGACCGCTGAGGATTCCGCCCGCTGGTCGCGGCGCGAATGGATCGATGTTGCCGAGCTCCGGCGCGACGACATCCCGCGGATTGAGGTGCGGGCGTGATCGAGGTCAGCGGCGGGCGCCCGGCGGCCGGATCCGCGTCGCTGATGTGATGTCCTGTATGGGGCTCCGTGCCGGCGAGCGCGCCTTGCACCTGCGGGCCGGCAACGCCGCGATCCGCGTCGAGCCCGTAGTTCTTCTCGGCGGCTCGCACAGCCGCCGCGGTGTCCTGCCAAAGCGGCCATCCACCCCGTGCGGACCGATGTCGAAGCCGCGTCCGCGAGCTGCTGCTGCAGGCGGGTGACCGCGCCGCCGGTCTTGGCGTCCGTCGCGCCCTTGCGCAGCGTGGGGGCTCGCTGCCCTGCCGCCAGACCAGCCGCAGCCTGCTGTGCTGCTGTCTGAGGTGGGCCCCCGGTGTAGGCGGTCGCCGTGCCTATGGCGACTGGTTGAGCCCCTTCGAGCCCGGCAGTCCCCGATATGGGCTTGTAACCCGACGTTGTTCGGGGATTGACCGCGCCCTGCCACGGGCCCCAGCCGTTCTTGGCGGCATAATTGAGGGGCAAAGTCCACCCCCCATGCCAGTCCTTGCGAGGATCAACACCGGCCTTCAGAGCCTCGTCACCAAGCCCCCCGTTGATGCGAAGCTGGAACGGGCCGAAGGATGTTTCTTGTGTGCCCCCGGTCTTGACTACCTTGCCGTTTGCATCGACGTGGACTTTGCTCTGCTGAAACGGATTACCGAGACCCCCTTCCGACTTGGCCACCTGCACAGCCACATCAGGGTCGATGCCCCGCGCAGTAGCCGCCTGCCGGATATAAGCCTCGACCGACCCGCCGGCTTTCGGCGCGCCCGTATTGGGGATGTCAGCCGGTGGGACAGGATGCCCCGCATCACAGCCCGTACGCGACACCCGTCAGTCTGGAACCGAGCCCGAGATCGAAATGACCGGGATCAGGTCTACCGTTATTGAACCCCGGTACGTTGCCCCACCGGACGGTGTACCCATTTTGCCGGCCGTACTCTTGCATCGCCGCCGCAAACTTCCGGCTGACGACGCTTCCATCGGGCCGGTAGATATCGGCAGCGTGGCCAACGCCACGAGCATCCGGTATGTGCAGGCTGTTCGCTACACCAGTGCCTTTCTTGGCATTGGCACGCGCCTCTGCGGCCGTTCGCGTCCCCTGCCGGACAGCGTAGTCTTCGCCGGTCTGCTGCTTCGCATACTCAGCGGCATTGCGCAGTCGCGTGTCGACGCCACTCCACGACCCGGCTTTCGGCGTGCCCACCAGCGGACTGCCTTTGATCGGCAGCGACCTGTGTCGCCGGATACGCTTGTCGGATCGCCCTTTGAACCGTCAGGACCTTCGGTCGCCTCTTTATGGCCTGGGTTGACTTCACCGTGACCAAAGACTCGGTCACTGGGCAATCCCTCGAGATGCCATCCTGCCGCTTCAGGATCGGTCGTCACATAGTGATAGAAATTCTGGACCGCAGCCACCTCGTTGCGGCGTCACATCTTTGTCGTCTTTGGCGATGACCTCGATGCCGAGTGCATTGTCATTGCTGACGCCTAATTTTGAATTGAGTCCCTTGCTGCTGACATGCCATCCCTGCGACCCAGTTGGCATCGTTTGATAGATCGTGCCATCACGGCCGATGACTATCTGCGAAACAAGGTCCCGCTGCTTGAAGGTGCTAATAACATCATTGATGGTTCCGCTGCTGCCCGTATGATGAATTACGATGCCAGCGGCATGATCAGGTAGACTACCAAGCGGTCTACCCGTTACCGAATTGATCCGCCTTGCGCTGAATTGATCAGCCAGCCGCCCGCTGACATCAACAATGGTCGGCCGCTGATAGTTCTGAATCATGGTCTGGGTTCTCGTTTCGTTGCCTTACGTGGTGTGCGCCGACGCGCTAACGCGTCGTTTCGTGCGCATCCTGATCCTGGCTTTCATCCTGCTCATGCAAACGCCGCTGGCGGCGATCATCTGCACCGGCATCATCGCCTGGCGCATCCGCCGCCGCGCCCGAGAAGAGCGCTGGGCGGCGTGCATCCGCAACGAATGCGCGCTCTACATCGAGGAAGTGCTCGGTGTGGCATAGCTCGAGACTGGGTCGCACCAGTCATTGTCATCGCCGCATTCGTTTATGGCGCATTGAAAGGGTTATTGGCGAGCTTGGCGTCCGGACTTGCGCAGCAGCCCCGATACCGGCGATGCGTGCGATCTCGCTTTCGCCTATGCGAAGTGCGTCGAGGAGGGCCGGCGACTGGGAAATCATCTTGACTCCGTTCCGGACGAGGCCGGGATCATCGCTGGCGAGAAGCCGCGCGACCTCTCGGGCAACATTTTGATCGATCTTAAGCCTACCCCGTCGCAATCCATACGTTAAAGCAGCAGTGGCCCAAGCTTTTGATCTCGCCAATCACCGCCGCTAATGATAAGACCGAGCCCTGCCGGCAAGCCATAATTTGCACCACCAGCTATTCCCGGCTTGGACTATGCGCCGAAACGTAGCGGAATTGCCCTGAATGCTTTTGGTCAGAGCAAAGATATTCTCGAAACGAAGGTGCGCTTCTAACTGATTAGCGCCTTGGTCGCCGAGGACCATCCGCAGGCGTTCCTTCGCGGCCGGCGACTTAACGAAGATCGAATTGACAACATCCTGCCGGTTGCCCTTCTCGCGAAGTTTATTGATAAGCGCTCTGGACGAACCCCTCCTTGAACAGCGCCTTCTCGCTCGGATTTAGCTTTCCCCAGCAGTCGCCCTTTGCCTCTTGAAATCATCCGCTCTTTGCGTGACAAAATTGCTTCCGGCATCCAGCGCATTTTCAGCCTGGAAGAAGTCGAATGCCGTGCCGCGCGCCGCCTTGTAGGATTTGACGTGCTGGTCGAGCTCATTGCGGAGCGAGCGCGCCAACTGCTGCGCTACATCTGCTTCTTCATTACGTCCCGCGCGTCTAGCTACTTGAGCGGTCTGATCCAGTTCGCGCTTGGTATAATCCCAGAATTGCAGATTTGGATATGCCGGCACGCCGCCCTTGCCGCGAGCGAACATCACTTGTCCGTCCGGCGTAACCGTCACACCCGGATTGAACGCACCGTATCCTTCAGTTATTGCTCTCGATCTTTGCCACGCACCGCCGCCGCCTTCATCGCATCGACAACCAGTGGACTGCCCGTTAGTTGCTCCATCCGCGGTGACCAGATCGGCCGATCTCCCTCAGCATAGGCAAGATCATAAGCCGGCTTCTTCGCGGCTCGCCCTGCCTGCTGCAGCATTTCCCGTGTCTGCGGCGCGTTCACTCCCGGCGCGGCTTGATCCAATATGTTCAGCGGTGCGCTCTAGCTGGAGTGTCCTGCCGTGCGTTCAGGGCACGATCAAGAAGTGCGCGCCCTTCGCGATCGAGGTGCTGCGGGCGTCATCTGCCAGGGCTCGCGACGCCTCGCCAAGGTCCGGCCGCAATCATCGGGATGCCGGCTTGTCTGGTCTTCGCCAATCCCGCGGCCGCCCGCTCGGGACTGCCGGCATCCATCACCTGAGCTGCCGCCACCCGCCGGGCTGCTTCCGTCACGCCCTTGTCACCAATACCACGAAATGGCGTCTTAGCCTTGCTGGCAAGCCAGCCTAATGCATCCGCGACAGCGGGCACGCCCACGCCAAGCCCCGCACCGAGAACTGCGCCCGAGGCTCCGCCCCAGAAGCCGCCCGCAAGGCGATCCTGTAGTCCTTCCCCCGAAGCAAAGCCCGGGCAGCCGTTCCATATGCGCCGCCGGTAGCTGCCGCATTTACTGCCCTTGCTCCGGTACGGGTGGCGGCACCAGCAATGCGCTCCGCAATCAGGGCGGCAGCTTTCGCGACTTTAGTCGGAACCGTCAGCAATTTGATGGAGGAGCGCCCGTAGCGATGCCGCCAAGAACCGCCCCGCCAATCGTCTCGACCGGATACTTCTCCTCGAGCGGCTTATCGATCGCCCGTGCCCTGGTCGTGAAACGATTATAGCCTTCGCTAAACGAACCCCCGCCAAGCACATCGCCAACACCCGTTATCGCGCCTCCGATCTCGTCCGAGATGCCAAACGGATTGGCGAAGGCCCGGAAGCCAGCCTTTGCTCTCTCGACTGCCTGCGCGTGAAGATCGGGAAGAGCGGCTATCCGTGCAGCTTCGTCCGGATGAGCCGCCCCTGACCAATGGGAGCCAGCCTCGATCTTTGGCGTCAAACTGATCCCGTGGCATGTCCGAATAGAACTTCTTGTAAATTCCGTCCGCCAACTGCCCATCCGATAGGTCATTATATTCAGGATGCTGCGCGCGAATCTCAGCGAGCGTTGCCATCTAGCGGATTCCGAGCGGATCAGGTGCGCCTCGCTGCTGGAGCGCCTGCCGGTGCGGCACCGGGGGCGACTATACCTGGCTGCGGCTCGCTGTCTGGCAATCTCCTTTAGCTTCACAATCTCATCACGGAATTCCTGCAGATTCTTCCTATAAGTCGCCTCATCAACATCTGTATGCTGCAGTTTGTTAAGAGCCGCCTTTGCCTCTCGTCCCTCAGTATCGCTAATCTGACCACCACCCTTGAGCACGTTGTAAGCCAAGAGGAACGTGCCGCCCTGAATTTGATCGGTACGACTGCCCGCGACCAGCAGTAGCGGTGACACTGGGGAGATGTGACTGAATAGAGGCCCGACAACACGGCTAATTGCCTCCGGGTCTGCCAACGCCTGATCAACGGTCCGCAATTATCGTATCGGCCGAATTGAGCGCGCGGTGGCAGATCAGCAGCCGCCCCACCCTGCGCCGCACCCTGTGCCGTTTGTGAAAGCAAACACCAGCCACGTTCTTCCGAGACATCCGGCTGGGCTTGTTCACCCCTGCTTGAAGATAGTCCGAGTTCCCAGTCCCGTGTCGATAGTCGTGACCGGCGGCGAAAGCTTAGATCCCGGCGGATATAGCACCTCTTTCGGAGTACCCGACCGATCCATCAGATACTGATGCCAGTTGCCTTTCGTCCTGCACCCATTGCGGTGCCAGGCCTGTGGTGAAGCGTTCGCCAAGTTGTATCCAGTGCAAGATCATGCTCGGCCAACTTCTGAGCCAGCGCCGGATCTTGCGCGATGTATTGCTGCATCTCTGGCGAAAGCGGCGTCCCGGTGCTGCGCGCCTTCAGCCAAGCGTTGATCGCCGCCTTCCGCCGCATGTCGCCGAAGGCCGGCCCCGCCGCACTGAGCGCCCCCGCAAAGCTCGCCTGCGGCGTTGCCCCACCGATCAACTGCGCCGCGATCGGCAGCGCGTACTGCGGATCCAGGAACCCGCGCAGACCGCTGAGAATGCCGCCCGTTGCAGGCGATCTGCCCGGACAGAGGCCCCCGATGCTCACTGGTCTGCGTTTGATCCACGGCCTGAGGCGGGCTGCTGCCCAAAGCGGTCGCATCCATGCCGGCGCATTCCAGCCCACGACCGGCAGAAGTTTGGATCGTAATAGCCAGCCATTGGCTCAATCCCTCAGTGAGACCCGAACAGGTTCTGCCAGAAATTGGGGGTAGTGCCGGCACTATTTGCGAGCGACACCCCCGCCAGTCCTGCCCCCGACACAATGCCGGGCCAATTGATCGGCTGACTGACGGTCTGCTGGGCGAACCCCGGCGAGGTGCCGCCCGTGCCGCTGATCGCGCCAGTATAGGCGCCGAGCCGGTTCCAGTCCGCCTGATCGGTGATATTGAATCTATTCAGCTTCGCTTGCAGTTTGCGCGTGGCGAGATCATCGTAAGCCGCACCGACCTGGCGAGGCGCTCCGCCGGCAGGTACTGCTGCTGATACGCTCCCGGTGCCGCCCCACAGCAGCAAGCTGTTGCGTCGATTGGTCGGAGAGGATGCCGCGCTGGTTGGCGATATTCTGGTTCCACTGGTTGGCGAGCGCCCGTTCCCGGAAATCCCCGATCTGACTGGTCAGCGCGCCCGTGTCGGCCGCCGAGCCGATCCGGCCCAGCCCGCCGAACTGCCGCTGCACGTCGGCGGCGATCCGATCCGACTGTCCCTGCACCGCCTGCTGGAAATGCGGATTGTCCGCGCTCTCGAAGAGCTGATTGTACTTGTTATTGATATCGCCCGAGAGAATGCCTGAGATGGCCCTCATGCTCTGCCCGGCGAGCGGATTGCCCTGGCCGGCAAGCCCCTGGACCTGATTCAGCGATTGCTGCGTCTGGCTTGAGAACGGCACGTAGGTCTGGAAAGGCGGCGCATTGAAGCCGCGTCGATTCTGGAGCAGGTTCCGCGCCTGCGTCATTCCGGTCGTGATGAACGGCACCGCGCCTGACCATGGTGCGTTGGTTTGTGTGCTGGTGGTGACCATCGGTCTTGTCCTCACTTCTTTGCCTCGGGCGTGCGCGTCGTCTTCACGCCCGAGATGTGCGCGTGCAAGGTATGCGTCGCACCAGCCGTCGCGGTGGCGTAGATGATGTCGCCGGGCACCATGTGGATCGGCAGGCCCTCGAGCTGCAGCGGGTAGTCCGCCTCGACTGGCCCGCGATAGACCAGCGTGTAAGTCACATTGTCGATGACCGAATACCGCTCAAGCGTGGCGGTGTCGGCAAAGGCCGCGTCGCCGCCACCGACAGCCCGGTCACGTCGAAGGCCAGTTCCTTATCGGTCCCACAAGTGTACAGCACGGTCTGACTGTTATTAGCGAGGGCAACCGAACGCGTATAATAATTGCCAGCTAACTGGACCGCGGCCATCAGACCATGGTGCCCATGAAATACGTCGTGCTGGATCCCGCACCGATCGTGTAATTGGCATCGGTGGATTGCACCCGCAGGCCAAATACACTGGAGCCCAGCGTCTGCCCCATGTACTGGACGACCACGGATATTGCTCCGGCTGCCGCTCCCGCCACAGCCTGGCTGGCCGCCACCTGACTGCCGTCCTTATAAAGGGCTGCGATGATCGTGGATCCCGAGGTCACGCTGGAGAAGCTCACGGTGCCGGTCATGAACACCGTTCCCGCCGGGGGCGTCCAAGACGGCGGGGCAAAGTACGATCCGATGTCATATGTTTCGGTATCGATGCTCAGAGTATTAACGGACGTGTTCACCACATTCTGGCCGCTCGCGGAATAGGCCGAGAACGACGCCAGAGACGAGCCGGCAAATCCGGTCCCGACCGGCGGGACATTGACGCAGCGCCAATCGCTTCGCGCCCGTGAAGACCACGTCGAGGAACATCCCCGCCCGGAGCGAGCCGACCGCCAGGGCGCTCCCGTCCGACCGCTTGACCGGACAGGGCGTCAGGCCGTCCACGGCGAGTGTTACCGTCGTGGAGGTGTTGGTGCTTATCAAGCTGAACATCAGGCGCAGTCCGACGGTAAGATGCGCGGCGGACAGCACTTGATTGGTCGTTGCGGTCAACGCATTCGGCGTGCCCCACAGTAACGGCTCCGCTCTGGTCTAGCCGGGCCTTGGCCCGCGCCGCCATCATCCCGCGAGCGGAATTGTTCACGCTGGCAGCATCCTGACCTTCACTCCATATAATGCCTGTATCAGCATTGGCATTTGTGGCTGCAGTTATGCTCCAAGCAGATTCATTTTCGGTCGTACCTATGGGAGCCTCCTATTCGTATCGGCCAAAGTCGCCGTAGTATTGCCGCGCTGCCTGCGCATAAGCCTGATGCGCGGTAGCCGCATCGTCGTACATACCGAGACTCAAATGCCGTCCGGCGACTTTGATGCGCGCGCGCCATCTCCCCGCCTGTGGATGCACCCCCTTGAAGCCAGATGTATTATTGCTCTGCCGCCGGCGGTTGAGCACTGTTCAACACACTCGACGCCGGCCGTAGATTGTCCCATCGATTATCGGATCTTGCTCTATTTTTGTGATCCACTTCATCCTCCGGCCATTCACTGGTCATGTAGAACCAGGCGAGCCGGATGGCCCTTGTACAAGCGCCCGTCTACTCGGATGAGAACGTAGCCGTTGGTCGGGTCATAACAGCCAGCCCGCTCCCCAGCGCGCCATCTGCGTACCGACACGCGCCGATGAAATTCACCAGTGATCGGATCATAGCTGAGAAGCTCTTTGAGCCGAGCCTGTGTGAGCCCAGACGCCATCTCGCCGGTCGTCCCCATCAACGCGCTCCATCACTGATCACCAGCCCCTCGTCGTCTTCGAGGCTGATGTGCCGGCCGCCTTCTGCCACGTCGCGCCGGCTGGGATCGTGACCTCTATGCGCATATGCCGCCCACTGGCGCGTGCTGTGGATGAGGCCCTGATCGGTCAGCACTCCGCCGGGGGCTAGGCCAATCGTCTCCGGTGTCTGCTGGCGCTCGGTGACGGCGATCCGCCTCCAGTCGCCGTCGCAGCGTCTGCCACCAGCCGGAAGCCGTTGACGAAGCCCCGCGATTGCGGCACGGGCGAGAACAGCCCCGTTTGCAGCGTCGCCGCCATCGGCGAGCCGGTAAAGAAGTTCATGCGGAATGAGCTTATCGAAGGCACCCATCCGCGGCGCACCGCCCTTCCACACATCCGAATCCAGGCTGTAAGGCACGGCAGCCGCCCCGCCCACTGTATTCCAGCGCATAGCCCAGCCCCGGCGTGCCGAGCCCATCCAGCGTTGTGGCCGTCGTGCCCGCCGAGAAGATCGTCGAAGGCGCTCACGGACGCGTGCGTCCACGGGCCGTAGTCGGAATCCGGTAAGCGCTTCGGAGTCGAAGCAAATCATGTGGTCAAAAATCGAAGAGGTCGACGCCACGGCGGGAGCTTGCAAACAGCCAGAATATCGCCGGCATGCGGGAGGCAAATCCGCCAATGATCGCCTTCGGTCGCGACGACGCCTCTGCGAATTATCGAGGAACCAACTATCGACCCAGTGCGGAGCCGATCCCCTCGCTAACACCGTCAAAACTGATGCGCTGGAAGCCGTTCATCGCGTAGTAATATGACCCGTACCTTGGCGATTGATGAGCGAGAATGGCGCAAGCGTTCTTGGCTCGCTTCAAGCGGTGGAATTCCATGATCGCGGCGCTCTTGCCGAACGGTCATTTGCCGGACAGTTTCGGTCTGGAAAATCGAGGCCCCACGCTCGAAGCCCGACAATCCCATACGTGTCGCCGCCGTCCGGGAAGGTTCTGCGAGTCGGCATCCTTCTGATACCGCGTCCAGATTGTTGGATCGTTGGTCGGCTGACCAGCGCACCTCGCGCGAACTGCTGTTGGTATTGCCCAGCATCAGGAAGTCGCCGACCACTGCAATATAGCGGGCCTGAGGCGGCAGCTGCCGGCGACGTTGGCAAGATGACGCCCGGACGACACGTCGCACGACTGCAGCGCATTGGCGATGTTCGTGGCGTAGACGCTCGGACCGTACCTGGATAAATTCCCACTGATCATCGGTGCCGAGCGTATAGTTGCGGCCCCGCTAAAATCGCTCCATGAGGACGCGCTAGCGAACTTGTAGAGCTTGCTGGTGGTGCCGGCGAAGATCGCGATGGCGTTGCTCAGCGTGCGCGCCATGTAGGCACCGCGGCAAGCGGAAGCGAGCGCCGCCGCAGAGGCCACCTGCATCTGCGGCCAGTGGCGTGTAAGCGGTGCGCCCCGGAAATACGCCCGAGGCTTCCCCGCCAGACCAGTGCTTCAAAGTTGCGCTATCGGGTCCCCAGCGCCCAAACGCTTACGTGATCAGAATACCGTCGCCGTGGATGCGCGAGGTGGCGCGCTTGGAGCTCGTCTCGCGCTCGAGCCGGGCGCGCGGCCCTCCGCCGCCGCCTGACATCCGCTGCGCCAGGCCAGGATCGTTAGTGACATGCGCTGCCAGCAGAAGCTTGGCGTGACAGCGAATCAGCTCGAAGCCGTCCGTCATCCACACATTGCCGAGCGGTGTCATCGGTCGGGGCCGCCTTCTTGATGCCGCCGATCATGCCGGATCGTGCGGATGGCGTGTCGGGATCGGATGGAGCGGAGAGGGACCTGGTCGGCCCACGCCCAGCGAGAATGGATCCCCGCTCATGGCGCGCTCGAGCTGATGAGGGCCCTCGAGCACCGTGGCGCGTCCTCGCGGGTCGAGCGAATAGACGGCACCGCGACGACCGCGATCTGACGTCGTCGAATTCATACATGTTGGGGATGTCAGCGCTGTCATTGGCGGTAGAGACTCTGGCCGGCGACGGTTTGAAAGGTACTGGTGCGCGTTTCCGTGGAGAAGAGACGGGTGCTAGCAGTAATGCGCGATAGCATCGTTGATCGCGTCCAAGATCTGGTTCGACAGGTCCGGGCGGGCGAGGTCGTCCGCAATTCGTGCGCGCATTATCGCTGAGGATGGTCATGCGGCGGTCCCCGGTCGCCCGGACACCCTTCATGTGCCGGCTCAGATGCATGGCATACCCGAATTGCCGATGACACCACGGGCAGGCCTTGTCACTATTCGGCGGCCAGATGGGCTCCACGGACTCGGTCGGCGGCGCATCAATTACCGGCGACATTTAGCTGCGTAAAGCCCCTTCGACTTGCGCAATCAATGTCCGCAGATAATTGGTTGCGCCTTGGCGCGTAGCTGCCGCCACTCCGCCCAGTCCGTCAGGATGCGCCTGCTGGGCGGCGCACCGTTAATGTCGAAGCGGGTGCTCGCGCGTGAACGCCCGCACGTCAGCCCCATAGTCGCGCTCCCAGCGTTCACGCTCATGCGCCGACACCGGCGGGAACGCGCCCGGCAGCAAGCGGAGCTTCAGGATTTGGCTTGTCTTCGCAATGACATCTCCCGGATAGATGCGAGGGCGGGCAACCAAAGCGCCCGCCCCGTTGCTCCCGCGTGATCTGCGCCCGGCATATTTGATACGAGCAGATGGTCGACAGCGCCGGTCGTTGCCGCTGTTCCCTCTGAGTGATACCTTGCATGGCACCTGCGGCGTCAGCCGCGGGCTTGCCCAGCGCAGTCCCGGCCCGGCTTGATGTCTCCTTGCGTCAGCGCAGAGCCGGCGTCTCCGCTGGTCCCGTCCGCGGCAACGATGCTTGCCATTCGTCGTCGGACATTCGTGCCGCAGGCCGTCAGCACGTTGGTGGTCCGTCAGCGTTAAACGCGGTGTTGATCGGAGAGATTCATCCAGTCCCAACTAGGATCGCCCCCGCCGGCGGTAAGAGCTTCCGCCAGTGGCGACGCCCGTCCGCGATGCCAGTGTCGTTGTAGTTCAGCATCGACGCGATGTACTCGACCACCTGCAGCGCGATCTTGCGGTGCCCGTGTGCCCTGTGGTTCCGTGATAGCCATTTCTCTGGCCCTCCCGGTTACGCGCATGCGCTGCGGCAAGGTGAAGCTGTCGAATGCCGCCGCGTGACGCCGAAGTCGAGCAGACGCTGTTGAACCATCTTCTTCATGCTGCCGCGAATATCGTCTGAAGAGACACGCCGAGCTTCATTTCAAATCGAATATTCTCCGTTCACCAAAGGTGGATCTTGGGGTCGCTGTCCATGCGGCAGCTGAGGACGCAAGCCTGCGCCCCCGGTGGTACCCGCGCGCCGTTGGCGACGCCACGCTGGTCGTCGAAGCAGGCTGGCGGATGTCGAACGCCGAGTGTAACACGACGCCGTTGTATTCTGAGAGCACCCCGCAGATTGGTTCTGAGGCCACGCCCTGCAGTCCACAGCAATTCTGATGTCAAAACCAGTTGCCGCAGTAGAGGCGTCAAATGGTGGGGAGGTCATCGCCTGGTAGATAGGTATAGGCAGCATTTCTCTTCACCGTCAACTTTATAACTGGCCGTAGCGGTCCAGTCGTTGCCGATATCTGGGCAACCTCCGTCGAGAAGTCGATATGATGCACTTGAGTTGGAACTCCGTCGCCGATAAGCCTCGGCGCCGTCGATGCCGTTGCATTACACGCCAGACGCCGCCTAGCCGAATAGAAGGTGGTGGTCGTAGCGTTGGCGTGATAGCCTCGTCCTGGTCTCCGTATTGCTGCAGACCTGATTGAAGCTGCAGGCTCGCCAGCGCTCGCCGCTGCCATCGCTGGACCGCCCCTGGGACTGCTCACGGCCCCCGTGAGTTCAGATCATCATCAAACACCCTCTTTTTGCGGGGCTGGGTGCTTCGCCGTTAACTTACTGTCGCGCGATAGTCGTTGAAGGTTCCGAGACCAGAGGGCAGATACCGCACTTCGACTTCCCGTGTACCGTAACAGTGGTAAAGGACCTGAAACCCAATCTGTTGGAAACCCATTCTTGAATAGAGCCAGCGGTGGCAAAGCCTGCTGTTCGTTTCGATGGAAGCTACTGTCCCACTCCATCGATGTGGTCCACTGTCAAGAAAAATCGGTCTATTTCTCAACAAAGCGGCATCGCTATCCATACTGATCACGTGATATGCTCAGCGTGTGGTATCCCTTCTGATAGTGACATCTCTGGATTTTTCTTGCAGCCTTCCCGTCCACTCGAGAAAGCGACTTAAGAATATCGTTCGGCTATGCTTCAGGCGATGATCAGCGGGCCTTGAGATAATCATCGGTCTCGCACCTGGCAGGCAAAACCGGCATCAGGTGCTTGAGCTGGCTAGTCCTCGATGGTCAAACGTGAAACCAAGAGCGGAAGGATCCCTGACCACACCCTTCGTGGCGGTTAGGTTCAGAGCGGTGTTTCAGCACCACTCCTTATGCCAGCCCTTGCTCCGTTCCGGCTTCCTGTTGAGTCGGTCCCTTCACTTGCGCAGGAGGAACCCGCATCCGCCCAGAGGTTGCGCTAGGGGTATCTGTCCCTTCAGTGGAACATTAATTGACATACTTTTAGAGGCACTTAGTCATAATCTTTGGGATCTTAGCCTCGCCTGAGGTTTGAACTGGTGAATATACTGGTTCGATTTTTTTTGCCCTTGCCCTTCATGAACAAATCAGGTAATGATAGTCTCTGCTGATAACCCATGGTCTGAGGTGGTCAGCGGGATCCCTGTAGCACTGAGGACCCTTCAGGAATGTTCCTGTCAACTGAAACAGGAAACAGGCGCTATCTGGTCGCCGCCCCTTTGCTCGTTTCCTTCTCCTTCTTCCTGAGCTTCTTCTGTCACTTTATGCTTGTACTTGGATGCTACCCGCCGGGAAGGGCCTGATAGGAGCGCGTGATGATGCGTTGAGTTCCTGATCGGCGCTTCTCAATCAAGCTTCGACACCAGGCGAAGGCGTCGTTGACGCCGGGCGTAAGCCCATGTTTGGTTTTAGTAGTTCGTGGATGTTGCTTGAAAACCTGGGTTCAAAGTCCGGTCGGTCGGGATCACCGACGAGGCAAAGCACTGCTTGACGCGCACCCGGGAAAGAACCGCCGACGTCAGCGGACAACGGCGGGACACACACCCGGCAGACAAGGCGAGCTGATGTCTAGCAGCGCCCCTTGGGCTCGAAAGCCCATCAGACGATCCGCCTTCTTCCGGGTTCCTGGCGATCCAGTCGGCAAAATCAATCCTTGCTCGCGGTCGCGAGCCGGGATGCGGGTCATCTCGCGGTTCGCAGCACTGGCCGCCATGCCGCCGGCGTCTCCCGCACAGCGTCGGGACTGCGCTGCTTGACCTGGCCGCGACGCGTGGATTTCGGCGCGGAAGCTCCTGATCCGGAGCCGCGCGACCATTGCCGCTGCTGGCTGGCTTGCCGGCGTAACCCTCGCGTCTTGGCGATGTGATAGCAGGTGCGCTGGTTCCGGCGAAGATGCCTCCCGCTGCAGCGCGCGCTCCTCGCGAGAGGTCGAACTGCTCCCTGCTTCCGAGCTGAGCCGCGGCAGTCCTGCGGAGACGATTCCGTAGGATGCGAGCTCGGCGTGGCGGCTACCGGCCCAGTGCTGGAACGCATCGCCTGTAATCGAGGCGCCTGCGCTTCGAATGCCTGAGCGTCCTGCTCTGCAGCCTGGAGGCAATCTGCCGCGCTTCCGCCACCGCCTGCTGCTCTGCGGTCCATTGCTGGCTACCCCGAGCCCACTGTTGCTTGAGGTCGGTCAGTTCTTTACGGAGATACTGGATGGTACCGATCGGATCCGACATCTCGCCGGGCCTCGGTGGCGGCGCCGGCCGATTCATTTCCTCGATGATACGAGGCGCCTCGTCGATGCGGGCGCGTCCTGGCATAACGCCGATTGTCCGCCTCGAAGCCGCTGCCGTATCCGGCGTCCTCGGCGAGCGCCCGGTGCAGCACAAATTGCGGCGGCTTCCAGCAGAGGCTGCAGCGTTCTCCCTGGCTCGCGTCGCCGCTCTCCTCGCCCTCCTGGGGTGCTGCGTCCTCGGCCGGTTCCTCGGCAGGTGGTCCCGGCCTGGCGCAGGCGGCGCTTCCGTTTCGGTCTGCATCGCAGCAAATGCCGCGTTTTCGGCTCGGTCATCTCGTTAGGCAGTTCTACACTACCTCGTTCCTTCTTCCGCTTCTCGCAGCCGACGCATTCGTTCGCCACTTTGCGATTGTATTCAGCGATCTTGGCGTCAAAGAGCCAACCGGCCGGCGACGGTGTCCGCCTTGGGTCGGGGCTTCCGGCGGCTTCGGCGAGTTCAAGTTCACATGGTCCGCAGGCGCCCTTGGACGAACCAGAGCGGCAGGGTGATGCGGAATTACACCCGTCGTTGGCGGTGCCAAGCCGCCGGACGAATCCCAGTACGGCGCCTGAAAGACAGCGACAGGAATGCGCCGCGAATTGAAGTACTTCCCGACGACTCCGCCGATTGCACCTGAAGCGACCCAATAGCGCGCATCGAAGTGGTTTGCCCTGAAATATCCAGGCTTTTGCGCCATGCAATCACGTCAGGTCGTGCGATCGCCGTCCGATTGCCGTCGCTGTCCACGGTCGCGATGATGCGATTCTCGGTAATCGGCAACTGCGTTGCGGAACGTATTCGTCGTCGTGGCGGCCCCCAGAAACCTTCCCGCCCGTCGCGGCCAACGCCACCTTCAGCGCGCTCCGTGGGGTCAGCCCCGTCTCCACCGCATCAGTGCGATCAAGCAGCGCATCGGCAACGGAATTACGCGCTCGGATGCAGTAAGCGTCCCGGCCGCCGTCACGGAGCCAACAGCCCCGAGTGACACTCGCCACCACTTCGGCTCGAAGAGATCGTGGTCGCGGTCAGAGCATTCGCTGTCGTTGGCGAGCCCACATTCGCCCAATCCACCCCGGCTTCGCCCGTCGCCCACATCGAGGGTTCTTGCCGCCGTCGTCGGCTTCAACGCGGCGGTCTTCCGCAGCGTGAACTGCCCAACGCAATAGCCCACAGCGGAGATGGAATTCACCGTGCCGGTGGTGATCACCACGTCGAAGAAGCTGCCGGCAGAATAGAAACTGCCATCGGCGAGAAGTGTTCGCTGCGAAATGATTCAGCCCCGTCACTGAATCAAAATCCCCCGTGAACGTAACTCCCGTCGTGGACTGAGTCAGCGAGTTGTCCCCTTAGACACCAAAGCTCCGCTGGTCAGTGTCGCCGGCGCCCCCGGTATCCACACCCGGACGCTCACGAACTTTCCAGTAGACCACCGTGGTGGGATCGAAGTCGTCAAGATTATTAGCCAAAGAAGCCTCCGATCATCCGGACCATGGTCTGCGGAACGCATCAGTGAACGATCCCGCCTGCCGCCGCTGACGGTCCCCAACACGCCATGCAGCCAATGGTCCCAACAAACGATAAGCCGGTCATAGTGACCGCCTGACTGCCGGCGGTTGTCGTGTGGACGAGATACAGTTCGCGAGAGCTCCGCCGGAAGTAACATAACCTATCCTGGGTGGCGTTCGTTAGCGTTGCGGAGCTGTCGCCATAGAACATATAAAAGGCGACGCCCGCGCCAGAACTGGGAACCGTAGCTGTGAAAACGTGCGGACCGCGTATTATCGTCCCGTATTGGGCGCATTTCTTACTACTGTCGGAGTGGCATTGGCCCGCAGTCAGAATGCCCACAGCTATGCCGCACCATCCGCATATTGATACTTAGCCGTCAGGACAATGTTTGCCGTCGTACCAGCAGCCACGTTACAGATGAAAATCGCGCCAGCATGATCGGTTCGGCTAGTTACCTCGGCTGCCTTGCAGCGCCGCCAACAGTGCAGGAAAACGTCCCGCCGGCCAGGTTCTGATCCTGAAACACTGAAGCGACCACCACCTGCCGATCAGCAGAAGCCGTGCCAATGGCAATGGAGGTAAAGGTCGCTGTACTTGAGCCAAATGCAAGATTCTGTAGCACAGGCGACGCGAGTGAACGCCCAAGCGACAGCCATCAGGCGGCGGCGGCCTATGATCCGTTCGGAGCCGGCCGGCGGCCTCCGCCTTCATGCGCTCAGTCACATAGCAATACGTAACTGAAATCGAAGTGACAA
>ERZ1370068.3152-contig-2273_pt1 | contig 26755 bp, 31 predicted proteins | sample MGYA00561227_ERZ1370068 | MGnify/ENA primary metagenome ERZ1370068 (study PRJEB38410, sample SAMEA6850437) | metagenome | study: Metagenomic assessment of the ecological functions of the soil: analysis of the soil microbiota associated with the...
AAGTTACGTAATAGTTCTGATCGGCGAGACCTGGCACGTCGCCCGCGAAGCGGACGAACAGCGGCGCTTCGAGCAGTCGATCCTGCCGCGGCTCACGAAGCCAGATCCTGGCGCGGCGAAGCCACCGGCCGCCGCCGCGACGGCACGACGTTTCCGCAGGAGCTGTCGCTCACCTCCCTGGACGATGGCAGCCTCGTCTGCATCGTGCGCGACGCCAGCGAGCGCCGGCGCGCCGACGAAGACGCGCGCGCCTGCTCGAGCAGTTCCATTTCGCGCAACGCTCGGAGGCGCTGGGCCGCCTGGCCGGCGGCATCGCGCACGACTTCAACAACATTCTCGGCATCATGCTACCGGCTTCACCGAGCTGTCGATGCTCGACCTCGGCGACGAGCATCCGGTCAAGCCCCATCTCGACAAAGGTGCTGTCGGCCGGCCGCCGCGCCAAGGGCCTCGGTGCAGCGAGATCCTCGCCTACAGCCGGCAGTCCGGCAGCAATCGCCAGCCGCTGCGCGTCGACCTGCTGATGAAAGGAGACTTCGTCGCTGCTGCGCGCCACGCCTGCCGGCGACGATCAGGCTGACGAAGCGCATCGGCGGCTCCGGCACGCTGGTGATGGCGGACGCCAGCCAGATCGACCAGATCGTCATGAATCTCTGCGTCAACGCCATGCACGCGATCGGCGACCGCCGCGGCAGCATCGAGCTGCACCTCGAGGTACCATCGGGTCCGACGGCGCGGCGGAAGCCGCCACCGCTGCAACACTCGAGCGGCCCATCCGCGATGCCCATGAGGATCGGCAAGGGCAGCAACGGCACGGCCGAGCAAGATGTGGTGCGGCCAGCTGGCCTACGGCCGCTATCTGCGCGCTGGCGGTGCAGGACGACGGCTGCGGCATGGACGCCGCGACGCTGAAGCGCATCTTCGATCCGTTCTTCACCACCAAGCCCACCGGCACCGGCACCGGCCTCGGGCTCGCCGCGGTCCTCGGCATCGTCAGCGAGCACAACGGCGCCATCTGCGTCGAGACCGAACCGGGCGTCGGCACCGACGCTTCGAAACTCTACCTGCCGGCCCGCGAGGCAGCTGCGGAGCGCTACCGCCGCGCCGGCCCGCCGGATCGCTCAAGGCCGACACGCCGCGCCACCGTTCTCGTGGTCGACGACGAGAAGGACCTCGCCGCGATGACCTGCGCGATGCTGCAGGCGCTCGGCTACGATGCCGCCAGTTGCACCAATGCCGCCATGGCGCTGTCCGATCACTCCGCGACGATCCCTTCGCCATCGACCTGCTGATCACGGACCAGACCATGCCGGGGATGACGGGCGACGAGTTGGCCGGCGAAGCGCCAAGGCCCTCCGCCCGGACTTGCCCATCATCCTCTGCACCGGCTACAGCGCGCGCCTCAACGACGCCGGTGGCCAAGGAAATCGGCGCCCACGCCCTGCTCTTCAAGCCGCTGTCGCGCGACGACCTCGCGGCGGCAGGCCCGTCGCCCAGGCCCGTGGCAAGGCCGCCGCGCTCCGCCGCGATCGCGCTCATCTCCCTTGGGCGCCTGATCTTGCTTGCACCTTCGCTGCCGAGGCCAGCGCGCCGCACCTCGTCGCGCACGCCGCCCGTCGCGCGGCGCGTCCGCGATCGTCGTGAACCAGTGCTCCGGCGGATCGCGGCCCTGGCTGCGGTTCCACCAGAGGCCGCGCAGCACCGCCTGTGCCGGCGCCGTCGGCGCCACCGTCGGATTCGATCCCGTTCAGCACCGCCCACATCGCCGGCCCAGCAGCGCGCCACCGCCCACGGGTTGTAGCCGCCGCCGCCGAGCACCAGCAGCCGCGGCGCCACGCCCATCAGGCTCCGCACACGCGCCAGAGAGCGCGGTTGGAGAGCGCCAGGCCGCTCATGGGATCGTCGGCCAGCCCGTCGGCGCCGCACTGGAGCACGACCGCCTCGGGCCGCAGCCGCTGCTGCCATCGGCAGCACGACCTCGTCGAACAGAAACGCCATCTCGCTGTCGTTGAAGCCGGCGGGCACCGGCAGGTTGAGCGCGCTGCCGCCGGCGCGATCCTCGCTCTTCGCCGCGTATAGGGCCAGCGTCCGGTCTCATGGATCGACAGCGTGAACACACGATCGTCGTCCGCGAAGGCGTCCTGCACGCCGTCGCCATGATGGGCGTCGACATCGACGTAGTAGATGCGCGTCAAGCCCGGCATCGAGCATCGCGAGGATGCCGAGCACGGGATCGTTGAAATAGCAGAAGCCGCTGGCGCGATCGGGCCGGCCGTGATGAGTGCCGCCGGCCGGATTGCTAGACGATGCCGCCGTCGCGCAGCAGCTCGACCGCCTTGAGCGTGCCGCCGCGAGGCGGTGGCCGGCCGCCGGAAGATCTCGGGAAACACCGGATTGCCGTTGCGCCCGATGTTGTAGCGCTCGCGCCTGTCGGCGGGCACATGCTGGTCCGCCTCGGCCTGCCGGATCGCGGCGATGTAGTCGCGATCATGAAACCGCGCCAGCTGCTGCCGGCCGTCGCCATCGGGCTGTCGAGATAGCTGGCGCTCGTCGAGCCAGCCCATGGCGCCGGATCAGGTCGAGCGCCGCCGACACCCGCGGGATCGCCAGCGGATGCCGCCGGCCGTAGGACGACGTGCGATGAGATCTCGCTGCCGATGAGGAGCGGGTGACGGGCCATGCGACAAGACCTGATCGCACGGCCGCCCTTCTTCGCCAGCGAGTAGCCCCACGGGACCCTTTGTTGACGCGCTTTCCGCAGAGAGCATCGTTCGCCGTGAGTAGCTGTTTCTCGAAATGCCGAAGCAGATCGGCTGGCTACGCTGGCTCCCTGGGCTGGCCACTCTACGCCATGCCAGGTGCTCGGCTGGCAGCCATGACATTGTCGCCGGGTGTCGTATTGGCGACGATGTTGGTGCCTGTCGGCATTGCCACGCGGTGGCGTCGGCGTGCCGGGCATCTATGGTCTTTATGCGACGATCGTGCCGCTGCTGGCTTATGCGCTGTTCGGCCCCAGCCGCATCCTCGTGCTGGGACCGGACTCGTCGCTGGCCGCCGTCATACTCGGCGTCGTCGCTCCGCTGTCCGGCGGCGACCCGCATTCGCGCGGTTGCCCTGGCCAGCATGATGGCGGTCGTCTCGGGGATCGTGTGCATTCTGGCAGGCGCTGGCGCGGCTGGGCTTCATAACCGAGCTTCTCTCCAAGCCGATCCGCTATGGCTACATGAACGGAATCGCGCTGACGGTGCTGATCAGCCAGCTGCCCAAGCTGTTTCGGCTTCTCGATCGAGAGCGACGGGCCGTTGAGAAAGCTTGTGGGCCATCGCCGAGGCGGTTCTGGGCGGCAAGGGCCGAACTGGACGGCGTTCGCGGTCGGCGCCGGCACGCTGGCGGTGATCTTGCTCCTCAAGGACAGCAAGCGCGTACCGGGCATCCTGATTGCCGTGGTTGGCGCGACAGCATCGTCGTTGGTGCGCTGGACCTGGCGCGCGCGCCGACGTGTCGGTCCTGGGCTCCCTCCCCAGGGCCTGCCGGCGTTCGCCATCCCGTGGATCACCTACGCGGATATCGTCCCGGTTCTGATCGGAGGCGCTGCCGTCGCCCTGGTGTCGTTCGCCGACACCAGCGTGCTGTCCCGCGCCTATGCGGCGCGAACGCGAACGACATGTCGATCCCAATCAGGAGATGGTCGGTCTCGGCGCCGCCAACCTGGCCGCCGGATTCTTTCAGGGCTTTCCGATCAGCAGCAGTTCGTCACGCACGCCTGTGGCGGAAGCTGCGGGCGCCAGAACGCAGCTGACCGGGGTCGTCGGCGCGCTCGCTGTTGCTCTGCTGCTGCTGGTGGCGCCGAACCTCCTCCAGCATCTGCCCTCCGCCGCATTGGCCGCGGTCGTGATCGCCGCGGCCATCGGCCTGATCGAGGTCACCGACCTCGATCCGAATCTTTCGCATCCAGCGCTGGGAGTTCTGGCTGTCGATCGTCTGTTTCGGTCGGCGTCGCCGTTCTTGGCGCCATCCCGGGCATCGGCCTGGCGATCGTGATCGCCGTCATCGAGTTCCTGTGGGACGGCTGGCGTCCGCACTCCGCGGTGCTGGGCCGCGCCGAGGGCGTCAAGGGCTACCACGACATCACGCGCTATCCCGACGCCCGCCAGATACCCGGCCTGGTCCTCTTCCGCTGGGATGCGCCGCTTGTTCTTCGCCAACGCCGAATTGTTCAAAGAGCGCGTGCTGGATGCGGCGGCGAAATCACCTACGCCGGCGCGCTGGCTGGTCGTGGCGGCGGAACCGGTCACCAGCGTGGACGTCACCGCAGCCGACACCCTCGAAGAGCTGGACAAGGCCCTGCACGAAGCGGGCATCGAGCTGTGCTTCGCCGAGCTGAAGGATCCCGTGCAAGGACAAGCTGAAGCGATTCGGGCTTGTTCGCGCAGATCGGCGAAGGCGCCTTCTTTCCGACCGTAGGCGCCGCGGTCGGCAGCTACCTCGAGAAGCACGCCGTGGATTGGGTAGATTGGGAGGATCGCGGCCCGCCCAGGAAGCGAGACTTCGATGAGCTGGCTTGCTGCTTTTGTCCCGCTCGCGATCGGCCTGGAATACCTCTGCTCCCGAGCGGCATCTCCTCGTCTTCGCCACTTCCTCTCTCGCCATTCTGCCCCTGGCCGGGTGGATGGGCTGGGCCACGGAGCAGCTCGCAGGAACGCATGGAGCGAAGGGGTCGGCGGGCTTCTCAACGCGACCTTCGGCAATGCCGCCGAGCTCATCATCGCACTCGCGGCGTTGCGCGCAGGGCTCCATCGGATGTCGTGAAGGCGTCGATCGTGGGGTCCATTGTCGGGAATATCCTGCGCGGTGCTCGGCGCCGCCATGCTGGCCGGAGGATTGCGTCGCCCTGAGCAGCACTACAACCCCGCTGGGCGCGGTCCCATGGCGACGATGCTCACGCCGGCGGCGATCGCGTTGATCCTGCCGGCCGCCTTTCAGGTCGCGGCGGGGCGACCGCGGAGGGGCTCGGTCGGCTGAGCGTCTCGATCTCGGTGGTGCTCCTTCTCGGATATCTCCTGTACCCCGTGTTCGCGCTGATCACCCACTCCGCGCTCTTCGCGGGCTCCCACGCGCCCGAGGAAGGGAAGCCAGCGGCATGACCGTAGCGAGGGCCGCCCTGGTGCTGCTGCCGGGGCCACGGTGGCGATCGCCTGATGAGCGAGATCCTGGTGGGGGCGATCGAGCCTACGGCGCACGAATTCGGCCTCAGCAATGTCTTCGTCGGCGTCTTCGTCGTGGCGATCCTGGGAAACGCGGCCGAGCACGCAACCGCGATCACTGCGGCGATGAAGGACCGCATGGATCTCCTCGCTCGATTTCGATCGGCTCGAGCGTGCAGGTGGCGCTCTTCGTGGCGCTCGGTCCTGGTGCTCGCGAGCCTCTTCCTCGGTCCCGCGCCGATGGATCTGGCCTCTCCCGGCTCTCGTCCTGATCGTGCTTCTGTCGGTGCTGATCACGGGCCAGATCGCGGGCGACGGGCGATCCGACTGGCCCAAGGGCATGCAGCTTCTCGCCGTCTACCTGGTCCTCGGCCTCACCTTCTTCTTCCTGCCGGCGCGCATCATCTCACTGATGGCGGACCGTCGCAGCGGCCCGCACCGGCTCCAGGTTCCCCACCAGCGTCGGCAGGTATTCCATCACCGTCGGATGGATGTACATGGCGCGCTCGATCTGTTTGTAGGAGACGCCGGCATACATGAGGTCGAGGATCGACTGCACGACCTCGTCGCCCTCGATGCCCCAGCATCGCCGCGCCCAGGATGCGCTCGCTGTCGGCGTCGACGACCATCTTCATGAAGCCGAGCGTCTCGCTGCGCTCGCGGCGCGCCCGACGCTGCTCATGTCGAGCCTGCCCGACAGCAGCCGCTTGCCGCTGGCGCGCGCCTCGCGCTCGCTCATCCCGGCGCGCCCGAGCGGCGGGTCGATGAACAGCGCGTAGGTCGTGATGCGGTCGCTCACCTTGCGCTGGCCGCCGTCGAACAGGTTGGCGGCGACGATCTCGTAGTCGTTGTAAGACGTGTGGGTGAAGGCGCCGCGGCCGTTGCAGTCGCCGATCGCCCAGATGCCCGGCACGTTCGTCTGCAACTCGTCGTCGACGGTGATGAAGCCGCGCTTGTCGGTCTGCACGCCGGCCTTGTCCGAGACCGAGGTCGTCGGTGTTGGGCACGCGGCCCGACGGCCAGCAGCAGATGCGATCCCGCCGCCTGCTTCGAGGCATCCGGCGCAGTCGAGCCCGGCCACGATCTTCTTGCCGCGCATCCGGCGGTGATGCATCTCGGCCTTGAGGCGCACCGTGATGCCCTCGCCCTCCAGGATCTCGCGGATGGCATCGCGAGACGTCGGGATCCTCGCGGCCGATCAGCCGGTCGCCCATCTCGACCACCGTCACCTTGCTGCCGAAGCGCCGATACATCTGCGCGAATTCGAGCCCGATATAGCTGCCGCCGATCACGATCAGATGCTCCGGCAGCACATCGAGCGTCGAGCATGGTGGAGTTGGTGAGATAGGGAACGTCGTGGATGCCCGGCATGTCCGGCACCGACGCGCGCCCGCCGACATTGATGAAGATGCGCTCGGCCTCCAGCAGCTCGCCGTTCACGCGCACCGTCTTCGGTCCTTCGAAGCGGGCATGGCCTTTGTAGACCGTGACGTTGTCGGTCGACCGCATCCATTTGGCGATGCCTCTGGTGCCGCTGTTGACGATCGCGTCCTTGCGGGCCTTCACCTTCCGCATGTCGACCTTGACCGCGCCCTTGATCGCCACGCCGAAATCGGCGGCCCGGCGCGCGATGTAGGCGGCGCGCGCGCTCGCCACCAGGCGTCTTGGTCGGCACGCAGCCGACGTTCACGCAGGTGCCGCCGAACCGCTTGCGCTCGATCACCGCGATCTTCAGTCCTTCGTCGGCCATGCGCGAGGCCAGCGGCGGGCCCGACTGCCCGGTGCCGATGACGATGGCGTCGTAGCGTGTGGCCATGGCTCCTCTCCTCGCCGCGAATCGCTGACAAGCCCGGTAGCAGCCGAAAGTCTGCCATGCAGAGAGAGGGCATTTCCACCGCCATGACCGTCCAGTCGATCATGACCGCGAAGCCGCTGACCTTGCGCAGCGACGACACGGTGGCGCGGGCGGCCGAACTGATGCTCGCCCATCGCTACCTCATTCTCCCCGTCGTCGATGCGGACGGTCGCTGCGCCGGCGCGTTCGACATGTGGGACCTGCTGGCGCTGCTGCTGCCGAAGGCGGCGACGCTCGACCATCTCGTGCCCGACCTCGGCTTCCTCGGCGACGACCTCCCGAACCTGCAGGCGAAGCTGAAGGAGATCGGCGGCCAGCCCGTCGGCCCGCTCGCCCGTCCGGATCTGCCCCTGCTGAAGCCGGATACGCCGGTGGTCGAGGCGCTGCTCCTCCTCTACCGCAACCGCACCACCCTGCCCGTCGTCGACGAGAAAAACTGCGTGATCGGCGTTCTTTCCTATTGGGATGCGCTCGCCGCCATCGCGAACAAGAAATGACGGCGGAGTCCGCAAGCGGCGTCTGGTTCGGCTGGGACCCGCTGTGGGTGTCGACCGCCCTGCTGGTCGTCACCTACGCCGCGATCATGACCGAGCGGGTCAACCGCGCCATCGTCGCGCCTCGTCGGCGCCGGCCTGATGATCCTCACCGGCGTCCTCACCCAGCAGCAGGCGCTCGCCGGCGAGGATTTCAACACGCTGGCGCTGCTCATCGGCATGATGCTGCTGGTCGCCATCGCCCGGAAGAGCGGCATGTTCCAGTACCTGGCGATCTGGTCGGCCAAGGCGGCCAAGGGCCGGCCCTGGGCCATCCTGCGCGCTGCTCACGCTGGTGACGGCCCTGGTCTCGGCCCTGCTCGACAACGTCACCACCGTCCTGCTGATCGCGCCCGTGACGCTGGTGATCACCGAGCAGCTCAGGGTGCCGCCCTACCCTTTCCTCTTCACCGAGATCCTCGCCTCTAACATCGGCGGCACCGCCACGCTCATCGGCGATCCCCCGAACATCCTGATCGGCTCGGCCGCCGGCCTTCGTTCAACGATTTCGTCGTCAATCTGACGCCGGTCATCCTCCTCGTCCTGGCGGCGCAGCTGCTGGTCAACCATCTCATCTGGGGCCGCGCGCTGCGCGTCGACGAGGCCGCCCGCACGCGCATCATGGCCTTCCATCCGCGCCAGGCCATCACCGATCTGGCCGCTGCTGCGCAAGTCCCTGTTCGTCATCGGCCTGGTCATCCTCGCCTTCATCCTGGCCCGCGCGATCGGCCTCGAGGCCGGCAGCATCGCGCTGTCGGGCGCGGCGCTCCTGCTGCTGCTGGACAATCTCGGCCGCCCCGCGGAGGAGCAGACCCACCGCCTCAACGGCGTGTTCTCCGAGGTCGAGTGGATCACCATCTTCTTCTTCGTCGGCCTGTTCGCCGTCGTCGCCGGCGTCGAGCATGCCGGCCTTCTGGACTGGTTCGCCAAACAGGTATTGAGCGCCACCGGCGGCAGCCTCGCCGCGACCGCCCTGGTGATCCTGTGGGCCTCCGCGATCCTCTCCGCCATCATCGACAACATCCCCTTCGTCGCCACCATGATCCCCGTGATCAAGAGCATGGCGCCGACCTTCGGCGGGCCGGAGGGGCCTCCTGCCGCTGTGGTGGTCGCTCTCGCTCGGCGCCTGCCTCGGCGGCAACGGCACGCTGATCGGCGCCTCCGCCAACCTGACCGTCGCCGGCATCGCCGAGCGTGCCGGCATTCCCTTCCGCTTCATGACGTTCCTGAAACTTGCCTTCCCGATGATGCTCGATGAGCATCGTCATCAGCATGGTTTACGTCTGGCTGCGCTATCTGTAGGTAGGCGTCAGGAAAGGGAGCGAGACCACATGGACCTGACTGGCGAGTACAGGATCGCGGCGCCGCGCGAAGCGGTCTGGAAGGCGCTCAATGATCCGGAGATCCTGAAGCAAAGCATTCCCGGCTGCGAGGAGATCCAGAAGCTCTCGGACACCGAGATGACCGCGAAAGTCACGGCCCGGGTCGGCCCGGTCGAAGGCCAGCTTCGCCGGCAAGGTGACGCTCTCCGATCTCGATCCGCCCAACGGCTACAAGATCTCCGGCGAGGGCCAGGGCGGCGTCGCCGGCTTTCGCCCGCGGCGGCGCCGACGTCCGCCTGAAGCCCGACGAGAGCGGCGCCGGCACCATCCTCACCTACACCGCCAACGCCGCCGTCGGCGGCAAGCTGGCGCAGATCGGCTCGCGCCTGATCGAGGGCGCCGCCAAGCAGACGGCCGACCAGTTCTTCAGCAAGTTCGCCGAGATCGTGGCGGCTGGCGCCGCGCCGGCCGGGGCGCGCTGCAAGCGCCGCGCCGCGCCCGTCGCTGCCGCGCCGCCGGCCAAGCGCGGCCTCTCGCCCGTGGTCTGGGTCGCTGGCCTCATCGCGATCATCGTGATCCTGCTGCTGATCTTCGGGCTGCGCCACTGACGATGCCAAAGCAACACCACTACACCGTCACCGTCGACTGGACCGGCAACAAGGGCACGGGCACCAGCGCCTACGCCGCCTATGCGCGCGCACACGAGATCCGCATCGCCGGCAAGCCGCCCATCCCCGGCTCCTCCGATCCGAGCTTCCGCGGCGATCCCGCCCGCTACAACCCGGAGGACCTGCTGGTCGCCTCGCTCTCGACCTGCCACATGCTCTGGTATCTGCACCTCTGCTCCGTCGCCGGCGTCGTCGTCACCGCCTATGTCGACCGCGCAGAAGGCACCATGATCGAGGAGGCCGACGGCGGCGGCCAGTTCACCGCCGTCGTGCTGAAGCCGGAGGTCACGGTGAAGCCCGGCACCGACCGGGCGAAGGCCGAGAGCTGCACCACGTCGCCCACAAGATGTGCTTCATCGCCCGCTCCGTGAACTTTCCGGTGACGCACGAGCCGACCATCCGCGAGCAGCCATGAGCGCGGACCACGTCGAGCACCTGCGCGAGCACGGCTACGCCATCGTCCGCGGCTTCCTCAGCGACGACGAGATCGCCGCCGTCAAGCGCGAGACCGACAAGGTGATGGCCGAGAGGCCTCACGCACCACGCCAGCTACCGCGACCGCAACCTGATGTTCGAGATCCTCAACGATCCCGGCGCGCGCCGCCGCGTCCTCCTGCAGGCCCACTGGTTCGCCTGGATCAATCCGGCGCTCGAGGCTCTGCGTCGCCATCCCCGCTATCTCGAGATCATGGAGCCGCTGCTCGGCCGCGACATCAAGCAGGTGACCAACCAGCTCCATTGGAAGCCGCCGAGCGCCAAGTTCACCGGCTACCGCTTCCACCAGGACCTGCGCTTCCGCGAGCGGCCGGAGGTCTACAGCAACCTCGACCGCACCTACCTCAACACCGGCCTCGCCATCGATCCGCACGGCCCGGAGAACGGCGGCCTCGCAGTCTACGACGGCAGCCACAAGCGCGGCTATCTCGGCCTCGCCGACGACAGCCCGATCATGAAGGGCGAGACCCAGGAGGCCGAGCTGCTGCGCGCCGGCTTGACGCCCGCCGACCGCGTCGACCTGCGGCTCGATCCCGGCGACCTCGTGATCTGGACGCTCCTCACCGTGCACGGCTCGCTGCGCCAACCGCTCCGGCCGCGACCGCTGCTTCATGATCAACTCCCTATGTCCGCGCCGCCGAACTCGCCGCAGCGCGCGGCGAGTGGGTCTTCCGCGATGGCCGCTCCACGCCGCTCGGCCCCGGGCCCGAGATCTGCAAATACGAGCAGCTGCGCGAGCGCCCCGGCCCCTTCCACATCGAAGACGACTGGACCGGCGAGGCGCTGGCGGCGGCGGAGGCTGCTTGCGCAATAATTAGGTTCATGAGTTGACAGTGCTTGCAGCTCTGCTGCCCCCGGCGAAAGCCGGGGTCCATGATTCCAGAGGTCGGCGTCTATGACTCTGGCTTTCGCCGGGTACAGCCGAGTTGGGACACTGAATCGGCGGTTACTTGAGGAGGCAAGACCATGTGGCCCGATCGGCGGATCATCGACCTCCTCGGCATCGAGCATCCCATCCCTCCTCGCGCCCATGGCGGGCCCAGGGCACGGCGGAGCTGGCGATTGCCGTCGCCGAGGCCGGCGGCCTGGGCGCGCTCCCCCTGCGCGATGTCGAGTCCGGAGCAGATCCGCACAGCGATCTCGGCGTGTATCCGCCAGCGCACGGCGAAGCCCGATCAACCTGAACTTCTTCACGCATACGCCGGCGCAGCCCGATCCGGCGCGCGACGCCGCGCTGGAAGGCGCGCCTCGCGCCCTACTACGCCGAGTTCGGCGTCGATCCCAGCAAGCCGTTCCCGCCGTCAACCGCGCGCCCTTCGACGAGACGACCTGCGCCATCGTCGAGGAATTCAAGCCGGAGATCGTCGAGCTTCCATTTCGGCCTGCCCGGAGCCGCGGCTGCTGGCGCGCGTGCGGGCCGCCGGCTGCAAGGTGATCGCGTCGGCGACGACGGCGGCGGAGGCGAAGTGGCTGGCCGAGCGCGGCTGCGATGCGATCATCGCGCAGGGCGCTGAGGGCGGCGGCCATCGCGGCATGTTCCTCAGCGACGACGTCGCGTCGCAGGCCGGCACCTTCGCGCTGGTGCCGCAGGTGGTGGATGCGGTCAAGGTGCCGGTGATCGCCGCCGGCGGCATCGCCGACGCGCGCGGCATCGTGGCCGCCCTGGCGCTCGGCGCGTCGGCCGTGCAGATCGGCACCGCCTATCTCTTCTGCCCGGAGGCCAACGTCACGGCGCTGCACCGGCAGGCGCTGCGCAAGCGCCCGCGACGACGGCACCGCCCTCACCAACCTGTTCACCGGCCGCCCGGCGCGCGGCCTCATCAACCGCGTGATGCGCGAAGTCGGGCCGCTCTCGGCCGAGGCGCCGGCCTTCCCGCTCGCCGGCGGCGCGCTAGCGCCGCTGAAGGCCGCCGCCGAGGCCAGGGCTCGGCCGATTTCAGCGCGCTATGGTCCGGGACAGGCCGCGGCCCTCGGCCGCGAGATGCCGGCCGCCGAACTCACGAAACTGCTGGCGCAGGAGGCCCTTGCACGCCTGGGCCGTCGATGATGCTGCAGTGAGGCGGCGCTCCTGACGCCACCCTGTCAGGAGCCCCTTGCTAGGGTGGCGCCGAGCCGTCGCCGACATCGCGGTGGCACCGTTCGAGCCGAGAGGAGAGCGATGCATGGCAAACTACAGGGGCGGCTGCCTGTGCGGGCATATCCGCTACAGCAGCTCGGCGACGCCGATCCGCCCGCATTTCTGCAGCTGCCGGATGTGCCAGCAGTGGTCCGGCGCGCCGATCGTGGCCTGGGTGGATTTTCCCCAGAGGTCCCCGACCTTCGATGGCCTGGGCGGCGAACCCGCCTTCTTCCGATCGTCGGAATGGCGCGCCGAGGGTTTGCCCGAAGTGCGGGGGCTCGATCTGCGCGGTGGAGGACGGCTCCGACAAGATCTGCATGACGATCGCCACGCTGGATGATCCTGACGTGATCGTGCCGGAGGCGCAGGCTTTCCGAACTCGGCGCCATCGTGGCTGCGGGTCGAGGCCATCGCCTCCGCCGCCGTGGCAAAGTCATGATCGCTTCGCAATTGCACCCGGGAGCGCAAGCGCGATCAAATGAGTCGCGGGGAAGCCGGGCGGGATGCGCCCTGCTTACGTGAGGGCTCGTATGGATCCCGTCGGAAAAAGCGCTCTGGTTCATCGAAAGCCACTTCGCGGGCGACATCACGCTCGAGGAGATCGCGGCAGCCGGCGGCGTCTCCGCTTCTACATGTCGCGGGCCTTCGGCACGGTGACCGGTCATTCGGCGATGCGCTATGTGCGCGGACGCCGCCTGACCGAAGCCGCGAAGGCGCTCGCCGCCGGTGCGTCCGACATCCTGTCGGTGGCGCTCGAGGCGGGCTACGGGTCTCACGAGGCATTCACCCGGGCGTTCCGCGATCAGTTCGGGCTCACGCCCGAAAGCGTTCGCGCCCAGCGCCATCTCGACAACCTCGCACTCCTGGAGCCCATCACCATGGACGATTCCTTTGTCGCCAACCTCGAACCGCCGCGCCTCGAAACCGGCAAGCCCCTGCTCATCGCCGGATTGGGCGAGCGCTATACCTGCGAAACCAGCAAGGGCATCCCGCCGCAATGGCAGCGCTTCCTGCCCCACTTCGGCAATGTGCCCGGACAGATCGGCCGGACCGCCTACGGCGTCTGCTGCAACACCGACGAGGACGGCAACTTCGACTACATCTGCGGCGTCGAGGTCGCCAGCTTCTCCGACCTTCCGCCCGAACTTCAGCCGCGTGCGCGTCCCCGCGCAGCGCTACGCCGTGTTCTCCCACCGCGACCACATCTCGACGATCCGCCGCACCGTGAACACGATCTGGAACCGGTGGCTGCCGGAATCCGGCCACGAAGTCGCCGACGCGCCCGAACTTCGAGCGCTACGGCGACTCCTTCGATCCCCAGAGCGGGACCGGCGGCTTGGAGATCTGGATACCGATCGAAAAATAATCCTACGCTCACGCCGCGCGTGAGCGCTGGTTGACAGAGCCGGTAGGTTCGCGCTGCCATGAAAACATGGCGGCCACCTCCACGCGACACCGGCGATGAAAAGACGAAATCCGCCCGGGCATCCGTGCTTCACCGCACGCGGTGTCCGGCGCGGCGCCGCTCGAGATCGCGCCGCTGGCGATGTTCGTCATGCCCTTCGGCATTGCCTTCGGCGGCGCCGCCGCGGCAAAGGCCGTTCCGCCTCCATCGCAATGCTCATGAGCGGCAGCATGTTCGCCGGCGCGGCGCAGTTCGCAGCCCTCGATCTCTGGCGCGACCCGCTGCCGCTGGCGATGCTGGCGCTCACGGTCCTGGCCGTCAACGCGCGGCACATCCTGCTCGGCGCGGCGCTGGCGCCTGGTTCCTACGCGTGCCGCTGGCGCGACGACTGTCGGCCCTGCTGTTTCTCAGCGATCCCAATTTCGCGCAAGCCATGGCGGCGCGCGAGCGCGGCGAACTCGATGCCGGCATACTCTTCGGCAGCGGCCTCGCCATGTGGTTCGTCTGGCTCGCGGGCACCGCGATCGGCGCCTATGGCGGCGCCTACCTCGGCGACCTCGCGCGCTTCGGCTTCGACGCGGTCATGGTGAGCTACTTCGCCGCCGTCGTGCTCGGGCAGTGGAAGGGCACCGGCGATCTGGTCCCCTGGATCGCCGCCGCGGCGGCCAGCACTGCTGGGCTCGCGACTGCTGCCGCCGGGCTGGCACATCATCGTCGGCGCGCTGGCCGGCGGCGTCGCGGGAGCCTGGCGCCATGGTCGATGACGTCGCCGCGGTCGGCGCCGTCCTGGTGCTGGCGCTGGTCACGCTCGCCACCCGCCTCGCCGGCGTGTGGATCATGTCCTATGTGGAAATTACCGCCCGCATCGAGGCGTTCCTGAAATACATGGCGACATCGGTCTTCATCGCGATCGTCGTGCCGGCGGCCGTGAACGGCTCGCCGCGCATCGGGCTTGCCGTCGGCGCCGCCGCCGTCGCCATGATCGCGAGCCGCAGCGCGCTCGCCGCCATGCTCATCGGCGCCGCCGTGGCGGCCGCGGCGAAGAGCGTCGGCCTGTAGGCCGGATACTCCGACGCCGCGGCCTGTTTCAGGCTGCGGTGACGCTACTTCGGTTCGTAGGTGAACTTCTGGCCGCCGACGCTGGCCTCGAACATCAGGCCGCCCTTGGCCATGGTGAAGATGGCCACGCCGTTGGCGTAGTCCGCAGTCTTCGACGCGCCGGTCTTGACCGCGACCGCCGACGCTTCGGCGGCAAACTCGAAGTTGCCTTTCTTGAAGTTGTCGAGCGCGGTCTTGTCCTTGAAGAAGATGGCCTCGCGGTAGGTCTGCCCGCCGAGCCTGCAGGCCGACGGTGACCTGCGACATCTCGCTGGAGCCGACGCCGGCGCCCTGCTCGAAGACCGTGCCGTCGCCCCCGGCGCCGCCGATGCCGATGCCACCCTTGGTGATCTCGGGAAAGACGGCGTAGCCGTAGGCGTTCTTGAAGAAGGCGTCCATGCCGGGATCCGCCCTCTTGAACTCCGCGATCGCGGCCTGCGCGTTCTTCTCGCCTTCCGCGTCCCAGGCGAAGGCGGTACCGACGCCGACCATCAGACACGCGGCGACAAGACCCGAAATGATTCTTCCCGTCATGCGATTCTCTCCGACGTTTCCAAGATTAGGGTTCTCACCCGGCGGTCATTGCTAGCCCGCCGGCAGGGCAATAGAGTAGCGGCGTTTCGTCTTCGGTGCCGGCAGCCTACGCCCTACAGCCCGAACGTCCGTCTTATCAAGGTCGCGCACTCCAGCGGCGTCGCGCGGCTGGTGTCGACCCTCCAGGTCGTACGCCATGTCCTTGTGCACGCGGCCGTATTGCCAACGCGCCAAGCCAGATCATCCGGTCCCCGCGCTGGCGCTCGCGGGCTTCCAGAACGTCCAGCGGCGCGAAGACACCGACATAGAAAACCTCGAAGGCGCCGAGAAGTTCCTCGTACTCCCGGCGCTTTCGCGCTTCCAGCAGGACCTCGTCGACGATCAGGTTGTTTCCCTGCGCGGCCATCGCGCGCGACGGCGTGCCGCATGCCCCGGAGCATGCGCTCGGCCAGCGGCCCCGCCGTGATCACGACCGAGGGCTTGCCGTCGTCCTGCACCGTCTCGAAGGTGATTCCGTCGGGCTGTCCCCAGCTGGCTTCGGGCAGCATGTCCAGGAACGCATCCATCTCGACATGCAGGGAAGGGCTCGGTCGTCATCGTCTGCAGCGCCTTCGCGATGGAGCCTTTGCCCGGCGCTGCCGACCGCCGTTGAGAAGGACGATTCGGGCCGTCATGGTCAGCGCGCACCTTTCGAAACCGCGGGATGGGCGCCCCTCGGAACGGCTTCATAGGACACGTTGCCGCCCCGCGGTTCAAGGTTTCTCCTCGCGCGTGGTAACCGAGTCCACTAGACGATGTCCGGCCTCGATCCGGCTTCGCTGCTTCCCGGCGGCGCCATCAGCGCGGTGCGACGGCGGCGACGAGCACGAATTCGCCCGGCAGCTCGTAGCCGCCGGGGCGTCGCCACGGCTCGATCGCGTCCACGTAGCGGGCGCGGACCCGGGCCGCGGCATCGATGTCGAAGCGCGACCAGGCCAGCGCGACGGGCCGCCGACGAGGCCGCGTCGCAGGCTCTTCGGCGTCGGCGTAGAACAACGTCCCGGCAAGGCGACGATGCTCGATGGCTCTCGAATTTCGCAGCGCCGCACAGCTGCGCCAGCGTGTCCTCCTGTCCGAGGCGGAAGAACGGCGGGCACCCGTCGCTTGCCACCTCGGCGTCGACGATCCGGAAACACCGCCGACCATCCGCACCGCGATCGTTGCGCCCCAGACGGCGACGACGATGCGACCGCCCGGCCGCAACACCCGCCGCATCTCGCGCAGGCCCGCTCCGGGTCCGGCGCGTCACATGAGGCCGAGCGCGCACAGCACGACGTCGAAGCCGCCGTCCGGCAGTTCGAGCGCCTCGGCGTCCATCCGCAGGAAGTGACGTTTGCCGCCTTCGCCGATGCAATACCTGACGCAGTGGCGGATGGTGCTCGCCTCCAGTCTCCTGCGTCGCAGCAACGCCCAGTTGACGCACATCGCCCAGGACGTCGGCTATCAGACCGATACCGCCTTCATCCGCGCCTTCCGCCGCGAGTTCGGCGTGCCCCCGGAACCTGGCGCCGAAACCAGGCGACCCGCGACCCAGCGGCCACCATGGTGGAGCAGTAGCCGGCGCAGCGCGAGGGCCCGCAGGGCGCTGGCGCCGCGGTCTCGATATGTCGGTGAGCCTGGGAGAAGAGCCGTTGTGGCCTCAGTGGCGGCATGTGCCACCGGCGGTGCGGCCTCTGAGCGGGCTAAGCGGACATCCACGGCGAAGTCTGACCGGCAGCGTCGTGCCAGGAGCGGAACTAAAGAACGCTATTGGACCGGTGCCCATACGCGCAACTCGCCGTGCATAGGAATTGCGCGAGCAGGTCAGGGGCGAGGCGTTGACAATGACTGAACGCTAACCGCGCGCGATGTGCGTTCCCCCAGAGATTGATGCGTGTCGCTGACCACACGTTCGCGGCTTGCGCATCTTAGGGAGGGATGTCATCGACAATTATTCGAACCTTTGGCCGCTGGCGGTTTGATGTCTGGCGTGACGCTGCGGTGCTCGCGCGAGCGCGGGTGTCGGAAGCGACGATGCAGCCCCTTTCGACACCGGATACGGTGCGAGACAAGACAACCTTACGTTCAAGGACGGCGCCGAGCGTGGAAACCGCCGCAGAAGGTATACGACACGCCGGACTTCACCCGCGCCCTTGACGCGTTCCTCAACAGTTACGGCGGCGCATCCGCGTATGCGATCCGTCAGGGCCTTCTCAGCATCGGCGCAGAGGACAACACGGTCACCATTTACCCCGAACTGATGGATTCGAAGTCGCTGTTCCTCACGGCCAACGCCGACACCGTCTATTACTTCAGCATCGTGGATCTGACGAAGGGTCCCATGGTCGTCGAGCAGCCGCCGAAGGGGCTCGGCACCATCAACGACATGTGGTTCGGGTGGATCATCGACATTGGGTTCCCCGGCCCCGACCGCGGCGAAGGCGGAAAATACCTGCTCCTGCCACCGGGCTATGACGGGCCGGTTCCGGACGGTGGTTTTTACGTAGCGCGGTCGAAGACGACGCGGGTCATCTATGCCGCTCGCGCGTTCTCTCGACAGACAACGATCCGAAGCCGACCGTCGAGAACATCAAGAAAACGATCCAAGATTTATCCGTACACGCCGGGCGGCGTCGGCACGAGCATCGCGACGGCGCTCGAAGGCAAGGTCAGGCTCGAAGCCAACCCGCCCGTTCCCGCGACCAAGTTCGTGGAGGCGAGCGGAAAATCGTTCAACACGATCTCCGCCAAGCGACTACTCGTTCTTCGAGATGATCAACGCGAACGTTCAGCAAGAGCCGGCCGATTCCTACAATCCGGAGCTTGCAGGACAACTGGCCGCCATCGGCATCGTGAAGGGCAAGCCATTCAACCCGGACGCCCGGATGCGCAAGATACTCACCGACGCGGCCGCGGTCGGAAATGCTGCCGGACGGGTGCTGAACTGGCGCTCCTGCGTAGCATCCCGATTGGGCTTACTACCCCGGCTCATGCTGGGCCAACATGCTGTGGCAGGGTGGCGCCAATTTCGAGACGCCGCCGCCGATGATCACCAAGGAGGGCTTCTTCAAACCGTTGCCGCCGACCGGCGCGCGGACCCTCGACTCCGAAGACCGCGTTCTACTACGGCTTACACCCTCGACTCCCGGGCATGATCATGCGGCTTCCGCGGTCGGCTCGCAATATCTCATGGGCTTTCTGGACGCGGACAAGAACGACCTCGACGGCGGCAAGACCTACAAGGTGACGCTGCCGAAGGGCATTCCGGCGGCTGCGTTCTGGTCGTTCACGCTCTACGACAACCAGACGCGCTCGATGCTCGACACGCCGCAGCGCTATCCGCGCGCCGGCAGCCAGAGCTATCCGTCGCCCGCCGCCGAAGCGGACGCGGACGGCTCCACGACGATCTACTTCGGCCCGACCCAGCCGGCGGGCGTGAAACGCGGCAACTGGATTCAGACCATGCCCGGCAAGGGCTGGTTCACGCTCCTTCGCCTCTACGAGCCCGCTTGAGCCGTTCTTCACGAAGGAGTGGCGTCCGAGCGAGATTGAGTTGGTGATACTGGAATACTTGGTCTCCGGACGGCTCTTTGGCCAGCATGGCTGGCGCCATCCGGAACCGTTGCCAACAAACTCCGGCGGATAGACGAGGGTCGAGGTCCGCTGTGGGTCAAGCCGAGGACGATGAGGCGCTGCCCGTGCCCGCCCGGCCTCTCGCGTCAATAGCGGACCGTATCCATCTCCATCGCGCGAACGCCATGGACTTCGCGTCAAAATCGCGTAACATATGCAAGAACATATTGACAGCACACTACCAATTTGCCATACTCAGATGCCGCAATGCGTAAGATGCGCATCTGGAGTAAAACACTAAGAATTATGCCGGTTCATCGGCGATCTGCGGTACATCTGTGAGGCCCGTAATGACAAGCTGAATTTTGCAGAGTCCGCCGACCCCTGCCGGAGCAGGCTGGCCGCGGCCGCCGGCGCGGGCGAACTGGCTGCGGCGGCGGCGATCGACGCCGAGGAAGGCGACAAGCTTCTGCAGGCCCTGCTCGCCGATCAGATGGCGGCCGCGCACCTCCTGACCATGCGCATGGCCGCGGCGGCCGACCGCGCGATCGGCGCTGCCGCCGACGGCGTCGGCCGGGCGAGGGCAACCTGCCGCTCTTCGATCTCGCGGCGGCGCGCTTTGCCGGCGCGGCGGCCCCTCAACGGCCGCTATGGCCGGGGCCGCAGACGCTGCGGGCCTGGCACGGCCCCCGCCGGCGACGATGAAGAGATCCGAGTGGGTCGGCTTCAACGCGCCCGCCAACGGCAGTACGAGCTGTTGCCCGAGGAGAAGGCGCGCCGCATCAATCGCGAGATATTCTACCGCAAGCTGCAACCAGACCTGGCCAGGGTCCGGCCGCGAGTCCTCTGCCCGCCGCTCGCTCGCTCGACGCCGCCGAGCAGGCCAGGCTCGCCGCGGCCGGCAGCGCCGCCCGCAATCTCCTGGCTCGCGACCGGAGTGGAGGCGCTCGCCGGCCCGTCGAACGCGCAGCAGACGAAGCTGTTCACCCATCAGCTCGCCGCCGCCCATCGCCTGATGATGCGGCTCTCCGGCCGTGCCGACGCCGTGGTCACCGCCGCCGCCGAGCCCGCTCGACCGCCTGAAGGCCTGCGGCTCGCCCACGGCGCCGCCCGCCTGATGGAGCGCTTCCGCCAGGGCGTGGCGATGCTCAGCGCGCGCACCGGGCCCGACGCTCCCCGCCGCGTCGAAAACTACTTGTCGGCCCGATCAGCGACTACGAGCGCGAGGAAGAGCGCCAGGACGACATCTCCACGGCCTCGACCCCGACACCGGTTTACCGCCGGCGCTCGGAAGGGGACTGTCCCCTTCCGGCTTCGACGAAGGAGCCGCGCGCAAGATGGAGCGGACGGAAAGGACGGAAAAGGGGACTGTCCCCCTTTTCCGCGCGGCGCCTCAACAACCTGGCAACCCCGGCGGCGACTTCCTGGCCGCGCCCGCGCGCGGCGCCCGCACGCGCGCCCGGCTGCGGCTGCCGCCAGCCTGCCATGGCCAACGGCCGCTGCCGCTTCCACGGTGGCGAAAGCACGGGCCCGCGCACTGCCGCCGGCCGGGAACGCGCCCGCGAACAACCGCCTCGTCCACGGCCTCCGTTCGGCCGAACTCACCGCCCTCAGCGCCGCCGCAGCTGCCGCCCATCGCCAACTGGGTGCCCTGCTCGCCGCGTCTGCCGGCAGAGCCTGCCGCAAAGTCCACCGCCGATCGCATCGACGAGATGAAAGAAGCACCCTTCCCCGGCGAGCCGGGGTCCGTCATCAGAGTCCGGGCCTGCGGACTCGCGCTTTCGCCGGGTGATCGCGTCACGGGCTGACGCAGTCCAAGAGCGAGCTCCCGCTGGACATGGGGTCGATCGCTCGGAATCGAACGCCGCCGCCGGAAGCGCGACCATTCTCCCGTTCAGGCGCCCGACACCGCGCGGTCACGCTGTCGCAACCCGCTACCACGCGTTCGTTCCTGACCTGCGTCAACGGACCCACCGAAACTGTTCGTTAACGTCTGGCGTGCAGTCGGCGCGCGCCTAGCGGGAGGGATTCAGGGCGGTCGCGACCGCCTGAGGCAGATGGGGCCGGTCGAATCGGCTCCGGTTCACAGGGAGGATAGTGCATGCCCACCGTATCCATGACGGTGAACGGCAAGCGCAGTCTCGGCGGATGTCGAGGCCCGCACCTTGCTCGTTCAATATCTGCGCGAGCATCTCGGCCTCACCGGCACCCATGTCGGCTGCGACACCAGCCAGTGCGGCGCCTGCGTCGTCCATGTCGACGGCGAGCCGGTCGAGAGCCTGCACCATGCTCGGCGGTGCAGGCCCAGGGCGCCGAGGTCACGACCATCGAGGGCCTCGCCACCGGCGGCAAGCTGCACCCGATGCAGGAGGCCTTCCGCGAGCAACCACGGCCTGCAATGCGGCTTCTGCACGCCGGGCATGGTGATGAGCGCCGATCGACCTCGTGCAGAACAATCCCGAGCCCAACGAGCACGACGTCCGCGAGTGGCTCGAGGGCAACATCTGCCGCTGCACCGGCTACCACAACATCGTCAAGGCCGTCTATGGCCGGCGCGCCAGCGATGAGGGAGGTAGAGCCATGACGCACCACCGGCATCGGACGCGTCGGTCAAGCGCAAGGAAGACTACCGCTTCCTCACCGGCGGCGGCAACTACACCGACGACATCAATCGCCCCGGCCAGACCTATGCCTACATCGTGCGCTCGCCGCACGCCCACGCCAAGCATCAAGAAGATCGACACGAGCGCGGCCGCGAAGGCGCCGGGCGTCGTCGCCATCTTCACCGGCGCCGACTACGCCGCCGACAGAAGGGCGGCCTGCCCTGCGGCTGGCTGATCAACAGCAAGGACGGCTCGCCGATGGTGGAGCCGCCGCACCCGCCGCTCGTGCCCGGACCGCGTCCGTCACGTCGGCGATCAGGTCGCCGTGGTGATCGCGGAAACCCGCGACCAGGCGAAGAGCGCGGCTGAGCTGGTCGACGCATCGACGTACCAGGAACTGCCGGCCATCATCTCGACCGGCGACGCGGCCATGCCGCGGCGCGCCGCAGGTGTGGGAGCGAGGCCAAGAACAACACCTGCTACGACTGGCACATCGGCGACAAGGCGGCGACCGACGCGGCGTTCGCCAAGGCGCGCACGTCACCAAGATCGACATCGTCAACCAGCGGCTGATCGCCCAACGCGATGGAGCCGCGCGCCGCGATCGGCGACTTCGATCGCGCGACCGGCGACTACACGCTCTACACGACCAGCCAGAATCCGCACGTCATCCGCCTGCTGATGGGCGCGTTCGTGCTGCAGATTCCGGAGCACAAGCTGCGCGTCGTCGCGCCCGACGTCGGCGGCGGCTTCGGCTCGAAGATCTTCCACTACGCCGAGGAGGCTGATGGTGACCTGGGCGGCTGGCAAGATCGGCCGTCCGATCAAGTGGACGGCGGAGCGCAGCGAGTCCTTCATGTCCGACGCGCATGGCCGCGACCACGTCACGCCACGCCGAGCTGGCGCATGGACAAGGACGGCAAGTTCCTGGGCCTGCAAGGTCAGCACGCATCGCCAACCATGGGCGCGTATCTGTCGACCTTCGCGCACGTGCGTGCCGACCTATCTCTACGCGACGCTGCTGGCCGGGCGTCTACGACCACGCCGGCGATCTATGCCGAGGTGCAGGCGGTGTTCACCAACACCGTGCCGGTCGACGCCTATCGCGGCGCCGGGCGGCCGGAGGCGACCTATCTGCTCGAGCGGCTCGTCGACAAGGCGGCGCGCGAGATGAAGATGGATCGCGTCGAGATCCGCCGCAAGAACCTGATCCCGGCCAACGCCTTCCCGTACCAGACGCCGGTCGCGCTGCGATATGACAGCGGCGACTACCAGTCGACGCTCGAAGATGGCGCTGGAAGGATCCGACTTTGCCGGCTTCGACAAGCGGCGGGCCGACGCGCAAGCGCGAAGGGCAAGCTGCGCGGCATCGGCATCTCGACCTATCTCGAAGCCTGCGGCATCGCGCCGTCGGCGGTGGCCGGCGCGCTCGGCGCCCGCGCCGGCCTCTACGAATGCGGCCGAGGTCCGCGTCCATCCGACCGGCTCGGTGACCGTCTTCACCGGCACGCACAGCGCACGGCCAGGGCCACGAGACCACCTTCGCCCAGATCGTCGCCGACACGCTCGGCGTCTCGATCGGAGAACGTCGAGATCGTCGCACGGCGACACCAACCAGATCCAGTTCGGCATGGGCACCTACGGCTCGCGCTCGCTGGCCGTCGGCGGCTCGGCGCTGGTCAAGGCGCTCGACAAGATCGTCACCAAGGCCAAGCGCATCGCCGCGCACCTGATGGAGGCCTCGGTCGCCGACATCGAGTTCAAGGACGGCACCTTCACGCGTCGTCGGCACCGACAGACGCGTGCCGTTCGGCGAGGTCGCGCTTCACCGCCTATGTGCCGCACAACTACCCGATCACCGAGCTCGAGCCCGGCCTCGAGGAAAACGGCGTTCTACGACCCGCTCAACTTCACCTTCCCGGGCGGCTGCCACATCTGCGAGGTCGAGATCGATCCCGACACCGGCGTCGCCGAGGTCATCGACTTCGCGGCCGTCGACGACGTCGGCACAGATCATCAACCCGATGATCGTCGATGGCCAGGTCCACGGCGGCATCGCCCAGGGCATCGGCCAGGCGCTGCTCGAGAGCGTGCGTCTACGACAACAGCAGCGGCCAGCTCCTGACCGGCTCCTACATGGACTACTGCCATGCCGCGCGCCGACGACCTGCCGCACGTTCAAGGTCGGCAGACCCACAACACCATGTGCACCCACAACCCGCTCGGCGCTGAAGGGCTGTCGGCGAGGTGGGCGCCATCGGCTCGCCGCCGGCGGTCATCAACGCCGTGCTCGATGCGCTGGCGCCGCTCGGCGTCACCGACATCACCATGCCGGCCTCGCCCCACCGGCGTGGCAGGCGATCAACAGCGCCAAAGCTGCGGCCGAATAAGGGAGGACGGACACGATGCAAGCCTTCAACTATCAGCGCCCGTCCTCGCTCGCCGACGCCGCCAAGGCGCTCGGCGCCGGCGCGGACGTGCAAACTCGTGGCCGGCGGCATGACCCTGCATGCCGACCATCGAAACAGGCCTGGCGGCAGCCGTCCGACCTGGTCGATCTCGGCGGGCGTCGCCGAGCTCAAGGGCATCAAGATCGGACGGCGCCAACAATCTGTCATCGGCGCCATGACCACCCACGCCGACGGTCGCCACAGTCATCGGTGGTGAAGGGCGCGATCCCCGCCCTCGCCGTGCCTGGCCGACGGCATCGGCGATCCGCAGGTGCGCAACCGCGGCACCATCGGCGGCCTCGATCTCCAACAACGATCCGGCGGCCGACTATCCGGCCGTGCTCGTCGGCCTCGGCGCCACCGTCGTCACCAACAAGCGCAAGATCGCGGCCGACGACTTCTTCAAGGGCCTGTTCGAGACCGCGCTCGGGCGCGGCGAGATCGTCACCGCCGTCAGCTTCCCTGAAGCCGGACAAGGCGGCCTACGCCAAGTTCCCGCAGCCGGCCTCGCGCTTCGCCCTGGTCGGCGTCTTCGTCTCCAAGAGCCGGCAGCAACGTCCGCGTCGCCGTCACCGGCGCCGGGCCGAAGGTGTTCCGCCAGGCCGATTTCGAGAAGGCCCTCGCCGCCAACTTCAGCGCCGACGCCCTCAAGTCGGCGAAGCAATCGGCGAGCGGCCTCAACAGCGACATCCACGGCAGCGCTGACGTACCGTGCCCACCTCGTCGGCGTGATGGCAAGGCAGGTGGCGGCGGCCGGATAGCCGGAGGATTTCTCTATCTTCTGATCGTTCAGAGGGGGCCGTCGGCCCCCTCTTCTTCTTGCCAGTTCTGCTCGCGTCCGGTGCCGACGGATCGCTGATGACAGCTCGACTGAGCGGCGTTCTGCTGGGCCGACCTGCCAGCCCGGGGACAGCGCGAGCATCTCGACGCCCGCCTCTGGTCCCGTTCGAGCACTGCTCGAGCGTGGCGACGCCTTTGTGCATTGGCGTCGATCGGCGTCCAGGCCGGCGCGCATGTTCTCGGCGAGCAGGCGCAGCATGCAGGTAGTGCCGAAGCGTCGCCGCGCGGTCGGCCGCGGCCACCCCCGGTTGCTGCTGTAGCCTCGTCGAGGTCCGAGCGCCGGCAATGCCGCGCTCGCGCGCGCATACTGCGCGATGGCGTTGCCGAGGGCGGCAATGGACCTTGTCGCTGTACGATCGCCTCGTGGATATTCTGACGTGCGTCGCATAGGCTCGTCCGATCGCAGCTCGCGGCCGCCTCGTCCGCCCGCTGTCCGTTCCAAATTGATGGCGGGAGCCTGATTGTCGAGCGTCAATATCGGCGTCGGCCAGCGGCTTTCGCCGGCGAAGACGGCCGTCGATGCGTACCGGCCGCTGGCCCTGTCATCGGCGCCGATGCTGTAGACGTCGTACGGTCGAACGCCCGCGAGGCGAAGGTTGACGGTGCCGTCGCCGCCTGTCGCCGCAGCGGCGACGACTGCGGGCGGCTCGACATCGCCCGCCGCGCTGGCATAGCCGGCCGCCTGCCTGATCGTGACCGCGACGCCGGCAGCGGGTCCACCGTCGGGCCCGCGCACTGTCACCTTCACGAGCGTGTCCGCTCGGGCGGGCGTCGCGAAGAGGCCGACGGCGAGCATCAGCATCACGAGATTGACGATCTTTCCCTTCATGGCATTCCTTCGCTCAGCCCGAACGACTGCACCCGTCACCCTTCAATACCATGTAGCAGGTGCGACGAGAATCCCGTGTGATAGTCGTCATTTCCGGAACGTTGCGCCCCGTCACCGTACCGGCGCGATTGTTAAGCGGCCGTTAAGTAGTCGTCGTGCCGCAGAATGGAAGATGTGATAGACTGCGGCCGATCAGGCGGAACCATCGAGATGGGTTCGTTGTCGATGTCATCGCCGTTCATTCCCGTCGCTGCGGATGGGCTGGTTGGCGGCTGCGATCCTCTGCTGGACAACGGCAGGCGCCCGCGGCCGATCTCACTGGTCAAGGCCGTGATCGAACGGCTGGTCCGGTCGACACGCGCGAACGGCCGGCGGATCTCTCCGGCCTGACTTGAGCTTCCTCGACTTCAGCGATCTCGATTTCAAGGGCGCCCATCTGGCCGCCGCCGACCTCTACGGCACCGACCTGTCACACGCCGATCTCTCCGGCGCCGATCTATCCGGCGCCCGGACTCGACCGCACCGTGATCATCGGAACGAATTTCACCGGCGCGAACCTGTCGCGCGCCAGCCTGTTTCGTCCGGCCGCTTTTTCCGGCCTCGAGATCAGGCGTGAGGAGGCGCCGCAATTTGCCGGGCGCTGATCTGTCGGGCGCGGCGCGTGTTCGGCCGTTTCGGCAATGGCAACCGGCACGGCGCCAATCTGGCGGCCGCCAAGCTGGGCATCGATCGCGCAACGCAGGACCTGCTGATGCGGGACCGACCTCGCCGGTTGCGATCTGGCTGGCGCCAGCCTCGTCGACACCGACCTCGCCGGCGCGTCGCTGGCTTTTGCCGCATCTCGCCGACGCTGATCTATCCGGTGCCAACCTGACCGGCGCCGATCTGTCGCGCGCGGACCTGACGGGTGCCAATCTGACGGGCGCCGACCTCACCGCCGCCGATCTCGACGGCACCGGTGCTGAGAAGCGTCAGGGGCTTCTGCATCAGGCCAAAGGGCTCGACGCCGCGCGCCATCGTTCCGCGGCTATCGAGTGGCAAATAAGATAGAGAACAGTCGCGTTGGCCTTGAGCCGCAGTCGCCGGCGGAGTCCCGCCGCCATGGCGCAATCGACCTGAGATCGCGCCGATGCGCGTTGGTCCTCGCCGTCGACGTCTCCCGGGCTGCGGTCGACGACAACAGCAATACGTAACCGAACGAAGTGGCTA
>ERZ1370068.7347-contig-627_pt1 | contig 26754 bp, 43 predicted proteins | sample MGYA00561227_ERZ1370068 | MGnify/ENA primary metagenome ERZ1370068 (study PRJEB38410, sample SAMEA6850437) | metagenome | study: Metagenomic assessment of the ecological functions of the soil: analysis of the soil microbiota associated with the...
TGCGGCTGAGCGCCGACCAGAGGTCGGCTCAGCTATGGGCTGTCTGCCGTCTTCTTCGTGTTGTCTCGTGTTTCGTCCGGCGGTCGTTCTACGGCATGAGAATAAAGTCGAAGGCTAGGCCATTTGGGGCGGACTGGTGTCTAAGGGTTCGAGGGTGCGTAAGTCTCGTTGACTCCTCGTTTTTGTCTGACTATAATCGGCGCCTTTCCAGCTCAGGCCTGCGGCGTTCCGTGGGCCCAGGCAAGGCTGGCCGCGCTCCAGAGGAGAATCCTCCGTGCCACGTGACATGTTCGGCGACGTCGTCGAGCCGTCGATCAAGGTGGGCAGCCAGAAGCTGGTATACGGTTCCGCTGTCGATCGTCGCGCACACGGTGCTGATTGCGGCGGTCGTCATCATCCCGCTTGATGGCGGCCGACGTGCTGCCGACGCCGCCGGGTGATGATGGCGTTCGTCGCCGCCGCCACCGCCACCGCCGCCCCCGCCGCCGCCGCCGCCGCCACCGACGGCGGCCGCCGCGCCGCCGCCGCCGATGGAAGTCAGCCCGGCGGCCGCGCCGGTGGAAGCGCCGAAAGAAATCAAAGCTGGAAACCGGAATTGAACAGCGGCGTCAAGGGCGTTGTCGGCGGCGTCGAAGGCGGCATCGTCGGCGGCGTCGCCGGCGGCATCGTCGGCGGACTGGCCGAAGCCCGCCGCCGCCACCACCGCCGCCGCCGCCCGCGCCGGTCCGCGTCGGCGGTCAGCATCAAGCAGCCGACGCAAAGTCAAGGACGTGAAGCCGGTCGTATCCGGCGATCGCCCAGTCCGCGCGCGTGCAGGGCGTCGTCATCATCGAAGCGACGATCGGGCCCAACGGCAAGGTGCAGGAAGCCAAGGTCCTGCGGTCGATTCCGCTGCTCGACGCCGCGGCGCTCGACGCCGTGCGGCAGTGGGAGTTCACGCCGACGCTGCTCAACGGCGTGCCGGTGCCGGTGATCATGACCGTGACCGTGAATTTCACCGTTGCAATAAGATCGACGATCAGACAACTCGACAGCTCAGATTTCAGGGCTTTCGTCAGTAGGAGGATGGACCGTGGATTTAATGGCGATGTGTCAGTCGATGACGCTGGGTGGCGCAAGCTCGTGGCCTTCGTGCTCTTCATCATGTCGATGTGGTCGCTCGGCGTCGGGATCGAGCGGTTCTTCACCTGCACGCAGGCGCGCAACCAGTCGAAGCTCTACGCGCCGCAGGTCGCCAAGCACCTGAAGGAAGGCCGCCTGAAGGACGCGATCGCGCTGTCGACCTCCAAGAACTATCGCTACAGCCACCTGGCCAAGGTCGTGCTCGCCGGGTTGCAGGAATATCAGTTCCAGCAGGAAAGCGGCGGCAGCGATGGCCCGCGAAGACCTGATGGACACCGTCCGCCGCTCGATTCAGCGCGCGTCGGCGCTCACCGCGTCGGACCTGAAGAAGGGCGTCTCGGCGCTCGCGACCATCGGCTCGACCGCACCGTTCGTCGGACTGCTCGGCACGGTGGTCGGCGTCATCAACGCGTTCCAGGGCATCGGCGCGCCAGCGGCTCGGCCGGTCATCGGCGCCGTCTCGGTCGGTATTTCCGAAGCGCTCGTCGAAACCGCGCTCGGCCTGGTCGTCGCGATTCCGGCGGTCTGGATCTACAACTACCTGACCGGCGCGCATCGAGTAAGCTTCAACGTGGAGATGGACAACTCCTCGTCGGAGCTGCGTCGACTACTTCATCAAGAAGACGGCGTAAATTGCGGACTGCGGATGTGCAGGATCGTGCATGGATCGAATCCGCAACTCCGAATCCGACAATCCGCGATTAGGAGATTCAGCTATGGCAATGGATCTTGGCGGCGCCAAGGGCGGAGTCAAATCCGACATCAACGTGACGCCGCTCGTCGACGTCATGCTGGTGCTGCTCATCATCATGATGCTCATCGCGCCGATGTTGCAGCAGGGCGTCAGCGGTCACGCTGCCGACAGCGACGAACACCGTCGACAAGCCCGAGCAATGCAGGAGCAGACGGTGCTCGCGATCAGCCGAAAGCAAGGAGTTGTACGTCAACGCGAAGCCGGTGCACCGAGCAGGAGCTCTCGCCGCCGGATCAACGAGCTGCTCGAGAACAAGACCGAGAAGATCGTTGTCATCAAGGCTGACGAAGAGGTCGAGTACGGCGCGGTCGATGGCCGCGATGGACCAGCTCGCGGCAGGCTGGCATCGAGGACATCGGCCTGATCACCGATCCGAAGAAGCGGCGCCACGGCGGGAGGTCAAGTAATGGCGCACGCACATCATCATCTCGGCGCCGACAAAGTCGTCACGGCGGAGGTCCGCATTCCAATGCGGACATGAACGTCACGCCGCTGATCGACGTGCTGCTCGTGCTCCTCGTCATCTTCATGGCGGCGCTGCCGCTCACGCAGAAGGGCGTCGACATCAACCTGCCGGCGGAGAGCAAGAAGACCACCGACGTGACGCCCGACGTCAGCCAGATCGTCGTCGAGCTACACGGCTGACAAGAAGATCTCGATCAACAACGAGGACGTGTCGGTCAGCGAGCTCGAGACGCGGCTCCGCAACATCTTCGACCAGCGCAAGGACAAGACGATGTTCATCATCGGCGCCGGGTACGCTGCGCTACAAGGACATCATCGTCGTCATCGACGCGGCGAAGGGCGCCGGCGTCGAGAAAGGTCGGCATCGTGACCGAGGGCATGCGCCGGGCGGGCGGAGCGCTGCGATGGGAGAGCAACTAAGAGCAGGGATTAGGGGTTCGGGATTAGGGATTAGTCAGGGACTAGAACAACTCGCCTCACACTGACGGCCGCCTTTCCACGGAGGGCGGCCGTTTGTCTTTCCGACCCATCTTCGGCTTGCCAGCCGAAGCTCATGAGTTTCTGAGCGAAGGCTGGAACTTTTCCATTCCGCGCCAGCAATACAGTAGTGACGTGGATCGCGCAGAGCTCGATCGATGCGGCGCTGGTTGGCTGCCATTCGGCGTGGCGACGAAGAGGCGTTCGCGCGGCTCTATGCGGCTTACCAGGGCCGATCTTCCGCTACGCGCTCCACATGTGCGGCGCCGGCGCGGCCGACGATGTCGTTGCAGGAGACGTTCCTGGCGCTGCTGCGCGGCGGCGAAGTTCGACGCCGGGTCGCGGCACGCTTGCCGGGTATCTCTTCGGGATCGCCAGGCACCACATCCTCGAAACGGCTCGCCGTGGCGCGGCTCGAAGACGCCGAGGGACGACGACCGAAGCGATCGAGGCGACGGCGCCGGACGAGCGCGTCGCCGTTCGACGACATGAGCCGCGACGGAAGCCAGTCGAGGCCGTGCGAGCGGCCATTCAGTCGCTGCCGCCCGTATACCGCGAAATCATCACGCTGTGCGAGCTGGAGGAGCTCGATTACGCCGCTGCTGCCACTGTCGTCGAGTGTCCGGTGGGACGGTGCGGTCGCGGCTGCATCGGGCGAAGGCGCTGTTGAGCGCCAAGCTGGTCGCCTGACTGCCGGTCGCTCGAAGGAGTTGATGTGCCGAAGGAACATGAGATCGCGTGCGCACTGTGACGGAGGCGCTCCGTGCGGTCGCCGCCGAAGACGTGAGCCTCGCGGCATCCAGCGTCGTCGAGGCGCGCCTGCGGCGCGAGGTGCGATCGATCGCGCGCGCGCGCGGCGTCGCGTCGCGATCGTGACGCTTGCTGCCGCTGCCGTGCTGCGCCATCGCTCGTCGCTGTGCCATGGAAGCGCAGCGCGGACAACGCGACCGCCGGTCAGCAGCCGTCGACACCTCGGCTTCGCGCGGTGGTGAGAGTGGCGACGGCGTTCTTCCCGCTCACCTACAGCAGCTCTGCCGATCTCCGAACGCCCAACTCGTGCGGGTCCAGGTGCCGCGCTCGGCGCTCGCGTCGTTCGGGCTCGCGCCGATCGACGTGCCCGCTCCGCCGCCAGGCGGAACGGCGTCGGCCACGGTGGCCGCCGACGTCCTGGTCGGGCGAGGACGGTGTCGCGCGCGCGGTTCGATTCGTCAGTCCTTGAGGAGAGAGACATGCATCGATACCTGTCGATACTTGGCGTTGACGTTCGCCGTGGCGCGACGGCGGCCTCCGCCGCGGCGCAGTCCCCAGGTCGATCGCGAAACGCTCGACCTGATGAAGATTGAGAGCCGCCTTCGGCCCGGTCGTGCGCGGTGCCCGTACTCCGGCGAAGGATCACCACGACGACGCAGACGCTGGCCGACGGCACGCGCATCGAGCGAACGGTCCGCGCGCGGTTCTACCGCGACGGTGAAGGGCGCACGCGGCGCGAGCAGACGATTCTCGGGCATCGGGACCGCTCGGCGAGTCGCAGACGGTCACGATCGTCGATCCGGTGGCGCGGTCATGTGCGGCCTGAATCCGGCCACGCACGAGGGCGCCGGAGCCCGCTGCCCACGCCCAGCCGACGCGCCCGCGTGTCGCCGCCGCCGCCACCGCCGCCCCCTGGCGGCGAGCTACAGCACCTGCCGCGGCTGCCCGCCGCCGCCACCTACCGCCGCCCCCCAGCGTGGCAGCCCGCCGTCGCGCCAGGCGCTTCGGCGGGCAAGCGTGGGCCAGGTGAGCGCATTCCGAACGTGCCGGAATCGCTCGGGACGAAGCAGATGGACGGGCTGATGGTGACTGGCACGAAGCGCACCGAAGTGATTCCGACGGGACGCATCGGCAACGATCGTCCGATCGAGGATCACCGATGAACGCTGGGAATCAACCGACCTGAAGGTGCTGGTGCTGTCGCGGCATCACGATCCGCGCACTGGAGATGTGGAGTATCGGCTGACGAACGTGACGCGGGCCGAGCCGCCGAGGGAGTTGTTCCAGCCGCCGTCGGACTATTCGATCGTGGACGCCCCGCCGCCTCCGCCCCGGCACCGCGCGCAGGCCTGAAGAGGTCTAGTGGGTCTAGTGGGTCTGGTGGGTCTGAGGACTGGAAGGACTGGAACTGGTGGGTCCTGGACGAGCTGTCCTTACCTGCCCGCTCCCACCAGCCCTACCTGCCCATGCCTATTGGAACGTATACCGGAAGCTGAGCATCATCACGTAGACGTCCGCTGATCCCCGCCGACGTCTGCAGCGGCGTCGTGATCAGGTTGCCGCTGAGCGTTCTGCAGGTTGTAAGTCAGCCGCTCCGGTTGCATCCGCGCTGCGGGGCTCGTCAGAATCTGGTTGTTCACGAGCCGGCTGCCGACGCCCCACTTGTCGTTGAGCAGGTTGCCGAAGTTGGTGATGTCGAGCCGGATCTGACCCGCAGTGCCTTCGGCCGCGCGACGCCGTGGAACACGTCCTGCGAGACGCTCAGAGTCGATGCGGTTGACGATCGGCAGGAACACCGCGTTCGCGCTCGGCGTACTGGCCGCGGTGCGAGCTCAGGTAGCTGCTCGGCCTGAATGAGCTGTTCGAAGCGCCGCGGCCTGATCGGCGGGCGTGAACGTCCTGCCGCTGACGGTCAGCGGCCTGAAATTCATCTCCGACGCATTGCGCGGGATGTAGATCAGGTCGTTGCCCGACACCGTGTCGCCGTTGGCGTCGCCCGCGAACACGTAGCTCGTGTTGCCGTTGGTGTGGCCGTCGTAGAACGCCGAGAACGTCGTCGTGCCCGCATCCGAGAAGTGCTGACTTGCTGTAGTTCGCCGCCAGGAACACGCGCTTGCCGGGAGAGTTGGTCGAGAACGCCAGAGCCGGGTTGTTCGGGTCCCTCACGATCGGGTTCGCGCCGCCCCACGACGTGCCCGCCGTGGACGACGGCTCGACGAGGCTTCTGCGACACGCCGTAGTTGAAGCCGCCCTTGAACGAGAACCCGTGGGTCATGTTCTTCGTCAACGCGCCGGAGATGTTCCACGAGTCGGTTCTCGCTCTGGTTCTTGATCACGTAGGCGTTCGTGATCTGGTTGCCCAGCCGCGTTGTTCAACCGCGTGAAGCACGGCACCCGCCTGACCGGTGGCCGCGCAGGTCGGAAGCGCCACGGTGATGCCGGGCGCGAGCGCGGCGCCGGCGCGCCGTGGACGGCCCACCGCGGCCGGTTGTCGACGCCCGTGTAGGCGCCTTCAGCCGCCGGCAGATTCGCGTTGACGTAGACCGGCGCGTTCACGTCGCGGTTGTAGATGTAGTCGAGCGTGCCGACGAGGCCCCACGGCAGCTCTGCGGTCGACGCCGATGTTGGTCCGCCACGTCTGCGGGAAGCGGAAGCTCTGGTCCGTCACGTTGAGCTCGTAGCTGGCCGCCGTGCCGCCCGTCGCCGCCGGCTTGTATTTTGTCGGGGTTGGGATTGAACGGGTAGGCCGTCGTGTCCCGCGTGTCTGAAGAACCCGTACAGCACGCCGGTGTTGCCGATCTGGTTCGAGATCCAGACGTACGGCGGCTTGCCGGAGAACAGGCCCGATGCCGCCGCGCACCTGCGTCTTCTGAGTCGTCCGTCAGCGTCCCAGTTCGAACCCGACGCGCGGCGACCAGTAGGCGGTCGTGTCCGGCAGCGCGCCGGTGTTGTACTGCACCGCCGATGCCGTCCTGATCGCGGAACGTCAGCGCATCGGCGGCCGGGTTGTCGAACGCCGTGTTGCCGAACCTCGGCACGTCGACGCGCACGCCGCCGGTCACGGTCAGGTTCGAGCGCGGCCGCCACTCGTCCTGGATGTACGCCGCCCGCGTAGACGACGTCGAGCGGCTGCAGCGGCGGCGTCGTCTGCCCCGGCTGCAGCAGGTACTTGACCTGGAACCCAGGAGGTTGACCGGGCGACACCGTGCGGTTCGGATTCGCGAGGTATCCGTTGCGCGTCCGTGTAGAAGTCCGCCGAGCGTGTTGTAGGCGTACGCGCTCTGGATGCCGAAATAGAACGAGTTGTCCGAGTGGAACTTCTCGACGCGTGCCGCCGAAGGTGATGCGAGTGGTTCTTCGCGAACTTCGTCACGCTGTCCTGCATCTGGAACGTGCCGTAGCGGAGCAGGTTGAACGGCGTGAACGGCTCGGAGCCGAACGACGTGTAGCGGGCTGCCGGCGCCGTCGCTGATGACGACGAACGGAAACAGCTGGATCGTCGTCGCGGCTCTCGTCCTGCTTCGTGTAGCCGATCGAGCAGGTTGTTCGTCATCGTGCCTGAAGCACCGAGTTCCACTCGCCGACGCCGGACTTGAGGTTCTCGAGGATCGCGTAGTTCGAGTTCGCGAAGCTCGAGGAAGTTCGTCGTGTTCGGTCTGCCGGCCGAGCGTGCCGAGCGCCGGACGATCCGTTCTGCGGCGATCGGGCTGCTTCGAAGTCGAGCTGGTTGTAGCGGAACGTGACCTTGTTGCGCGCTGTTGACGTTGTAGTCGCCCTTGAGCATCCAGGGCTTGGCCGGCGTCATCTTTCTGGATGTTGTCGAACGGGCCGGTGTCGTAGTTGAAGTTCGTCGACAGGAACGAGCTGAGCGCCGCTGAGATCCGACGCGAGCACGCGCGTCGTGTTGCCGGCCACCGGCGCGCCGCCGGGATTCGACGTGAACGTCGTCAGCGGACGCACTGTCCTCCTGCTTCTCGTAGGCGCCGAACGCGAACAGCCTGTTCTTGACGATCGGGCCGCCCGCCCACACGCCCTGCGTCTTCGTCTTGAAGTTCAACGGGTTGAAGCGCTGCCCCGCGGCGGTCGGTGCCGACGAATCCCGAACACGTATCGACGTTCGTCAGGTCGTCGCAGTCTTCATTGCGCGTTCGGTAGTACGCCGACGCGGTGATCGTGTTGGTGCCGCTGCGCGTGACGGTGTTGACGCCGGCGCCGGTGAAGCTGCCCTGCCGCACGTCGTACGGCGCGACGTTGACCTGCACCTGCTCGATCGCTTCGAGCGAGATCGGCGCGACGCCGGTGCGGTCGCCGATGCCGCCGGTCGTGACGCCCGAGGCCGAACGAGTTGTTGAAGTACGACCCGTCCACCGTGACGTTGTTCGCGCGGTTGTCCTGACCGGCGAACGTGCCCGATGCCGCCGCATCTGCGGCGTCAGGCGCGTGATGTCGGTGATGCGGCCGGTGATCGTCGGCAGCGACGCGAGGTCTTCGCGCATGACGGCGGTTGCCGCGCCGGTACGCGCCGAGCTGAACACCGGATCGCTCTGGCCGACGACCGTGATCGTTTCAGCGATCGTCGCGACCTTCAGCGTGAACTCGAGTCGTGCGGTCAACGCCGAGCGATCAGCGTGATGTTGTTCTGGACGTCCGGTGTTGAACCCGGTGAGCGACGCAGTGACGTTGTACGGTCCGCCGACGCGCATGCCCGGAATGAAGAATCGACCATCGGCCTGCGTGACCGCCTCGTAGGTCGTGCCCGACGGCTCGTGGATGGCGGTGACGCTGCGCGCCGGAATGACCTGCGCCCTGCGCATCCTTGACGACGCCGGTGACCGACGGCGGTCGTAACGCCCTGCGCGATGGCCGAAACGCGCCGCAGACAAGAGCACGAGGACACTGGCGAACAGCGCACAGCGCTCTGAAATGCTGCTGACTCATGTGTTCTCCATCTGTCGAGAAGGTTGGTGCGAAGAGACGAGCAATTCTACCCTGGCCGTTGTGACGCGTGAGACAAAAAGGCCGCCGGGCGATGCCCGGCGGCCCTTGATCCAATCGGTTGTAGCGACGGCTTACTGCGTCGGCGCCGCGCCGCCTTCTGCTTGCGCGATGTCGGCGGCCTTGTCGCGGAGCTTGTTCGGCCTCCTTGATGCAGCGCTTGCTGCTTGGCGGGATCTTTTTCCGAGCGTTCGCCTGGAGGCGAAGCAGCAGGCCCTTGTAGACGATGCGCTTCCACGTAGTCCGGCTTGAGCTTGAGCGCCTTGTCGACGGCCGCGTTCGCCCTTGTCGACGAATGCCTTCTTCTCGTTTTCCGTCAGCTTGAAGTCGCGGTAGGCCTTGTCCCAGTAGTACACCGAGATCGTGTAGAACGCCTCCGGGATTGTTCGGCTCTTTCGCCGCGCGCTCCTCGAGTGCCTCGATGGTCTTGTCGAATTGCCCTTGCCGGTTGTAGTAGGCGGCCAGCGTGCATGATACACCGCCGGATCGCTCGGCTTCGCCTTGCGTGCGGCCTGCAGCATGTTTTCCGCCTCGTCGTAGACGCCGGCTTCCTCGTAAATCGTCGCGAGCTGCGAAGTAGTTGGTCGGTTCGCCCGGCTCGAGCTGAATCATCTTCTGGACGACCGGTTCGGCCTTGGCCGGGTCGTTCAGCTTGTCGGCGCCGTAGGCGGCGACCAGAACTCGAGGAGCGCTTGCCGAGGGTCTTGTCCGTCGGATCGTTCGACGGCCGCCAGCGTCTCGGCGGCTTTCTGGTAGTTTTCGACCGCTTTCGTCATGAGCGCGTCGTTCTCGGCCTCGCCGCGTCTTGCTGGGCTTCCAGAGGTTGTCGTAGCAGTTGCCCAGAAAGAAGTACGCCTGGTGCGCCTGCTGCGTCTCGGGCGCGGCCTGCAATCGTCTCGTCGTACGACTCGGCGGCCTTCTTGTAGTCCTGCGCCTGATACGCCGTGTTCGCCGCCTTGAAGGACTTGCGAGCCTTCAGTTCTCCGACCTGGGCGCACCCGGACGCGACGAACGACCCAGGGTTAACATCGCCAGCATCGCCAGCGATGCTCCCGGCAAAGACGCATTGAGCCCCTAACAGGAGAGAATTTCCGTGGCCGAAACCGGGCCAGTATAGTGAAGGCAAAAAACGTACGTCAAGGCACGCGCTTATTATTGATTTAGACACCGTTTTCCATGATCCGCTTCGAGGATCTGCTGGAAAAGGTCCGGGCCTACAGCCCGGCCGCCGACGTCGAGCTGCTGCGCCGCGCCTACGTCTTCTCGGCGTTCGAGCACCGGGGACAGGTCCGCCATTCCGGCGAACCCTACCTGATCCACCCCTCGCTGTCGCCGACTTTCTCGCCGACATGAAGCTCGACGCGGTCGCCATCGCCGCCGGCCTGCTCCACGACGTGGTCGAGGACACGCTGACGACGATCGAGCGCATCCAGGAGCTGTTCGGCCCGGAGGTCGCGCACGTCGTCGAGGGGGTCACCAAGATCAGCGCGCATCCCGTTCTCGTCGAGCGAGGAGCGCCAGGCCGAGAACTTCCGCAAGATGCTGCTGGCGATGGTCGACGACATCCGCGTCATCCTCGTGAAGCTCGCCGACCGGCTGCACAACATGCGGACGCTCAGCCATCTGCCCGACGAGCGCGCGCGTCAAGATCGCCCAGGAGACGCGCGACATCTACGCGCCGATCGCCAACCGGCTCGGCATGAGCAAGGTCAAGAACGAGCTCGAGGAGCTGTCGTTCCGGTATCTCGAGCCGCAGGCCTACGAAGCAGCTGCGCATCAGGTCGACGCGCGAGCGCCGCCAGACCGAAGGGCTGATCGAAGAGCTGAAGACAGACGATCGACCGCGAAGCTGCGCCGAGGCGCAGGTGCCCGTCGATCCGAGATCGACGGCCGCATCAAGCGTCTGTGGAGCATCAGCCAGAAGCTCAAGCGGCAGAAGATCGAGCTCGAGCAGGTCTACGACTTCATCGCGCTGCGCGTCATCACCGACGGCGTCAAGGACTGCTACGCGGCGCTCGGCATCATCCATCAGACGCTGGTCGCCCGTGCCGGGCCGCATCAAGGACTTCATCGCGATGCCGCGGCCCAACGGCTACCAGTCGCTCCACACGTCGGTGATCAGCGAGCACGGCATGCCGTTCGAGGTGCAGATCCGGACCGATCGAGATGCACCGGATGGCGGAGGAAGGCATCGCGGCGCACTGGAAGTACAAGGAAGGCCGCGTCGGCGATCAGCGCGACGACCGCTACTTCCAGTGGATGCGCCAGCTGCTCGAGTCGCAGCAGGAGGTTCGCGATCCGCAGGAGTTCATCCAGAACCTCAAGGTCGAGCTGTATCCCGAGGAGGTCTACACCTTCACGCCGAAGGGCCTGGTGAAGGCGTTGCCCGCGGCGCGACGCCGGTCGATTTCGCCTACGTCGATCCACACCGACGTCGGCCATCAGTGCGTCGGCGCGCGCGTCAACGGCAAGATGGTGCCGCTGCGCACGCGGCTCCAGAACGGCGACATCGTCGAAATCGTCACGCAGGCCGGGCACAAGCCGAGCCGCGACTGGCTGAACGTTCGTGGCGACGTCGCGCGCCCGCAACAAGATCAAGCATCTCATTCACTCGGAAGAGAAGACGCGCGCGATCGAGCTCGGGCGCAAGGTGTTCGAGAAGGAAGCGCGCCGCTTCGACCTCAATCCGAAAACGCATCGTCGAGGGCGACAGCTTCGCCCAGGCGCTGTCGGACCTCGGCGCTCGCCAAGGCCGACGATCTGTTCGCGGCGATCGGCTACGGGAAGATTCAGCCGAAGCACGTGTTCGTGAAGCTGGTGCCGGCCGACAAGCTGCGCGAGCAGCCGCCCGACGGCGCGGTGGCGTCGGTGCGTGCGGCGCGTGCTTCGGGCACCGGCGAGGAGAAGATCAAGGTCGCGCGGCTTCGACGACCTGATGGTCTTCCGCGCGCGCTGCTGCAATCCGATCCGCGGCGAGAAGATCGTCGGCTACATCACGCGCGGCAAGGGCGTGTCGGTCCATTCCGCCACCTGCCCGAACGTCGTCAACCTGCTCTACGACCCGGAGCGCCGCATCGACGTCGAGTGGGACAAGGGCGTGCGACAGTCGCCGCGGTATACCGGTGCAAGCTGACGATGGAAGTCGAGAACCGGCAAGGGCTGCTGGCGGCGGTCAGCACGAAGATCGCCGACATCAACACCAACATCAAGAACATCGAGGCGCGCACCGACGAGGATCAGCGCGCGCGCATCGACATGACGGTCGAGATCAGCGACCTCAAACACCTCGAGAAGGTGATCAAGGCGGTGCGCGGCGTCGAAGGTGTGATCGGGGTGGAGCGCGCCGCGCGTTGATCGGACTAGGGTCGAGATAGGTCTCAGAACATTCGTAGGACGCGATCACGTCGTATCTCGACCCGCGCGTCCTTGGGGAGCCGCGCGACCTGCACGGTGGCGCGCGCGGGATAGGGGCTCCGCGAAGTACTCGCCGTACACCTCGTTCATCGCCGCGAAAGTCGTTCATGTCGGCGAGGAAGACCGTCGTGCGCGCGACGTCGCCGAAGGATCGGCCGGCGGCGAGCAGCAACTCGCCGATGTTGTCCAGCACGCGGCGCGTCTGATCCGCGATCCCCGGTGATCATGTTGCCGGTGGCGGGATCGATCGGCACCTGTCCAGAGACGAACAGCGAGCTGACCCGCACGGATCGCCGGCGAGTACGGCCCAATCGCCTTGGGGGCGCCAGGACTCGAAATCGCGTGTTTCACGCGGCTTTGTGACCCGACCGCTGCGCAGGCAGCGCGTGCACACGCGGATGCGCTTGATCCCGCCGTTGATCATCGCGCGCACGGTTCTGAAGATTCGGCTCGAACCGCCGCGGCCGGACGTTGTTCGCGTGGCTATGCGTTCGTCCGACGACGGGGCCCTTTTCCACACACTTCACATATCTTTGCCATTGAGCTCACCAGGATTCACGAATTACCAACTCACCAATTTACCAGATTCCGGCGGGTCCTCGCTGGCGGTCTTTGGCAGCACGCGACACGAGCAGGTCGAGGAACGCCCGGCTGTTGTCGTGGTCCGTGGCGCGCACGTCGCGCACCGCTTCTCGAGCCGACGCAGCACGACGCCGGCGTCGCGGTCGAACGACGAAGTCGCGCCCTTGCCGGCTTCAGCTGAGCGACCCGGCGTAGTTCCGTGGCCAGGCGCTCGGCCGGGAGCGACGCGGGCCGGTGCTCGTAGATCACGCCCGCGCGACGCCGGTTTCGTAGGTCGAGGCTAGCGCCGCCGTCGCTTCGGCCACGTCGTCGTCGATCACGCCGTGGAGATCCGGCGGCGCATAGTGCAGAAGGAAGGACGCGATCACCACGAAGATCTGCGACTGCCGGTCGTTGAAGTCCCGGGTGGCACTGGGCGAGGACGCTGATGTCGCGCTGCTGGCGCCGCACCGCGACGGCCGGCGGATGCTCGCGGGCGCTCGCCAGCCACGTGCAGTCGGCGGGACACTGAATCTGCACCAGCCGCTTGGTTCCGCAGCAGACGGCGCAGATTTGTTTGTCGAGCGCCGGACAGCCGCGCGCGCGCGCCGGACGCCGCATAGAGGACAAAGCACGTGCAGATTATTGTATAATTCCGGCCAAAATCCGCAGAACTCATCGGAACGCGCCTTGCAGTCGCCGTGGTGGTTGTCGAGTCGGGACGTGTCTATGAGTGTGGTGCGACAGGAATCGGCGATCGAGTACTTCAGGTGAACTCGTTGACGACGCCATCGCCCACCAGGGACTGTCGGCGACAAAGAGTTGACCGCCTTCTACGTCGTCCACCTGCTGGCCAGCTTCCTCCAACGGCCGGCCGGCGATGACTCCGAGGACGACGCGCCGCTCGCCGTGCGGCTTGGCGCGCGCTCGAACGCGGCGGCTTCGAACAGCGCGCCAACCTGAAACAGATCGGCGATCAATCCCTCTTCGTCTCCGGCTTCTTTTCCGACTCCCTCAATCGCAAACTCGTGGACGTGGACTACTACGCAAGCATCGGTGGCTACGCCTACCAGGCTCTGAGCCGATTCGAGACCGACACCGTTCTCTCCGGTGTTCGCCGAGCTGGGGGACAAGTTCGTGGGCTTCGTGGATGTCCTGAGCGAAGTCAGCGAACGGACCGCCTGGCTCCTCGAACGGCGACCTGCTGCGGCTCTACGAGAAGTGGCTCAAGACCGGAAGCCGCCGGCCGGGCAGTTGCTGGTCGAACGCGGTGTGGTGCCCAACGCCTCGGTCCGGTCGACGAGGGTCCAGTAGCCCTGACGGGAAGTGTCACACCGACCGTAGCAAGATTGTCACAGCCCGCTGCGGCAACGAACAGTTCAGCGTCTCCTCGAGCGGACAAACAATGACAAAGTGGACCGAACCGTTCCGCGTTCGGCGGCGTCTAAGCTGGCAGCCGGATTTGAACAAGCGTTAGATTTCAGAAAACATCAAGACTCAAGTGACTCTGAATCAAGCAACTTGAGACGACAGGTTCAAGTGAGTGCTCCGGCGAACTGTTCAGAATGCCGAGTGCGGATCGTTATCTGGAATTGAGGAGCGGTCGTCGGGTTCAATAGTTGCGACGCGTAGATGGACCGAGATCACAGCTGGCAGTTCATTTGCATAAACGGTCGGCAATCGACGGCGTGACGGTCGGAAATCCGTAGCCGACCTCGAGGAAGCGAGCGGCGGTCAGTGAAAGGACACTGCAGAAGGCAGCCAACGACACCAAGATGTCGAAGGCCCGTTATAGCGAACTGAAGCAGATGCTGGGCGAGCGGCGTCGGCGAGATCCAGGCCGAAGTCCAGGGCAAGATGCGCGGCGTGCGCGAAGAGGGCGCCTGGGGCGGCAAGATGAACGAGGTGCTCGACGCGGTCGAGAGCGCCGAAGCCGACATCCAGGAAGACCTCGAGTTCGCGCCTCGTGCAGATGAAGTCGGAGACGCTCAACAAGATCAACGACGCGCTCGCGCGCCTCGGAGCAGGGCGACTACGGCAACTGCTACGATTGCGGCGAGGAGATCGCCGAGAAGCGTCTGCGGGCGCTTGCCGTTCGCGGTTCGCTGCAAGGATTGCGAAGAGGTCAAGGAGAACGCGGAGCAGCGCGAGCGTCAGACGCGCGGCGCCGCGGCACCGTCGGCTCTCTTCCTGGACATGTAAGATCCGGCGTCCCAGTCTCCGGGCTCCGCCGGTGGCGGAGCCCAACTCTCCCCACCGGCCCAGCTCCCGATTTCGCATCCACGTTCGTTTAGAGACAGAGAGGTCCGCTATGAGCGACCAACTCGAGAACCTTCCAGTCGGAGGACGTCCCGATCGGCGATCGGCCGCTGTCGATTCCCCTAGAGCTGCCGATCCTGCCGCTTGCGCGACACGGTCCTCTTCCGAATTCGTTCATGCCGCTCGCCGTGGCCCGCGAGAGCTCGGTCCGGCTGATCGACGACGCGATCGCCAACGGCAAGCTGATCGCCGTGTTCACGCAGCGTGACGCGGCGATGGAAGAGCCGACGCAGGCACGACCTGCTACCGGTCGGCACGGCGACGCACATCCACAAGATGTTCAAGCTGCCGGACGGCAGCCTCCGCCTGATCGTGCAGGGGCCTGGCGCGGCTGACGCTCGATGAGATCGTGTCGACGCAGCCCTACCTGCGCGCGCGCGTCAGCGCCGCGCGTCGAAGGACACCAACGATGCGGACCGCCTCGAGATCGACGCGCTGGCGCGCAACATCAAGACGAACTTCCAGCAGGTCGTGTCGCTGTCGCCGCTCCTGTCCGACGATCTGCAGACGCTGGCGATGAACATCGCCGAGCCGGGGCGCCTGGCCGACTTCATCGCGTCGTCGCTGTCCACGATCAGCACCGCGGTCAAGCAGGAGGTGCTCGAGACGCTCGACATCCGCGCGCGCATGGACAACGCTGAACCGGATCCTGATCAAGGAGCTCGAGGTGCTCGAGCTCGGCTCGAAGATCCAGTCGCAGGTGCAGTCCGAGGTCGGCAAGAACCAGCGCGAGTACTTCCTGCGCGAGCAGATGAAGGCGATTCAGAAGGAGCTCGGCGAGGGCGACGATCAGACGAAGGAAATCGAGGAGCTCGCGCGAGAAGATCGAAGCGGCCGGGCATGCCGGACGCGGTGAAGAAGGAGGCGCTGCGCGAGCTCGATCGGCTGTCGAAGATGCCGGTGGCGGCCGCCGAATACACCGTCTCGCGCACCTATCTCGACTGGCTGATCGCGCTGCCCTGGAACAAGCGGACCGGACGAGGTCATCGATCTGCCGCTGCACGAAGGGCGTGCTCGACGCCGATCACTCCGGTCTCGAGAAAGCGAAAGACCGCATTCTCGAATATCTCGCGGTGCGCAAGCTCAACCCGGACGTGAAGGGCCCGATCCTCTGCTTCGTCGGCCCTCCGGGAGTCGGCAAGACGTCGCTCGCGCAGGTCGATTGCGCGAGTCGCTGGGCCGGAAGTTCGTGCGCGTGTCGCTCGGCGGCATGCGCGACGAGGCCGAAATCCGCGGTCACCGCCGGACCTACATCGGCGCGCTGCCGGGACAGGTCATTCAGGGGCTGCGCCGCGCGCGAGTCGAAGAACCCGGTCTTCATCCTCGACGAGATCGACAAGCTCGGGTCCGACTTCCGCGGCGATCCGTCGTCGGCGCTGCTCGAGGTGCTCGATCCGGAGCAGAACAACACGTTCCGCGATCACTATCTCGACGTGCCGTTCGACTCTGTCCGAAGTGCTCGTTCATCACGACGGCCAACGTGCTCGATCCGGTTCCGCCGCCGCTCAGGGACCGCATGGAAGTGCTCGAGATCGCCGGCTACACCGAGGAAGAGAAGCTGCAGATCGCGACCGATCACCTCGTCGACAAGCAGGTCAAGAACCACGGCCTGACGCCGGAGTACGATCCAGTTCACGCCCGACGCGCTGCGTCAGGTGATTCGCGGCGTATACGCGCGAGGCCGGCGTCCGCAATCTCGAACGCGAAATCGGGTCGCTGTGCCGGAAGGTCGCGCGGCGCCGCGCCGAGGGCAACGAAACGCCGATCGAGATCACGCCCGGACGTCGTCGTGGAGATGCTCGGGCGCGCCGCAGTTCCTCGACGAGGAGATGGAGGAGCGCACGAAGGATCCGGGCGTGGCGATCGGCCTGGCCTGGACGCCGGCCGGCGGCGAGGTGCTGTTCATCGAGGCGTCGAGGATGGCCGGCACCGGATCGCTGACGCTGACCGGTCAGCTCGGCGACGTGATGAAGGAGTCGGCGCGCGCCGCGTCTGTCGTGGCTGCGCACGCACGCGAAGGAGTACGGCATCGATCCCGAGTTCTTCAAGAACGCCGAGATGCACGTGCACGTGCCGTCGGGCGCGATTCCCAAGGATGGGCCGTCCGCCGGCGTGACGATGGTCGACGGCGATGGCGTCGGAGCTGACGGGCCGGCCGGTGCGCGGCGACATCGCGATGACCGGCGAGATCACGCTGTCGGGACGCGTGCTGCCGATCGGCGGCGTCAAGGAGAAGGTGCTGGCCGCGCGCCGTGTCGGCATCCGCGAGGTGATTCTGCCGAAGCAGAACGCCAAGAACGTCAACGAGGATCTCACGCCGGAGCTGCGTCGGGACACGACGGTCCACCTCGTCTCGACAATCGAGGAGGTCCTGGCGCTGGCCCTGCAGCCGGTCGCGTCCGACGTGCGCCTCGGCGCAGAAGCCGCCGTCGCGGACCGGTCGGGCAAGTCGCAGCGCCTCGCTGACGCTCGGCGAAGTACAGTCGGAAGTCAGAAGTCAGAAGTTTGTTCTACTTCGCTGCTTCTGACTTCAGACTTTCGCCCGCGCATGACGATCCTTTATTCCCCTCGCTATCACATCAACCTTGGGCTCCACGCTTTTCCAACTGAGAAGTACCGGCTCGTTTACGAACGGCTGCTGACGGAGGGCTTCGACCCTTCGTCACGTCGTCGAGCCCGCACCGGCTGAGTGGGACCAGCTCGCGCCTCGTCCACACCGCCGACTACCTGGCCAGGCTGCGCGACGGCACGATGACCGACGACGACATCGCGCAGCCTCGAGTTGCCATGGTCGCGCGAGGATGGTCGAGGGGTTTCGCGTGATGGTCGGCGGAACGGTCAGGCCGCGTTGATCGCCGCGGCCTGCAAGTCACAATCACGTCAGAAGTCAGAAATGACTTCAGATTCGGACTGCCAGACTTCAGTTGCGGCGGCCTCACATCACGCGCTTTCCTGAATCACGGCGAAGGCTTCTGCCCCTTCAACGACGTCGCCGTGGCGATCCGGCGTGCTGCAATCGCGCGGCGTCGAGCGCGTGGCCGTGATCGACCTCGACGTCCACCACGGCAACGGCACCGCCTTCATCTTCGAGTCCGATCCGCGCGTGTTCACGTTTTCGATGCATCAGCAGCACAACTACCCGATGTGGAAGCCGCGGTGCGACGCTCGACATCGGCTTGCCCGACGGCGCGCACGACGACACCTACCTGCGCGAGCTCGAAGGCGCGCTGCCGCGGGTGCTCGGTCATCGCCCGGAGTGCATCTTCTGCCTGGCGGGCGCCGATCCCTACGAAGACGACCAACTGGGCGGGCTCCGGCTGACCCGCGAGGGCCTTCGCCGCCGCGATCGGGTCGTCTTCGACGCGGTCCGCGAGGCGAACGCGCGCCGCTGGTCGTCACGCTGGCCGGCGGCTACGCGCGCCGGGTTGACGACACGGTCGCCATCCACGTCGCGACGGTCGAGGAGGCGTCAGGAACATGACACGCAGCCCGGCACGAAATGATGCGCGGGCTGCTCCATGGCAATTGGCGTCCCGAAGTTCGGACCGGAGACAGGGAAGAATCGGTAACCTGATGCCCTGATTCGTGATGGCGTTGAACACGTCCGCGCAGCGCCCGATTTTCGTGCGAGGCATTCGGCCGGCAAGGGTGAACGTCTTCGACCCGCAAATCCACGATGTTCGGCATCGGCGCCGGCTTCGATCCGCGCGGCCCTACTGGCGTAAACGGTCATCAGAAGAACTGCAACGGACCTGAGAATCGCAACGCCGGCGGCGCCCAGGGCATGCCGCCTTCGAAGGCGGTACACGCGCGCTGGACTGGACGCCACTGCGGCCACGGCATCGCCACAGTTCCGGATGCCTTTCACCTCGTGCGTGAAATCGGATGACGTCCGTCCATAGTCGAAGAGCGCGCGGTTCGATCTGACGAGACACCGCCGGTGCTCGGATCGTTGGTCCCAGCGTTAGCTCTCGCGAAATTGTTGTATCGAAGCCTCGCCACCGCGTCCGAGACCAATGTACACGACAGCTGCCCTCCCATCATGCCGCCGGCGCGCCGCGCCGCAATCAGCTGCACACCCTGATAGTGTTGTATGCACGCGGAGGATCGTGAACCCGCGCGCCACCCGTTGGTCGCCGGGTTGTAGTAGACGATCACCGGTCCGCCATCGTCGCTCGTGCCCACCGCGTCCCGTCGCGACCTGGATCCTGGGCCGTGCACGGGCGTCCAGTTCATCAGCCAACGAATCCCAGGATCGAGCCGTAGCGTCGGACCGACGGTGCACTGCGCCGCCGTGAGACGCGCGTGCGGAAGACCTGTTCGACTGCCGGCAATCCATTCGTCTGCGTAGGGGTATCCGATATCCGAAGCGGCGCTCAGATGCGTCCGTCGTGACGAACCGCGAAATCTCGCTGAACTGGTTCGGCCCCACGACTTGCGCGGTCGATGGACGTCGGCGGCTCAGCGGATCCTGATAGCGTGAAACGTCGATCATGCGCCTCGATAGCGCCGCAGTGGCCGCGAACCACCAGCGTGTGCGTGGGGCAGCAGCGTCCTGTGTCGGCGCCGACGCGAGCGAATCGAGTGCGGCGGAAACTGTGTCGGATAACCGGTTATCGCGGCCGCGATGGCTAAGACGCCGACGCGCACGCCGCCGTTGACCGTCAGCCGGTCCGTGCAGTCCAGCTGTCCTGATGGTAGAATGTCTTCGCGCTGGCGATCCGGGCGATGAGCGTCTCGGGAGCCTGAGTTGTGACCATCGGGCTGGGCGCGCCGCGATCGTAAAAGATCATGCCGCCGGGATAGCTCCCGTAGTGGAACTGAAGGCGCGCGCAACTCGTATTCGAATCCGACTTGACTCTGATGCGCCCGTCCTGGCTGAGTTGGCGTAGCGTCACGGCAATCGATGCGTTGATTGACGCGCTGGCCTGGTGTAACGTCGTCGGTGTTGACCGAACTGATGCCGGTCACCGCGTCGCAGGTCCGGGCGGTCCCGGCAATCCCGACTGGATCGCGAGGCCCGCCGATGAAGTGCGCGAGTTATGACCGCCGTTGCGCTGCGAGCGAGCGTATGGTCGTTCAGGACCCAGGTCAGTCGGCCGTTCCACAGGATCCGGGCGCCGTTGGCGGCGAGCGCCTCCGGCTTCTAGCTCGAGATGCGTTGTCCGCCCAGCGATATCGACTGGTCACGGGCGACGGTGGTCTCGAACCGGCACGCGCCGGTCAGGCGCGCCGTCACCTTGCCGGAGCCACTTCTGTTCCCCAAGCGTGAGAGACCGCGCATCTTCCGGTGGGTTCGCGATTGCCGCGAATCCGGCCGGCCGGGTGACACTGGCGATAGACGATCGATGCCTCCAGCAGAACCACGCCCTGTCGGTGCGGATGGGGCCTGCCAAGCTGCGCGTGTCGCCGACCGCGTCCAGCACATCGAGCGGGCGAAACCGAGCGGCCAGCGATGGCGAGCGCGCCGCGGTTGTTCGCAACCCAGCCTCGGGCGTCGTTCAGTAATCTGCGCGCTGGCGGCTGAAGCGCTGTGCTCGATCCCGATCGAGCGATCGCACGTTCATCGCGCGCTCCGGTAGCTGCCGAACCGGCATCGGTCGCCCAGCGTCAGTCGCGACCTGGACCTCGTCAATCCAGCTCGGAGAGGGCGCGGTCGTCGGCGTGCCCCAGCCCGGCCCCGCGTTACGCTGGCGCCGTCGAGCGTCATCGATTCGAGCCGTTCGCGCTCCGAACGCTACCGACGCCGACGTCTCGAAGAACCCGACGACGCCAGGCACGAGGTTGACGTAGTCCGACATCGTGCGGCTCGAATCGGAAGGTTGTCGAGCACTCGAACGGCTGATGACCGTTGACGTTCGCCGACGGTCCGCCACGTCGAGCGGCTGAGGGCCCCGCTCGTCGACGTCTGACCGTTTCCCGCGACTCCCGCAGGAGAGCAGTGTGACGTCTACCGACGCCGTCGCGCCGGGCGAGGCAGCGCTCAGGCCATGCTGCACCTGCGATCGGAACCCGGCCGCGCTCTGCCGTCAGCTCAGTAGTCACTGGGGCGAGCGCGGGAATCCGGTAGGAGCCGGTTCGCGTCGTCGTCACCGGTCTGGGTTCGCCGATCAGCGACGCGCTCGGGACACGCGAAACCGTCGCTTGCCGATCGCGCCAGCCGCTGCCGGAGTCGCGGATGTCTCCCAGATCGATCGCGGCGTGTTTTCTTCGGTCTCTGTTGCGCGATGAGCGTGGCGCGGGACGCGCACGGACGACACTCGCCAGGCGTGACTCCCGCCTATCGACTCGACGTGAGACCTTTGCCGCCGCGTGGTCTCGCCTGGGAATGAAGTTTTCGAGCACTCCAGATGCCGCGTGGCGCATGGCACGCCGGCCGGTAGGTACGCAGACTTTCGTAGCCCCGCAGACCATATCTGATTACCGTCGCGCAGCCGGCTCCCTCGCATAGGGGGCCGCCGAGTCGGCTCCGGATCGCTTTCGCCCTGGGAACTCGGACACCGCGCCATCAGCGAGTTGCTCGGCCTCTCGACCATTTCAGTGCAAGCGCACGGCTCGTCCTGCTGTCGGGCGTCCAGTCTTCGAACGAGACGCCCTCACCGGGCCTGTTGCCTCGAACGTGAGCTTCGCGCGTCCGGTCCGCCGAGAACCTTGATCATCGCTTTGCGCTGGCCGGCTTGTCAGTCCCAGGGCGAGCGGAGAATGCCAGCGCGCGCCCGTCCGGCGCCACCTCAGCACTTCCTGTCGGGTGACTCGCATCTGCTCGGCTGATAATCGAAGACCATCTCCTCGTGACCAGTCTGCAAGTCGCGCGCGAACAGCTGGCTGTTGTCGCCAGCTTTGTGGAGATGGAGCAGCCGGCCGTCCGGCATGAACGTGCCGCCGGCGTGAACGTCCGATCCTGAACCGATCGGACCCGTTGTGCGCATCACGGCCGTACGTCTCCGCGCGGCCTCGGGATCGATGAGTGGTGTCGCCCTGTTTTACCAGACAACCAACCGTGGCTCCGCGCCAGGTGAACGCGTGCCTGCCGTCCGGAGCCCACGACCAGAGGCCGAAATTCTTCTAAACGCCGGAGGCGACGTCACGTTGCTCCCCCGTCGATACATCGCGAAATCGGCGAGCAATCGACCTCTGACGCGCGCGATCGAAACCATGGATCGGTGTCTCTCGCCGCGAGGCGTGCTGCGTAGCCGCCGCTGCCGGGGGCGACCATGCCGACGCGAGATGTTCTGAACCGGCGTAACCGCAACCGGCAAAGTGTCCCCGCGTTCTTTGACGCCGCCGCTGAAAGAGGATGTTCCGGCTTGATAGACGCCGACGGCGCCGACCGTCGTCCAGGTAGCAGTAGCCCCTGGTAACGGTCGTTCAGCGCAGCCAGAGTGCTTCAGCAGGTCTCGAGGTTGCGTGAACCAGTTCCGGCCTCGCCCCAGTGCATGCCGCCAGCCACGGGCACGCCCAGAGATCCGAATGCGCGGTCGTCGGCGCTGATCGCCCACAGCCACAGGCACCCGGCGGCCATCCGGCATCTGGCAGACCGGATCCGCATCGTTCGGGCCGGGTGCCCGATGAGGGGGCGTTCCTCGGTCCCAGCCCGCGCGGGATGATAGGTAAATGTCGCGCGCGGCGGACGCCGGCCCCTGGATGCAGCCGCGCGGAGCAACGATGAACTCAAGCACCGTCCGGCGGAAGAGGCCTGCGGTTCCGGCGCCATGTGTCCTCGAGCTCCTTGAGCGGGTGGACGGTCCTGCCGTCTGTCGCGGACACGAGCGCCAGCAGCAGTAGCCGGAGTGATCCCGGGCGCGTTAGCGCGGCGGTAGATCCATTTGCCGTCGCGCGCAGTACTCATCTTTCAAACGTGGAACCGGGCAATCGACGGTGTCGTCGCGCAGCAGCATCAGTGCGGATGCTGGCCTCCAAACGACCGGATGACATTCGAACCCTCCGTCTTGCTTGTCGAGCGCGAACGACGTGGGGACGCGCGATTCGAACCGCTGTCAACTGGAGAGATCGTCGAAAACCCCGGCGCTTTTGGCCCGATTACTGAGCACGGCATCGGTCAGCCGCCGGATGGCCTGCTCGACCCGGCGTGCGCACCGCGCGCCGACAGCGACGGTATGGAACGCTGCCGTCAGACCATCGAGGAACAACGCAGCCATCGAGCGATGGTGTTCCGGGGGCATGGGATCCAGCGGCACTGCGTGACGCAGGTCGCGGACGGCGTGGATGGCGTGCCAGCCGCGGCGCTCTGGCCGGGCCGTGTCCGCAGCGACCGAAGATGCGGGTCTCTCGTCGCAGAGGGCAGCATTCGCCGCGGCCGCCGCAGAGACCAAATTCGATTCGCCGCTTTGATGGCGGAAAACGAGGCGAGCACGCCGCGCCGTGCCGCCGATCCGGCAGCGGTGGTGCGACGGGCGCTGGCAGCGCGGCCGCTGTCTCATCCCCGTCCCTCCACCCGCCGAATCCGTACGACAGGAGCCGCGACGGCGCTGAGGGCGGCCTCCATCGCGCCGTGGCGCTGCACCGCAGATCGGGATCGAATTCGAGCGCCCGCTCCGCCGGTCATTCGTGACGAAATCCTGAAGCCGGCAGATCCGGGCGCTCTTCGTCACGCAGCCACGTGCGCCGTGCGACTCAGGTGCGCGGCGCGCAAGCTCCGCTGTCGGCCGTCCCTTGACTGATGCGATCCGGATGCGAGAGTGATACAGCGTTGAACGCCGAGGCTGGTAGGATGTCGCTGGTGAAACGGTTGCGGGTGTACCGGCGTAAACTCGGGCGCGAGATACAGCGCGGCGCGCCCGGCGAGCTCCGAGGGTGGATCGCCGACGTTCTCGCGGCCGGCACCGAAATCCATCAGGACGATGATGCACCGCCGTCCTCGCGCATGACGTTCTGCGCCTTCACGTCGCGGTGCAGAAGACCCGCTCGGTGCACGCCGACAGCGCTAGGCAGAGGTCGAGCCCGATCGCCGTGGCCTCTCGTGCACTGAGGGCCCCGTGTGTCGCGAGAACCTGATGGAGCGTTCGCCCGCGGATGAAATCCATCCAGATGCCGACGCGACCGTCGATGCGGTCGGCGCCGAACACGGTCACCACGTTCGGGTGACGGACGCGCGCGAGTAGACGGCCTTCCTCGAGCCGCAAAGTCTTCACCCAATCGGCGGCGGATCCCGCGGTGGCGGAGCAGCTTCAGCGCGACTTCCGCGGGCGAGCTTCGTGTCCCACGCGCACGCCTCGCCGAACGAGCCTTCGCCGATCCGATCGAGCAGACGCAGCGAGCCCCATGCCGCCGCAGGCGTGGCGGGCATTCCGGTTTCCGGCAACCTCAGATTCGCGGTGAAGGGCGGCAATCGCGGCGAGCGTCCGAAGTGCCGAATCTGCGCGCGTTGGTCCTCGCTCGACGCGCTCGATTCGGCGGAGTCCCAATCGACCGGCCGGCGCGTCGAGGACGGCGTGGACCAGCAGGTCGATGGGAACCTCACGGTGCTCCACGCGTCATCTCCTCGACGAGTCACCCAGTGCGCGCGCTTCGGCGGCTTTGCGCGCGGCGTCGCCGGTTGGTTTGCCGAGCGCCTCAGCCAGCTCGCTCACGTGTGTATCCCAACTCGATGCGGCCGATGATCGCTTCCCGTTCCTCCGGCCGGAGCGCGGTGAGTGCGGCTTCATAGCGCTCCGTCGCCTCTCGGCCAATCGCTTCTTCGAGCGGCGACGGTCCAGGATCGACGTGTTCACCGTCAGAGCGCATCGGTCACGGGCGGCGGCCCACTCGCCGCGATTCGGTCCTCGAATCTTGTTGAGCACGGCCTGGCGCAGATACGCCTGAGCGCGCCCACGCGTTCGGGGGCGAAACGTCTCAATCTTCCTAAACGTCTGAAACAAGGTTTCCTGGACAAGGTCCTGCGTTTCGACCATCCCGCGCGCCCAGCGCGGCAGCCGCCCGACGCCCACCGCTGCAGCGGCGCGCGGTGCCGCGCGACGAGTAGCTCGGATCGCATGGCGATCCCCGGCCCGCGCGCGCTCCAGGAGCGAGAACGTGGATTCCGGCTCCAAATCGTTTGTCATCCCGGGAGAAAGGCGAATCTTAATCCGGCGCGCTGGGGTTGTCATCAGTGACCGTCGCGGCTCGACGCGACCCGCGCGTCTGTCCAGGTTTTCTCCCGACGCGTCGTTTAGGTGGATGACGCTCGATGAATCCACTGCAGTCACCTGAACGTTCGATTGGGGATCGCTGCGCAAGCTTCGAAGTGAAATAGGCAGCTTTCGTTTCTTCATTGAATGGAGATAGAGATGACACCTCGTTTGTTGTTGTTCGTCCTGACAGGTGCAGTGCTCATGATGGCGGATTCGGCTGCAGCGGCTGGGAAGTGTCAGGACATCCCGCTGCGGGTGACCTTCTACTAACAACGCGGTCGTCGATCCAGCGACGGGAGCGACGACCCCGGCCGCGATTCGATCCGACGGCGGCGGTGAGCATCACCGACCGCCAGCATCAAGGTGTGCGCGGAACGAATGACGCGGTGACGACGCCAGAGCGGTGCGCGTGCTCGGCTTCGCCCTCATCGCGCTGCTGGTCTGGCGCGTTCGTGTGATCTTCCTCGCAGAACGCGCGGCGTTTCCGATCACGGTCGCCCAGCGGATCGCGCGTGAGTTCGCGACGTGCCAGGCATAAGCTCGGCCCCCTCGCGCAAGCAGGTCATGCGCTCGGTCCGCCTGGAAGGGCTCGTGCTGGGCCTGCTGGCCTCGGTCATCGGGTTGGGCTCGCGCTCGGGCTCGGCGTCGCGCAGGGCATGCTGGCGCGTTGATCGCCGCGCTCGGCTTCGAGTTCCCGAGCAGACGCCGGTGGTCGCGGGCGCACACGGTGGTCATCTCGCTGATCCTCGGCACTGGCGTGACGCTGCTCGCCAGCCTCGTGCCGGCTCGCCGTGCCACCCGAGTTCGCCGATCGCCGGCAGGTACGCGGGGGCGGCGCGACCCTGCCGCAGACCAAGCTGGCGCGAAGCGTCGCACACTGCCGGTGCCGTCATCGCGGAAGCCCAAGCTGCCTTCGCCACCGCGTTCGAGCCCGGCGGACTGAATCCCGGGGCTGACCGGACTCTCGCTGGCAGGCGGGCTGCTCTGGGCCCTTCGCCGGCATCGCGCTGTCGCCCCATCAGCTGGTGACGCCGCTCGTGACCGTCGGCTGGCCGGCCCGTCGCCCGCGGCGCTGCCGGCGGACTCCCCGCTTCCGCCAACGCCGTCCGCAACCCGCGCACCGCGTCGCGACCGCGGCCACGCTGATGATCGGGCTGACGCTCGTGACCGTCGGCAGATGCTCGGCGCCGGCCTGCGCGTCTCGACTGGAGGAAGGCGGTCTCCGACCAGTATCACGCCGACTATGTCGTCAACGCGAAGTCCGAACAGGGGCTTCGGGCGCCGCCGGGGCGAGGCACTGGCCGCCGTCGACGGTGTCCGCACCTGTCTCGCACGTCCGTCTTTGAGAAGGCGCCCGCGTTTCGGCACCGAGACCGCCATCAGCGGGATCGACGAGGCGACCATCGCGCACCTACACCTTCCGCGGGAAGGCGGGTTCGCTTGGCAGGGCTCGGCGCGACGGCGCGATCGTCATCGCCGATCGCCAGCAGCGAAAACGGCATCGCTCGGCTGCCGGCTCGCGGTGACGCTGCCCTCAGGCAGAAGAGGACGCTGGTGGTCCAGCGGATCGCCATGACGTGCCCGGCAACGAGAGGCGCTGCTCGGCAAGATCAGCATCGGGCGGGCCGGGTTCGGACGCCGCGTTCGCCGGCGCCAAAGAACCGCTGACGTCCACATCCGACGCCGGCGCACCGCCTCTGACGCACCGCCAGCGCGCGGATGGTGACGCGCCTGATCGCGCACCGTGCCGGTTGCGCCGACTGCAGC
>ERZ1370068.5929-contig-4933_pt1 | contig 26749 bp, 38 predicted proteins | sample MGYA00561227_ERZ1370068 | MGnify/ENA primary metagenome ERZ1370068 (study PRJEB38410, sample SAMEA6850437) | metagenome | study: Metagenomic assessment of the ecological functions of the soil: analysis of the soil microbiota associated with the...
CGCTACGCATTAAGCAGCAGCGATGCGACGTTGATCATTACCGATGGCGAGGTGGCCAGGCTGCCTCGTCACGCAACGCGCACCAGTGGGCCAACAGCACGGCAAGCCGCTCCTCGTCGTGGACGCGGAGCGGGCCGGTGCACGCGCGCAGGCCGCGTGCGTGTGGCAGGGCCTCAAGAAACGCTTCGGCACGCGACATGACGCTCAGGTATCGGTGGCCCGCGCGAGAGCGAAGCGCCCGCCATCTACGCACGAGCGCGCGCTTTGATTTCCGCCATGCTCGATCACGCGACTTGAGCCCAAGCGGTCGATCGACCGCGATGGGTGCCAGCTTCCCTATCCCGCACGGCCCTTGTAGGCCTCGGCGGCGATCCGTGCGACGCGAGGCTGGACCCACGGCCTCGCCCTGCGCCACCAGAGCGATCCCGCCAACCGTCGTCGAGAGCGCGCACGAGCAGCATTCAGCTGCGCCGAAGGTGCGTCGTCGTTGAGGAGCTTTTTGGCCGGCGCTCGAGCTCGGCGTTGGCGGCGCGACCACCACCCCCTTCGAAGGCCGCCCGCGCCGCGCCTGGCCCATTTGCCGCACTCGATGGTTGCGAACGAGCGCTGCGCCTCGAAGTCCTTGCCGACGCGCTTGGGCGTGAACACCAGCACACGTCGCCAGCGAGCGCAACGGCAATCGGCGTGAAGCCTGCCCGCGGATCGTGCCGTCGGCCCCGGGGCTCGTACCGAAGGATCTGGTTGTCGAGATCGTAGTGAAAGGTGCTCGGACACTCGTTGCCATCGACATGAAGCTGGCATCGGCGGCCTCGGTAAAGGTCAGCACGCGGTAGTCGTCGGACATGATGTCCTGCGCAAGCACGGCGGCCGCGCCCATCAGCCCTTGCACTCCGGGACTGAGTCCTGCTCCGTCAGCGTCGAAGAGGTCAGGAGGCTGGCTGGACAGGCCTCCAGAAGCGCGCCCTGCCGGCTGTGCGCGTCGCGGGATCCAGCGTCCGTAGACGGTCTTGTCGGGCCCGGCTTGATGCGATCGCCTGGCAGCCCTTGCGCATCGACCGCTTGTCGCCGCGGTCGCCGCGCAGATGACGTCGACCTGGTGGTCCATCGCCGCGGCGACTGCCGCATGATAGAAGGGCGCGCGCCCAGCTCCTGGGGCTGCGCGGGTCGGTGGAAATAGACCAGCGACGATCAGCAGCTTGCGGGTCATGCCGATCCTGGTGGCTAACGGCGGTGCGCAGGCCGGCCACGAACGCTTCGTGCCGATTTCCTCACGCAGCAGATCTTCGCAAAGGGCAAGCTCGTTCCCCGCGGGCGTCTGAGCATCGGGAGCACGGCCCAGGTGGCCGGCAGCAGAGGCCGACTCATGATGCTCTCGACGATTGTGGGCAAGGTCGCTGGCGCTGCACCGATTCCCGGCTTCGAGACAGGTGATCTGCCGCGCACGCCGCGTCGGGCAAGCGCAGCGCGCCACGCCGAGCGCGTCGCGCTTCGTATTACCAGGACCGTGCTCCCGCAGCACGGCGCTGCGACCGGCCGCGTAGCCGCTGGAGCCTGACACCTTGCGGCCGCCGATCTCGATATCGTTATGGGCGGAAGCTGGCTGCCACGCCCAGCCGCGACAGGCCTGCGGCCGCGCCGCCAGATACGCCGCGTGTCACCGCCTCGAGGTCCCCGCCCCAGGCGGCACGGTCGACCAGCACGTCTCAGGTGAGGCATGCGGGGGCTCATGGCCACTGCGCCCTGAATGGACCCGCTGACGCGCGCATGATGGCTGGCAGTATTCAACGTCGGCCACGCTCGATGTCCTGCTGCGGCCGAGCAGGACGCGCAGGCCGGATAGCGATGGAAACGCACGGTGGTGTCGCAACAGCCATCCTTTCTCGTACCCGGCTGGGTGCCGCGGTCATCGCCACGCGCCGAAAGCAGCTTGGCGCGAGCCCGGCATATCGAGGATGCGGCAGCGGCGGCTGTCATGCGTCAGTGGAGGTTTCCGGCTTCAGCGGTCTCTGATCTGATCTGGCGACCCAGCGTATCGAAGAAGTGGCCGTCGTTGAGGATCCATGCGGTCGGCTGCAAATCTTCGGCTGCCAGCTGGGCGTGGGCGCGTGCGCGCCGTCGGGTTGTCGATGGGCCCGCCGTCTGCGGCCCTCCTGGTCGGGAAGAATGCCGCACCCTTCCAGCTGCTGCCCGGAGCCGGCGAACATGACGGCGATGTCATCCTCCAGCCGACCTCGTCGCCGATGACGTGGAGGTAGGTCGAGCAGAGGGGCGTGACGCTGCGCTCGCCGATGTCGGTCAGCACCACGAGGACGGTGAACTCGCCCTGCTGGCGCACCATCGTCCGCCAGCCACTCGTCGAATTCGGTGCGGCTTCAGAAGTCGACAACCGGAACCTCTTGACACATACTGGTCGAACAGCGTAAGAACGACTTGCCGTGCTCCCCTGGAACCAGGCTCCTCGAACGCCTCCAGCTCCGGGCCAGAACCGTACGGCGCGCTGCCTTCCACCGCACAGCACGCACTGACTGACCGCGCCGCCGACCGGCTGCAGCCGCGCGAGGATCGCCTCGTGGGCCTCGCTGGCGCCGCTCCAGCCGAGCTCCTCGCGCACCGCCCGTGCCGCTGCGCGCCGCCACATCTCTTGCCGGTCGTCGGACCTGCCACGCCCGGCACTGGACCGCCAGAATGCGCGATCGAGGCGCGTGCGGCGAAACGCGAATGCGCGCTGCCGCTCCAGGTGCGCGCGATCTGTCGCAGTCATCGACTCCTGCGCAGCTCCTCCTCGCGCGGCCTGCGCGTTCTTGGCTGCCGCTTCGAACGCAGTCACGCAGAGACGTTGCAGTTGGCGTCATCGTGAGGCCTCGTGAGGCGGGTGGCGGAGGAGGATGGGAGTCGAACCCACCTGAGACCGTCTGACGGCCCCACCCGGATTTGAAGTCCGGTCGCCCCACCGGGAGCGGGACTCCTCCGTTTGCCTGCCTGCGCCGCTTTGGGCGCGAAAGAACTCGATCGCGCGCCGGATTGATGCGGCGCAGATCCTGGCGGCGGATGGTGAACCCGTGCCGGTCGAAGAATTCGCAGGATCTGGATCGCCACCTTGCGGCCGTTGTCGAGCCGGTCGCGGAAGTCGGCGGCGGTGAACTTGCCCGTCGGCGGCGCGTGCTGCGACATCGATGGCGATCTCCGCCATCTTCTGCGACGACTCGAGCGCAGGAAGAAGTGATCGTGCGCGATCTCGTCCGACGTCGCCGCGCCGGGCCGCCATGCGCATCAGGCGGCGCACGAATGCTCGTCGATGCCCATCGCCTTGGCGATGTCGCGCACCCGCGGCGGGCGGTAGCGGCTCGCCGGCGAGGCGCGGCAGGATCAGCGCCCCAGATCCGCTCCTCCTCGGCCGAGAACTTCGACCTCGTGTGCGGCGGCGCACCCAGGTCGCGGTCGAGCGCGACCTCGCCGGCCTCGGCCAGGCTTGCTGCAGCGCTGCGCAGGAACAGCGGCGCCGGCAGGCAGCGGCTTGCGTCGCCTTTGCGCAGCTGCTCGAGGCCGATGCCCGGCAGGTCGGGCCGCTCGGCATGGAACGTGTCCGAGGTGTCGGCCGAGCGATGCGCGCAGGCGCTCCCAGGTCTCGGCAGGCGCGGCGATGGCTGGCGCCGCGCCGGCAGGACGACGAGCGCAGCATCCGACGTTCAGATGCGCCGCGGCGGCGGCGCCGAGCGCGCGATCGCGGCAAACGCATCGACGATCAGCCACGCACGCAGGACCGGCGCAGCGCGCGCGCCAGCGTGGCGGAGCGCGTCGCTCCGGTCAGCGCTCGCGTGATCTCGGCGCGCGCGCTCGGGCGTGCGGCGCTTGCGCTCCGGCGCGCGCAGGTCGATCAGGACGCCGCCGCCGACGGTGCGGCTCGACGAAGTGTCGCGAACGACGAAGCGGTCGCCGGCCGCGGCCGCGATCGGCGTTCCAGCACGAGCTGCACGTACTCGGTCTCGCCCGGGCGCGATCGGCTCGTCGCGCAGCACGCACCACGCGGCGCCGGCACGTCGGCCGCGGCATGATGCACTCGCACCGGCAACCATTGCCCGATCGGCCTGGGCTCCGACGGCAGCACGCGCAGGCTGGCGTCGATGCGCGGCGGTCGGGCGCATGCAGCGCCGGGATCGAGCACGACATCGCCGCGGCGCATCGCCTCCTTGCTGATGTGCGGCCCGCTCAGCACGAGCGCACAGCGCTGCCCGGCCTCGCCGCGCTCGACCGGGCGGTTCTGCGCGTTGATGCGAGCGGACGCGGGCCTCCAGGCCCGAGGGGCTGACGACGACGCGGTCGCCGACGCGACACCGACGCCGGACAGCACCGTTCCGGTGACCGACCGTGCCGAGCGCCCGCGAGCGTGAACGAGCGGTCGACGGCGAGGCGGAAGCGCGCCTTCGGCCGCGCGCGTCGCAGTCGGCGCGGCCAGCGGCGTCGAGACGCGCTGCGCAAGCGTCCGATGCCCGTCGCCGGTCACGGCCGACACCGGCACGATGTCGGCGCCCTGCCAGGCCAGTGCCGGCCAGCACGCCCTGACGTCACGCCGACGCTGCCGCGCGCTGATCCTCGCGCCAGCCAGGTCGCACTTGTTGAGGGCGACGAGCCCGTGCCGCGATAGCCCGAGCAGGTCCATGATGGCGAGATGCTCGCGCGTCTGCGGCATGACGCCGTCGTCGGCGGCGACGACCAGCAGCACGAAATCGATGCCGGTGGCGCCGGCCAGCATGTTGTGCACGAAGCTTCTCGTGGCCCGGCACGTCGACGAAGCCGATGATCTCGCCGCTCGGCGCGCGGCCAGATAGGCGAAGCCGAGATCGATCGAGATGCCGCGCGCCTTCTCCTCCGTGCAGGCGGTCGGTATCGACGCCGGTCAGCGCGCGCACCAGCGAGGTCTTGCCGTGATCGATGTGGCCGGCGGTGCCGACGATCATGGCGCGGCCTCCTGCTGAGAGCGGCAGGCCGGCGCGCTGCTCGGCCTCGCGCGCAGCTGCTCGGGCGTGCAGCGTCGTCGCGCACGCCAGCGTAGAACGCGTCGGCGAACGGACTGCGCGCCGCCATGCGGGCCCGCATCAGCCAGGCGAGCGCGCGCACGGGATCGCGCGCGACACCGGCGCCCAGGTGATGCGCGGCGCCCAGCATCGCCTGCCCGTCGGCATCGCCCAGTGCGGCGCGCCTTGCGCCACCAGCTTGCGGCGGCAAGCACGCATCGCGCTCGACGCCCAGCGCGTTGTGGTAGAGCAGGCCGAGCCGCGTCATCGAGGCGGCGCACGCCCTGCTCGCGCAGCCCACGGCCCAGCGCCAGCGCCTGCTTCTGTAGTCGGGCTGCGGTGATCGCCGTCGGTGAGGATCCAGGACAGCATGTCCTGAGCGTGCGCGTCGCCCTGGCTCGGCCGCGCGCGCGATACCAGCTCCGCCGCGGCGCGCGGTCGGGCGTGCCGTCCTCGCCGTTGAAATAGAAGTCGCCGAGCAGTGCGCTGGCCGACCGCGTCGCCAGCCTTCCGCCGCCAGCGTCAGCCATGCGCAGCGCGAGAGTCCGCGTCGCGCTCAACGCCCAAGCCATTGACGAAGCACGCGCCGATATTGCGCCTGCGCGCGCGCCACGCCGGCGTGGGCGCAGCGTGCCCCAGATCGCGAGCGCGCGCAGCGTAGTCGCCGCGCGCGGCCACCGCTGCGGTAGCGTCGCCATGCGCTCCGGCTGTCCGCCGGCACGGCAGTATCGCCGCGCCGGATAGGAGCTACGCATCGCGCGTCGCCTCCGCCCTCGGATGCAACGTCGCAGCTGCGCGAGCTGGGCGACGAAGCCCGCCTCGTCGTCCAGGCAGCGCAGGTCGAAGACCAGCGCTGCCGTCGGCGATGTGGCCGATCGACCGGGATCGGCAGGCTGCGGAAGGCGGCTGCCAGAGCTTCCGAGACGCGTGCCGCGCGCCCTTGCGGCCGACGGCGTGATCGGCGATGCCGGCGCTCGGCAGCGTCTCGAGCGGCAGGGCGCCGGAGCCGATCTGGCTGCGCGCAGTCAGCACCATCGACACGGCATAGCCGCGATCCGGCTGCCGCCGCGACCGCGCCGCGCGAGGCGGCCGGCCAGCGGCCGCAATCTCCGCCTGCGAGCGCGCGAAGTAGCGCAAGCGTCGGCAGCACGCTCGGCCAGCCGGTCAGGATCGCGGTAGAGCTTCAGCGTCGCTTCCAGGGCCGCCAAGCGGATCTTGTCGAGGCGCAGCGCGCGCTTCATGGGGTTCTGGCTGACCCGCGCCACGAGGTCCTTGCGCCCGCGATGATGCCGGCCTGCGGCCCGCCCAGCAGCTTGTCGCCGGAGAAGGTGACGAGGTCGGCGCCTTCGGCCAGCGACTCCGCGCACCGTCGGCTCGGGCTGCAGGCCGATAGCGCGCGAGGTCGACCAGCGCGCCGGAGCCCAGATCGTGGACGAAGCGGCACGCCCTGGCGCGCGCGAGCGCGCTGCAAGCTCGGGCCGGCACGGACTTCGGTGAAGCCCTGGATCAGGTAGTTGGAGGTATGCGCCTTCAGGATCAAGGCCGGTGTCTTCGGCCCGATGCGCCGCCTCGTAGTCCTTGAGGTGCGGTGCGGTTGGTGGTGCCGACCTCGACGAGCCGCGCGCCGGCGCGGGCCATGATGTCAGGCAGGCGGAACGACGCCGCCGATCTCGATCAGCTCGCCGCGCGAGACGACGGCCTCCCTGCCCGGCCCGAACGTGTTGAGCACCAGCAGCACGGCGGCGGCATTGTTGTTGACGACGGCAGGCATCCTCGGCGCCGGTGAGCTCGCGGATCAGGCCGCGCACGTGATCGTCGCGCTCGCCGCGCGCCGCCGCTGCCGACGGTCGAACTCCAGCGCCACGGCCGAGCGCATGGCATCGACCGCAGCGGCAATGGCGCTGTCGGGCAGCACTGCGCGGCCCAGGTTGGTGTGCAGCACGGTGCCGGTGAGATTGAAGACGCGGCGCAGGCTCGGCGCATCCTCCGTTCCAGCAGCTGCACTGCGCGCCGCGGCTATCGCCGGTGCGTCGGCATCGCCGCGCGCCGCCCCGCGCGCGATCTCGCGCGCGATGCCGCCACCGTGCGGCGCACGGCATCGGCCGTGGCGCATGGCCGAAGCGGAGCGATGGCGGCGACGCCGACGCTCGTGCGCAGCACCTGGTCCACGGAGGGCAGCCCTCGGCTGGCCGAAGGGACGCGAGTCTCGTTCATGCAGGGCCGCCTTGCATCAGTAGCCCAGCAGGAACGGGTTCTGGCCGCCGCGCTTCCAGCCTTCCTCGGCGAGCAGCATGTCGAGGCCGAGGGTCGCAACGTCGTCGGCCAGCGGCTCGAGCAAGTGATCGTTCACCTGATAGAGGATCTTCACGTAGTTGCGGCACTTGTCGCAAGTCTCGCCCTTGACCGTGTCGGATTTGCCTTCGATGATCCGGTAGCGAGATGCCCTCGGTCGAGCTGCACAGCACGCACTTGACGCGCACGACGTTCCACATGGTGGCTGCACAGCGAGCAGGTGCAGAAGCGCGTGTTGTGGGCCTCGGCCAGCCGACCACCGAGCTCGTCATCGGGCGCTGCCGCACACGGGCAGACGCCGTCGGCTACCGGCTTCAGGTCGTCGGCGGTCAGCAGCGCGGCCAGCCGCGCAAAGTGCACCTGCAGCCCGGCCGCGACGAGCACGCGCTGGGCCATATCTCGACGCGGGCTCCGTGTCTTTGAGGGCCTCTGACGCCATCCTGGCGGCGATCGTCCAGCGATGCCGCGCGCAAGCGCGACTCGGCTGCCGCCGCTTGCGCCGGCATCGTCGGCCTCCGCCAGCGTAGCCGCAGCAGCCGCTCGATCGTCGCTGCCATGGCCACGTCGTCGGCGCTCGAACAGCGCGCGCGACAAGGGCGGCATGCCGTGCTCGAGCGCCTGGCCGATGCGTCTCGAACGGGCGGCAGGCCGGCTGCGGCAGATCCGGCACGATGTCGTGCTGGGCCTGCGTGACGGCGGCAAGGAACTGCAAGGTACGGCTCCAGCTCGTGCCTGGGGCCAAGCTCAGCCAGCCGCTTGGAGCGACTTCTGAAGAGCGAAGACGGATCGGGGAGGACGCGCGAACGGTGGCTTCGCCTCCTCCCCGATATTCATCAGGCCCCGTTTCGGGCCGCCGACTTCCGACATGAGCACCTCGGAACCGAGGATCGGGCTCGCTTCCGCCGACTATCTCGGCGGCCGTTACTTTGCGGCCGCTCGACCTCGCCTTTAGTCACTTCCTTGCGCAGCCACTTGCGGTGGTGGCGCCAGCCCCAGCCGCCGGTCACCGTGCCGCGCGTCATGGCGCTGATGGTGCCGCGCACCCAGATCGCAGCGTAGACGTGGATGATCCAGATGACGATGGCCAGCGACCGGCCGCCGCCCGCATGGATCAGCGCCGCCCAGCGCTTCTGCTCGATGGTGGCCCTGAAGCCGAGCTGGGTCTCGAACCAGCCGAGGCCCGCTTCCCAGAGACCAGACGCCGGTGACGAACAGGACGCCCACCAGCACGAACTGCGACCAGAACACGAACTTCTGGCCGGCGTTGTATTTGCCGATCTCCGGCAGGTAGTCGTCGCTGGCGGCCAGCACGTGCCGGATGCGCGCCAGCCAGACGAAGTCGGTGAACTCCGGGCAGGTTCTGCCAGAAGAAGCGCAGGAACAGGCCAAGGAACGCGACCACCAGCACCAGCGCCGATCCAGGGATGCAGCCAGCGCACGATCTGGCCACCGCCGAACAGCGCGCTCATCGGATAGAGGCGCGGATGGAACAGCGACAGGCCGCTCAGCAGCAGCAGCACAGAGCGTGATCGCCACGATCCAGTGGTTGAAGCGGGCACTGCCGGAATAGCGGCGCATCACGAAGGTGCGCGCCGCTCTTGTCTTGTCCGCTCACGTCTTGCCTCCCGCGAGCTTGTCCGCGCTCTCCTCGTCATCCTCGGAGACGCGATTGGGCCCTTGCAGGATGTGATGCACGCAGACCAGCTGCGGCGGTGAGGCCGATCACGGCCATGCCGGCGTACTTGCTGACGCCCTTCCACAGCCTCGACGATCGGGCTGATCCTCGGGTTGTTCGGGAAGGCCCGCATAGATCTGCGGCTGGTCCGGCGTGATGCAGCACGTACATCACGTGCGTGCCGCTGACGCCGGGCGGATCGTAGAGCCCGGCCTTGGCGAAGCCGCGCGACTTGAGGTCGTCGATGCGCCTGCTCGGCCAGTGCTGCATCATCTCCTGCCTTGGTGCCGAACGCTGATGCAGTGCGTCGGGCAGGCCTTGGCACAGGCCGGCTGCTGGCCGACCGCCACCCGGTCGGAGCACAGCGTGCACTTGTAGGCCTTGTGGTCGACCTGGGAGATGCGCGGGATGTTGAACGGGCATCCCTTCACGCAATAGCCGCAGCCGATGCAGTTCTCGTGGACGAAATCCACGATGCCGTTGGCGATACTGCACGATCGCGCCGGGCGCCGGGCAGGCCTTGAGGCAGCCCGGATCCTCGCAGTGCATGCAGCCATCCTTGCGGATCAGCCACTCGAGATTGCCGCGTCTCAGGGTTCGTCCCACTCCGTGAAGCGCATCAGCGTGAACATGTTCGGCGTCAGGTCGGCGGGTTGTCGTAGACCCCCACGTTGACGCCGACCGGCTCGCGCATGTCGTTCCACTCGAGGCACGCCGACCTGGCAGGCCTTGCAGCCGATGCACTTCGACGTGTCGATCAGCTTCGCCACCTCCACGCCGCGGTTGGGCTGCGGCGTGGCGTCACCGTGGCCGAGCGGCGGATGACGTCGAATGGCTGAAACGTTGCCATCGGCGCCATCCTCCCTATGCCACCGGTCCGCTGGACGGGCTCGATATCCACCAGGAACGCCTTGTATTCCGGCGTCTCGATGTTGGCGTCGCCGACATAGGGCGTGAGCATGTTCGACGCCGAAGCCCTTGCGCGCCGCGCCGGTGAAGCCCCAGTGCAGCGGGATGCCGACGATATGGACGGTCCGGCCGTCCACCTGCATCGGCCGGATGCGCTTGGTGACGACCGCCTTGGCCTTGACCGATCCGCGCTTCGACCACACGCGCACCCAGCCGCCGACTTGCGGATGCCCTTCTCCTCGGCGAGCTCTTCGCGAGATCTCCGACGAAGAATTCCGGCTGCAGCATCGCGTTGACCTGCACGTGCTTGGTCCAGAAGTGGAAGTGCTCGGTCAGCCGGTAGGTCGTCGCCGCGTAGGGGAACTCCTTGCGCGTCGCCGAACAGCTCCATGTCGCCCTTGAACACGCGGGCCACCGGGTTGCCCCGGATCTTGGCGGCGATCGGATTGGCGATCGGGCTCTCGAACGGCTCGTAGTGCACCGGGAACGGCCCGTCGCGCATCATGCGGCGAACCCAACAGGCGTGCCGTGCCCTCCGGGTTCATGATGAAGGGCTGCACGACGTCCCGGCTTGGCCGTCGGCGCGATGTCCGGGCACGTCGTAGCCCGTCCACTTCGCTCGCCGTTCCACTCGATCAGCTTGCGCGTGGAATCCCACGGCTTGCCCTGACGGTCCGCCGACGCACGATTGTAGAGGATGCGCCGGTTGGCCGGCCACGAGAACGCCCATCTCTGGATACGCGCCCGTGTCGTCCGGGTCCGCCGTGTCGCGGCGGGCCATCGTTGTTGCCGGCCTCGGTGTAGCAGCCGGAGTAGATCCAGCAGCCGCACGGCGGTCGGAGCCGTCGTCGCGCAGCAGCCGCGAAGATCGGCACCTGCTTGCCCTTCTGGAGCACCAGCTTGGTCGGGATCGGCCGGATCCGGCACGTCCGCTACGCACGTAGCCGTTGATCTCCTTGGCGATCTCGGCCGGGTGCGGATCGTCGGCGTCCTTGTAGGGCCAGTGCAGGTTGAGGATCGGGTCGGCGAAGGCGCCGCCTTCCTTCTCGTAGAGCTCCTTCAGCCGCAGATGCAGCTGGGCCATGATCCAGATGTCGGTCTTGGCCTCGCCTGGAGGCGTGCCGCCCGGCCAGTGCCATTGCAGCCAGCGCGCCGGAGTTCGTCAGCGAGCCTCTCGTCCTCGGCAAAGCACGTGGTCGGGAGCTCGAACACCTCGGTCCTGATGTCCTCGGGCTTCGACGTCGTTGTAGCTCGCCGTGGTCCTCCCAGAAGCGCGCCGTCTCCGTCTCCAGCGGATCCATGACCACGAGGAACTTGAGCTTCGACAGAGCCGCCAGTGAGCTTGGTCCTGTTGGGGAACGACATCAGCGGATTGAAGCCCTGGCAGAAGTACCCGTTCATGCGTGCCCTGGTGCATGAGCTCGAAGGCCCGCAAGACGTCATAGGCCGGCACGTCGAGCTTCGGCAGATAGTTGTAGGCGAAGTCGTTCTCAGGCGTTGCAGCGTCGCCCCACATCGACTTCTGGAAGCTGACCGAGGAACTTCCTGTAGTTCTGCCAGTAGCTCATCTGGCCCAGGCCGCATAGGCCTGAAGCCGCGCGTCGACATGTGCGTGGCGAGGTCGACGCTCTCTGCTCCGTCGGCAGCGTCAGATAGCCGGGGAGCGAGGTTCGACATGCAGCCCGAGGTCGGTCAGCCCCTGAATGTTGGAGTGACCGCGCAAGGGCGTTCATGCCGCCGCCGCGCACGCCGATGTTGCCCAGGATGAGCTGCAGCATCGCCATGCAGCGGATGTTCTGCGAGCCCTTCGAGTGCTGCGTCCAGCCGAGCGCGTACATCGACGTCATCGATCTTGTCGCGCGCCGAGGTCTCCGCGATCATCTGCGCAATCTTCAGGAACTTGTCCTTCGGGGTGCCGCAGATGCGCTCGACCATCTCCGGCGTGTAGGCTGGCGACGTGCTCCTTCAGCAGGTTCCAGACGCAGCGCGGATTCTGCAGCGTGTCGTCGACGACGACAAAGCCGTCCGGGCCGATCTCGTACTCCCAGCTATCGACTGATCGTAGTCGCGCTGCGATCTCGTCGTAGCCGGTGAACAGACCGTCCTCGTAGGCGTAGCCTTCCTTCACGATGTAGGACGCGTTGGTGAAGGCCTTGACGTACTCCCACTGCACCTTGTCGTTCTGGATGCAGTAGTTGATCACGCCCGAGCAGGAACGCGATGTCCGTGCCCTGGCGGATCGGCGCGTACAGCGTCCGCAACGGCTGCCGAGCGCGTGAAGCGCGGGTCGACAACGATCAGCTTTGCACCGCGGTTAGCCTTCGCCTCCGGTCACCCATTTGAAGCCGCAAGGGTGCGCCTCGGCGGCGTTGCCGCCCATGATGACGACGAGATCCGTGTTCTTGATATCGGTCCACGAATTCGTCATCGCACCACGGCCAAACGTCGGGCCCAAACTGGACACCGTCGGGCCGTGTCAGACACGCGCCTGGTTATCGAATACGAGCATCCCGGCGCTGCGGACCGCTTTGTAGGTCACGAAGGCCGTTTCGTTGGTGGTTGCGGACGCGGCGAGGAAGCCAGTGGTCGTCCAGCGATTGACCGTGGTGCCGTCCCGGTTGGTCGCCACGAAGTTGGCGTCGCGGTCGTCCTTCATCGTGGCGGACGATACGGGTCGAACGCCTCGTCCCAGGAGATCTGCTTCCACTCCCTGGAGCCCGCCTCGCGAACCTTCGGAAACTTCGGTGCGCGTCTCCGACTTCGACGAAGTCCGAGCAGCGCGGCGCCCTTCGGGCACAGCGTGCCGCGATTGATCGGGATGGTCCGGGTCGCCCTCGATATGGAAGATCTCTGCCTTCTCGCCCTTTCCTCAGGTCGCCGCGGCTGATACATGATGATGCCGCACGACACAGAGCAGTATGGACAGGTGTTCCGGGTCTCGGTGGCTGAAGCGAGCTTGAACGGTCTGACGTGCGCAGCAACGTATGCTTCCGCCTCGCCAAAGCCCAGCGCCGCAATAGCCGACCCCTGCCACACCCGCCCCAGCCAGCTTCATAAAGTGCCGGCGTGAGACTTCGATGTTCATGGGATGGGTTCCTCTCAGGAGGCTCTCCTTTGATTTAGTCCAATCCCAGGAGAGCAGCGTGAACCCTAGTACACCTGGTATGCCCAGGTCAATTTTGCGCTGCAAAATATGGGCAGCGTTTCGGACCCGCCTCCGTGCGGAACCTGCGGCAGCGGCTGACGTTCCCGCCGCACTGGAGGTTTGCTGCGATGCACAGCAGGCAGAATGTGAGGATTGCACTAATGCCTCGTGGCGGTGTGTGCGCTGGTATACCCACTGCAATCACGGGAATCCGGCGATCCCAGTCGGCGACCTCAAAGGGCAACAGCGAGACGGCTCAGGCGCGCGAAGCCCGCGACGCCGACCGACAAGGGCGCAGATTCGGGACGAAGAACATGGGCTCGACGGGTTGGTCGCTCAACGACACCGCCCCGTCGGGTCCCTCGGCCGGCTCCAAGACCGAGCATCCCCGACCGCCCAGGGGCTGGACCCCACCGCTTCCGGCGGCATCGCAACGCTCTCCCTGCTGAGGGGTGGCTCCTGCTGCGTGCACGCACCTTTTCTGTCCAGCGCGTGGGCGATTGACGTCCCCGCAAATGTCGGTACTTGTTGCAACCTGAATGCATGATTGCTGCGCTCCCGGAGGATCGGGGCCCGGTCGGGTAGAGACGCCACAGGACTGGCTGGCTGGATCGGCCTGCCGGTCCTTTTGCTTTTGCATTGGCACCCTTTCCAGGCGCCGTAGCGCACGCGCGACCCCGCCCGCCGAGAATTCATCGCAGCGCCAGCTGGCGGTCGCGCCGACGACGAATAGGCCGGGCGTTCACGCTCCCCGATCTGGATGGCTCCCGCGGTGCTGCAGGAGCAGGCCGGCCGGATCGTGCCGGTGCACTTCTTTGCGACCTGGTGCGAGCCCTGCCGGAGAGGTAGTTGTCCTCCCTGTCGCGTTTGGTCGAGGCCGCATGGCTAACGCCTTGTCGTCGGGCCGTCAACGTGGCGGAGGTGCGCGTGCTGCGCCGTTTTCTCGACGCGGCGCCCGTCAGCTTTGCCGTCGTGCCTGACGCCGACCGGGCCGTGACTCGAGGGGTGGGGCGTCGGCATCCTGCCGACGACCTTCGTGCTCGATGCCAGCCTGCAGGCCCGCCTTTTTCGTCGAGGGCGACGTCGACTGGTCGCGTCCCGACATCGTTGTCCGCGTTGGCAGCCATCGGCGCGGAGCATACGAAGGAACCTAGAAGCACAGAGCGAAAGGGGAGGCGCAGAAATGACCATGAACAGACGCGAGGTCCTGAAGGCGGGTGGCGCACTGGCTGCGGCCTCCGCGTTGCCGGCGCGGCATTGGCGCAAACCACGTTCGCTCCGGGCACTGGCGCATGGTGCAATTTCCAGACCCTAGCTCGGCTGGAAATCGCCAGACCGGGCGGGGCCATGCAGGCCTGATCCCGCTGCGCCGGCTTTTGATGCCCCTGATTGGTTCCGTCCTGCGGGCAGCACTTGACGACCCAGCTCCGGGACCGCCGCGATCAAGCGTGATGCGAAATATGGAGCCGAGTTTCTGCACGTGGCTTGGGCCGACGGCGACGCGCCCGCTCGTCGAGGTGACGCGCAGGTTCGGCGACCCGCGCACCGGGCGGTCGACCTCAGCCGGGCAGCACGCTGGCTTGCGTCGGCCGAGGAGCGCCAGCTCTACACGTCGGCGACCGATCTCATACCCACCACCGGAATCGTGAAGGAGACCTCCGACAAGATCACCGCGGGCGCAAGCAGCGACCTCGACAAGGCGCGGCGCCTGTACGAGTGGATCATCGACAACACGCACCGTGATCCCAAGACCGCGCGGCTGCGGCGTCGGCGACATCGCGTCGATGCTGAGAAGCGAAAATCTGAGCGGCAAGTGCGCTGATCTCAACGCTGCTCTTTGTCGGGCTCGCGCGCGCTGCCGGGCTTCCCGCCCGCGACGTGTACGGCCTGCGTGTCGCCCCGTCCAAGTTCGGGTACAGGAGCCTCGGCGCCGGCACCGAAGTCGTTACCGAGGCGCGGCATTGCCGCGCCGAGGCCTTCTGGCGAGCTTCGGGTGGGTGCCGGTCGATCCAGCCGACGTGCGCAAGGTGGTGCTCGAGAGCCGCCGGCAATCTCGCGCTCACCGACCAGAAGGTGGTGGACGCACGCAGGGCACTGTTCGGATCGTGGGAGATGAACTGGCTGGCCTACAACGTGGCGCACGACATCGACCTGCCGGGCTGCCAAGGCCGAGACTGGAGTTCCTGACGTATCCTCAGGCCGAGACCGGCTGCCGGCTGGCTCGAGCTGCCTCGACCCCGACACGTTCAGGTACACGATCACGTCGCGCGTAAGCCTCGGCATAGGCACGCCTGGAAGACAGTCTGACGGGCGCTGCCTCGCCGGGCGGCGCCCGCTCCCATTGGGGCCGACATGACCGCCATCTATCTCGACTACAATGCGACCACGCCGGTCGACCCGCAGGTGCTCGACGCCATGCTGCCGTACCTCGTAGGAGGAGTTCGGCAACCCATCCTCGGCCTATGCACTGGGCAGCGCGCGCACGAGGCGGTCGAGCGCGCCCGAGCCGAGGTCGCTCAGCTGATCGGCGCGGCGCCGGTGGAGATCGTGTTCACCGGCGGCGCGACCGAAGCAACCAGCATCGCCATCCGCGGCGCCGTCACGTTGGATGGCGCACGCACCGGCATCGTCACGACGAATATCGAGCATCCAGCCACGGACGCCTGCTGCCATCTACTGCAGCGCTCGGGCTACGACGTCCGCCGCGTGCCGGCGGAGAGCAGCGGCATCGTTTCGACCCGAGCGCGTGGCGTCAGCGATCGACTCGAAAACCGCGATCGTCACCGTCATCCAGGCGCAGAACGAGATCGGCACGCATCCAGCCGGTGCGCGACATTGCGGCTGCAGCAAAGAAGCAGGCGCGCGCTGGTGCATGCGGACTCAGCGCAGGCGGTCGGCAAGATCCCGGTGAACGTGAAGGAACTCGGCGTCGATCTGCTGACCATGGCGGGCCACATGCTCTTACGCGCCCAAGGGCATCGGCGCGCTGTTCGTGCGCAGCGGCGTGACGTTGCCGCCGGTGGTTGTCGGCGCAGGCCAGGAGCACGGCCTGCGGCCTGGCACCGAGAACGTGGCTTTCATCGTCGGGCTCGGCGCCGCGTGCGCGCTTGCTGCGCGTGTGATTGATGGCTCAGCCGCAGCGCATGGCCGAGATGTCGGCAACGCTGCTGGAGCTTCTACGCCGCGACGTGCCCGGCCTGAGTTGGTCGGGCGACGCGGCGCAGCGGCTTCCCAATACGCTCAACGTACTGTTCCCCGGCGTGTCGGGCCGCAGCGTGCTGGAGGCCTGCCCTCGCCGTGCTGGCGTCAACCGGCTCGGCCTGTCACGCCGACACAGCGAGGACCCCTCAGCAATCCTGACCGCCCTCGGGCTCTCCCGCGAGCAAGGCGCTGGGCGCGGTGCGGCTTTCACTCGGACGCTCGACAACCGGCGCGGACATCGAGCACGGCTGCATCCGAGCTCGGCTGGCGCCTGGCGGCGGCGTTGCGTGCCGCCAAGCGATAGCAAGCGCAGTGGACAGGAGATCGAGGCCATGAACGTCCGCGAGGTCAAGCTGACGAGTCTCGCGCACGGCGGCGGCTGCGGGTGCAAGCTCGCCCCGTCGGTGCTGCAGCAGCTGCTCGCCGATCAGCCGGCGTCGCGCCGTCTACAAGCAGCTGCTGGTCGGCACCGAGACCGCCGACGACGCCGCGGTCTGGCAGCTCGACGACGAGCACCTGCGTCATCGCCACCACCGACTTCTTCATGCCGATGGTCGACGACCCGTACGACTTCGGCCGCATCGCCGCGACCAACGCCATCTCCGACGTCTATGCCATGGGCGGCAAGCCGATCATGGCGCTGGCCATCCTCGGCATGCCGGTCGACAAGATCCCGACCGAGATGGTGCGCGAGATCCTCAAGGGCGGCGCCGCGGTCTGCGCCGCCGCCGGCATTCCGGTCGCCGGCGGCCATTCGATCGATTGCCCGAGCCGGTCTACGGCCTCGCCGTGATCGGCACCTGCCGGCCCGAGCAGGTGCGCCGCAACGCCGACGCGCAAGCCGGGCGATGCGCTGATCCTCACCAAGCCGGTCGGCGTCGGCATCTACTCGGCCGCCATCAAGAAGGGCGCGCTGTCGCCGGCCGGCTACGCCGAGATGATCGCGACGACGACGCTGCTCAACCGGATCGGCGCCGAGCTCGGCGCAGGACGCGGACGTGCACGCCGATCACCGACGTCACCGGCTTCGGCCTGCTCGGGCCATGCGCTGGAGCTGGCGCGCGGCTCGAAGCTGACGCTCGTCGATCCGCGCCGGCGCAGGTGCCGCTGCTCGACGCGACGCGGCGAGGCTTGCGCAGGAGGGCTTCGTCACCGGCGCGTCGCATCGCAACTGGGCGAGCTACGGCGCCGACGTCGCGCTGCCGCCGGCACTGCCGGACTGGCAGCGCCACCTGCTCACCGACCCGCAGACCTCGGGGGACTGCTGGTCTGCCTGCGCCCCGCAGCGCGCAGACGCCATCGTCCGCTCGATCCGGGACGCCGGCTATCCCGCCACCGCGACGTCGTTCGGACGCGCCGAGGCCGGCCAGCCTGGAATCCGGGTCGCCGAACTGAGCTGCGCGCGGCCGCTCAATGCGCGCGCACATCATCCTTGGCTTCTGATAGAGGCGGCGGATTGCTTGAGTCTGTTGCGGGCAGTAGCTGGTACTGCCGCATCCAGCGCCGGTCGATCCAGTCTTTGAGGTGCCACAGCGCGGCGCCTTGGGCGGCCCATTCCGCGTGAGGCAACCGCGCTGCGGCTCGCCGGTGGAGATCAGCGAGAGGAACTTCGTCTGCGGCCGGAACGGCACGAGCGGCTCCGCCTGCGACAGCGCGACGGAGATTGTCGGCAAGCGGAGGGCCTTGTCTGACGGCAAAGACGCCCGCCTTCGGCCGCGGATGATCGACATTGAGCACGTCTCCTGCTGCAAACACATGCGGGCTCGCCAAGCGAGCGCAAAGGTTGCATCGACGCTGAGCAAAGCCGCGCTTCGTCCAGATCGAGCCCCGTGTCGGGGAGCCAGCCCGCGGCCCCCGCCTGGAGTCGCCCAGATCAGCTCGTCGTAGCGCCGATCTTGCGGCCATCGGCACACGACCACGCGCGTCCTGCTCGACCTCGCGAACCGCGTTGTGCCTGACGACCGCCAACGCCGCGCATCTGCAGCAGGGTCCTGAACCGGTCCTGCACGGAGGCGGCGTGTGGCTCGCCAGCAGCCCACTGCGCGTGACGAGCGTGAAGCTCAGCGCGTTCGGGTCGCGTCCCTGCGCGCGCAGCGGGCGCGCAGGCGATGCCGCATGGCCAGCGTGACTTCGCACGCCCGCGGCCCCACCTCCGGCCGTGACGAAACGCAGGGCGGCTGGCCCTGGCGGGCGCGCACCGACGATCTTCTGCCAGCGTGCCGCCAGGCCACGTCGATCGGCTTCACGGGCGTTGCATGCTCCGTTGCGCCGGGCACCGAGCGCAGATGCGGCGTGGACCCGACATCGAGGGAGAGCAAGTCGTAGGCCACGGGCGATTGGCTGCGGCGAACGACGCGCCTGCCTGCAAAGATCGATACCGATCGCCTCGTCGTGAACGAGACCCGCCCCGGCAAATCGCGCCAGCGGCCGCGGGTCGATGTGACATTCCTCGCGCGTGTAGTGTCCGGCGATGAAGCCCGGCAGCATGCCGGAGTAGGGCGTATCGATGTCGCGCGTGATGAGCGTGACGCGGACCCCGAGTGGCCTCAGCCCGAAGCTCTTCAGGACGTGGACGTGGGCATGTCCGCCGCCGATCAGCACGAGGTCTTGGACAGCCGGCGCACGGGCACGACGCAAGCTCCGAGCAGGTTGGGCGGGACAGGCGGGTGTGACGATCGCTGACTCGTCACGCTAGGCTGCAAACGCCGATCGCACTACGCGACCGAAACGATATTCCCGTGGCCGGCCTTGCCGATCCGTCGACAGTGGCTGCACCAAGCTCAGCAACGGTTGATGCTCACTCCGCAGGCTGGGCCCTTTCGCCCGGTGCCGGCGCTCGGCGCCCGGTGAGGCCTGCGAGCCAGCGGCAAATGACATAGAACGCCGGCGTGAAGATCAGCCCGAACAGCCGTGACGCCGATCATGCCGGAGAACACGGCGGTGCCCAGCGTCTGGCGCAGCTCGGCGCCGGCGCCGATCGCCCACACCAGCGGCACGACGCCGAAGATGAAGGCGAGCGACGTCATCAGGATCGGCCGCAGCCGCAGGCGTGCCGCCTCGGCCGCGGCGGCCCAGCGGTCGCGGCCCTGGTCCTCGAGCTGCTTGGCGAACTCGACGATCAGGATCGCGTTCTTGGCCGCAAGGCCGATCAGCACGATGAAGCCGACCTGGGTCAGGATGTTGTTGTCCTGCCCGCGCAGGATGACGCCGGTGATGGAGGCGATCGAGGCACATCGGCACGATCAGGATGACGGCCAGCGGCAGCGTCAGGCTCTCGTATTGCGCGGCGAGCACCAGGAACACGAACACCACCGCCAGCATGAAGGCGAAGACCGCGGTGCTGCCGGCCCGGATCTGCTGGAAGGCCAGCGTGGTCCACTCGTAGCCGATGCCATCGGGCAGCGTCTCGGCGGCCAGCTTCTCCATCGCTGGCGATGGCCTGGCCCTGCGAGAAGCCGGGCGCGGGCGCGCCGTCGAGCTCGGCCGCCGGATAGAGGTTGTAGCGCGGCACGCGGTAGGGCCCGGAGATGTCGCGCACGCGTGGTGAAGGAGCCGAGCGGCACCGTGTCGCCGCGGCGAGTTGCGCACCCGGATCTTGAGCACGTCCTTGGTGTCGAGCCGGTAAGGCTGCGTCGGCCTGCGCGGTGACGCGGAAGGTGCGGCCCAGCAGGTTGAAGTCGTTGACGTAGGTGGAGCCCAGATAGGTCTGCAGCGCGCCGAACACGTCGGCCACGTTGACGCCGAGCAGCTGCACCTTGGTGCGGTCGATGTCGAGATAGAGCTGCGGCGTCGACGCCTCGAACAGCGAGAACACCTGCGTCAGGCCCTGGCGTCTGCGCGGCGCTGCACCATCATGGCGCATGACGGCGCCCTGCAGCGCCTGCGAGCCGCAGTCCGGCGCGGTCCTCGACCATCATGCGGAAGCCGCCGGCGTTGCCGATGCCGCGCACCGGCGGGGCGCATCACCACCATGACGAGGCCCTCCTGGATGGCTGGCGAGGCGCTGGAACAGCGTCGCCTGGATGGCGGCCGCGGATTTCTTCGGATCGCGCGCGCGCTCCTCGAACGGCTCGAGCGCGAAGGAACACCGCGCCCGAGTTCGGCGCATTGGTGAAGGTCGCGCCCGAGAAGCCGACGAAGTTCACCGCGTGGGCAACGCCCGGCATCTTCAGGCGCAATGTCCACGACGCGGCGGTTGACCGCGTCGGTGCGCGCGAGCGAGGCCCCGCGCGGCAGCTGCGTCACGACGATCAGGTAGCCCGATCGAGCTGCGGGATGAAGCCGGCCGGCGTCTTGCGGAACTCGTTGAGGCCGTAGGCGATGACACGCCGCATAGGCGACCAGCATGATCACCGCGAAGCGCACGATCCGTGCCGCGAGCCAGCCGTAGCCACGAGCCAGGGCCTCGAAGCCGCGGTTGAACAGCCTGAAGAAGCCGTGCGATCGGCCGCGCCCACCAGCGGGTCGCGGTGATCGCGCGTGCGGCTTCGAGCAGCAGCGCGCACAGGCCGGCGACAGCGTGAGCGAGACGATCAGCGAAATGATCGTCGCGCCGGCGATGGTGAGCGCGAACTGGCGGTAGAACTGCCCGGAGATGCCGGTGATGAAGGCCGACGGCACGAACACCGCGCACAGCACCAGCGCGATGGCGATCAGGGCCGAGCCGACCTCGTCCATGCTCTTGCGGCGCGGCATCGCGCGGCGAGAGCCCAGTCGCGATGTTGCGCTCGACGTTCTCCACCACGACGATGGCATCGTCGACCACGATGCCGATCGCGAGCACCAGCCCGAACAGCGACAGGTTGTTGAGCGTGAAGCCGAACATCGCCATGAAGAAGAAGGTGCCGACCAGCGACACCGGGATGGCGACGAGCGGGATGACGGCGGCGCGCCAGGTCTGCAGGAACAGGATCACCACCAGCACGACCAGGATGATCGGCCTCGCCGATGGTCTCGATGACGGCGTCGACCGACTGCTGGATGAACTGGGTCGGATTGTAGACGATCGTGTACTTGAGCCCCGGCGGAAAGCTCTTGGCGAGCTCGTCCATCGTCGTCCTGATCGGCCTTGGCGGTCGGCAAGCGCGTTCGAGCCGGGCCGCTGGAAGATCGCCGAGCGCGACCGCGGGATCGCGATCGAGATAGGAGTTGGTCGTGTAGTCGAGCGCCGCAAGCTCGACCTTGCGCGACGTCCTTCAGGCGCACCACGGCAGTCGGCGGTCTGCTTGACCACGATGTTGGCGAACTCGCTCGGATCGGCGAGCCGCCCGAGCGTCTGCACGGCGACCTGGAAGGCGCGCGGGCTGGTCGACCGGCGGCTGGTTGAGCACGCCCGAGGCCACCTGCACGTTCTGCGCCTGCAGTGCGGTGACGACATCGCCCGGTCGTGAGCCCGAGCGACTGCAGCCGGTCGGGTCGAGCCAGATGCGCATGGAATAGTCGCGGCTGCCGAACACGGTGATCGAGCCGACGCCGTCGATGCGGTCGAGCACGTCCATGATCTCGAACGTTGGCGTAGTTGGAGATGAACAGCGTGTCGCGCGACTTGTCGGGCGAATAGAGGTGCACGACCATCATCAGGTCGGGCGAGGCCTTCGCCGACCGTGACGCCGATATTGCGCACGTCGGCCGGCAGCCGCGGCTGGGCGATCGCCGACCCGGTTCTGCACCTGCACCTGCGCGATGTCGAGATTGGTGCCGAGCTCGAAGGTCACCGCGATGGTGAAGCGGCCGTCGCCCGTCGAGTTCGACGAGACGTAGAGCATGTTCTCGACGCCGTTGATCTGCTGCTCGATGCGGCGCCACCACGGTGGCGGCGACCACCTCGGCGCTGGCGCCGGGATACTGGCCCGTGACGTTGATCATCGGGGGCGCGATCTCCGGATACTGGGCGACCGGCAGGCGGCCGAAGGAGACGAGCCCCAGGATCACGAACACGATGCGACACCACGCCCGGCGAAGATCGGCCGGTCGATGAAGAAGTGCGAGATGCGCATGGCGTGGCTCCGCCGCGTCAGTTGGCCGCAGCTGATCGACCGGTGCGACGCCGGAAGCCGTCGACAGCCTGCGGCGTCACCTTCGCTCCCGGCCGCGCCCGCATCAGGCCGTTGACGACGACGCGGTCGTCGGCGTCAATCCCGCCGTGATGACGCGCAGGCCGTCGACCGACCTGGCCCAGCGTCACGTATTTCGGCGCGCGCGACATTCTCGGTCGTCGACCACGAGCACGTACTTGCGCACCTGCTCGGTGCCGATGGCGACGTCGGGCACGAGCAGCGCGCTCGCTCGGGCGGCCGCGACCGCCACCTGGATGCGCCCGAACATGCCGGGCGTGAACGTCCCGTCCGGGTTCGGGAACACGGCGCGGCCGCGGATGGTGCCGGAGGCGCGATCGATGGCGTTGTCGACGAAGTCCATCGTGCCGATGTGCGAGAACTGAGGTCTCGTCGATGCAGCTTGAGGCTGACCGGCACGTTGATGCCGCGATTGGCGACGTCCGCGCCCGTCTCTTGGCGAGGCGCAGGTAGCGCAGGTAGGACGTCTCATCCATGGTGAACTCGAAGCGGATCGGGATCGATGGACTGTGATGGTCGCGAGCAGCGTGGTGGTCCCGGTCGTGCCTCCCGTCACCAGGTTGCCCGGCGACACGCGCCGGTCGCCGATGCGCCCCGATACAGGGGCACGCAGCTCGGTGAACTCGAGATCGAGGCTGCGCCTGCCGCACGGCCGCGTCCTGGGCAGCCACGTTGGCCTCCGCCACCCGCTTGGCCTGCGTGCGCTGGTCGAAGGTCTGCTGGCGTGATGGTGCTGCCGCGCACCAGGCTCTGCGCCGCGCGCCAGATCGGCCTCGGCGTAGGCCAGATTGGCGCGGGCCTGCGCGAGGTTCGCCCGCGCCTGCGTCGAGCGCATTCTCGAAAGGGCCGGCGGTCGATGGTGAACAGAAGGTCGCCCTTCTTCACCATCTGCCCGTCCTGGAAGTGGATGGCATCGAGATAGCCCGACACGCGCGCCGCGCATCTCGACGGCGTCGACCGCCACGAAGCGGCCGACGTACTCGTCGTGCGCCACGACCTTCTTGGTTACCGGCGTGGCCACCGTCACCTGCGGGGGCGGCGGCGCGACCTTTGGGACTGGCTTTGATCACAGCCGGACAACCCGACGGCGACCCATAGGGCCGCCGTCAGTATGTGGCAAACGATCGGCTTGTGGCATGAGAACCTGCAGACGTGACGCCATAGTGCGCCAACGTAATATGGTGCCCGAGCGGGTGCCTGGGCAGGCCCACTCGCAAGGATGTGAAGCAACGTGTCGGCCCAACTGCCTGATGTTTGGGCCATTTTCGATGACGATCTGCTCATCGCATGCCGGCCACCCATGTTCCGGTGGATCTAGGATGTGATCGGGGATCGAAGGCGACGAGATCGGCGCGATAGCCGGGAGCGATCATGCCGAGGAGCCTCCGAGGCCCAGAAAATTCGCCGGCTCCGTGGAGGCAAAGCGCAGCGCTTGCGTCAGAGGCACACCGAGGAGCTCGACGCAGTTCCGCACGGCCGACGCCATGTCGAGATGGGCGCCGGCGAGCGTGCCGTCCATCCTGGTGCAGCGGCCGTCGCGCACGCTGATCTCCTGGCCGTAGAGCAGGAACGTCGAACGGCTGCCGCCGACCGTCGGCATCGCATCGGTGACGAGCATCGGACGCGCTGCGCCGCGAAGCGCCAGGCGGAGCATGGCGGGGTCCACGTGATGACCATCGACGATCATGCCGAACCAGGCGCCCGGTGCCTCGAGCGCGGCGACGACCGGACCAGGCTCGCGGCTTTCCGGCTGCCGCATGGCATTGAAGAGGTGCGTGAAGCCGGTGAGGCCCTTGCGCCAGCGCCGCCTTGGTTTGCGCATAGGTTGCCATCGAGTGTCCGAGCGAAACCCGAACGCCGCGCCTTGGCGAGCTGCGCGATGAAGCCCGCCGGAACCTGCTCGGGCGCGAGCGTGACGAGCGTGACGCCTGCCCGCGCGCGCCGTCAGTAGCTCGCTGTCCTCGCGCGTGGGCCGCCGGAACATCGCGGGATCGTGCACGCCCGGCTTCTCGCGGTGACAGGAACGGACCTTCGAGGTGGATGCCGAGAACGCTCGGGTTGGCGGGCACGAGCCTGCTGCACGGCGTCGAGCGCGGCGCGCATCTTGGCCGGCGTATCGCTGATCAGGGTGGGCAGCAGCGCAGTCGTTCCGAAGCTGCCGGTGCGCTCGCACGATGGCCGCGATCGCATCGGGCGTCGGGTCGTCGTTGAACAGCACGTCGCCGCCGCCGTTCACCTGGACGTCGATGAAGCCGGGCGCGAGCCAGGCGCCGTCCGGCAGGACCTGCGTCGGCACTGCTGCAGGCAATTCGGACCGGGGCAGGAGCGCCGCGATGCGGTGCCCCTCGATCACGACGGCGCAATCGTGGTGCAGGCCGAGCCGTCGAAGACGGTTCCGGCGACCACTGCGTGCTGGTCGAAGCGCTCATCGGGTGCGCGTGACCTTCCGCAGGTGGCGAGGCCGATCGACATCGGTGCCCAGCCGCTCCGCAAGGCGGATGAGCATGGCGTAGAAGCTCTGGATCAGGCAGACGGCGTCCGTCTCTGGATGGTCGGAGGCAACAGTCGGGAGGCGTCCGCGCCGGAAGCACCTGGCTCGGTGGTGAGCAGCGCGGTGCCTTTTTCTGTGAGGCTGGTTGCGAGCTGCGCGCATCCCGTGCGCGCCGCAGCGTCGGTCGGCATGAACATCAGGACGGGATAGCGCGGTGACGACCAGAGCCACCGGCCCGTGCAGGAACTCCGCGCCGCTGAATGCCTCGGCATGCAGCCTGCACGTTTCCTTGAGCTTGAGCGAGGCTTCGCGCGCGATGGCAAGCGTCGGCCCGCGCCCGATCGCGACCAGGCTCTTGGTTCCGACCAGCGTGTCCACCAGCTCGCTCCAATCGAGTTCGGCTGCGGCAGTCAGCCGATCCGGCAGCCGCGTCGATGGCGCCGCCGAGGCCTGCGTCGTCCGTCCAGGACGCGCGTCAGGCGCAGCAGGGCGGCGAGCGTCGCGACGAACGTCTTGCTCGCTGCGACGCTGAGCTCCGGACCGGCGCCGATCGGCAGCACGATGTCGCATGCCGGCGACCAGCGGGCCGTCGGTGGCATTGACGATCGCCACGGTCAGCGCGCCTGCCGCCTTGGCGCTCGAGGCCAGCGCGACGAGATCGTCGCTCCTTCCCGATTGCGAGATGGCGAGAAACAGCTGGTTCTCGAGGCGCAGCCGCCTCCCGTAGACGCTGGCGATGTTGGGCGCGGCCTCGGCGACGGGGATGCCGATATAGCGCTCGATCAAGTGCTTGCCGAAGGTCGCCGCATGGGCCGAGCTGCCGCGGGCGCAGGTGACGACGACCTGCGGCGGCCGGCGCTTCGAGCCGCCCGACAAGCTCCGCCAACGGCTCCGCCAGGCCTTGCAGCTGCCGGCTGACCGCCGCGGGGGCCTCTCGAATCTCGCGCGCCATCGTCACGTCGGCGTCGCTCCTGCACTCGTTCGCCATGGACACAATGACCTTGCGGATCAATTCATCAGCGCCGCGGACCGGGCCTCTGCCCGCGCGAGCCACAGAGCACCGGCGAGCGCATCGGCCGCGGCCGGAACCAGATGGCGCTTCGTCTCCCGGCTGAGCCATGGGGCGACGCTCGACGACAGGCCGCCGGCCAGCGCCACCCGTCGCACGCCGATCGCGCCGAGCCGCCCGGCCAGCACATCGATATGCCCCGCGGCAAGCTGCATCAGCTCGCAACCCGCCTGGATCGTCCTGGCGCGCATGCTGGACCACGAGCGGCGCGAGCGCTGCAAACTCGCGCGGCCTGGCCGAGCCCATCCAGCGCACGATGGCATGAGGGTCGGAATTGAACTCCTCGAAGACGCCGCGCAGCAGGCCGGTCCACGGCGCACGCCCGTCGTGCGCCCACAATACGCGGCGCACCACCTCGCAGCCGAGCCACGCGCCGCTGCCCTCGTCGGAAACCGGAAACCCCAACCGCCCACGCGATGGTGCCGCCCGGCAAGCGTCGCCCAGGCCACCGGTGCCCGTGCCGACGATGATGACCCCGCCGTCCTCGCCGCGATGCGCGCCGACGCACGCGGCATGCGCATCCGTCGTCACGATCATCTGCCGGAACGGGTGCCGATAGTTCTCCACCGCCTCGAGCTCGACCGGCTCCGTCGCGCCCGCCAGCGCGAGGCAAGCGATGATGGGCTGGCTGTCGAAGCCGAGCTCGGCCTCGGCCAGGCACTGGCCGGTGGCGTCGAGCACAGCCTTCATGCTGTCGTCCACGCCCAGGCGAATGTTGGCCGGTCCCGCCGTGCCCTCGCCGAGAACGGTGCCCCAGCCATCGCACAGGCGGGCACGGCACCGCGTGCCGCCGCCGTCGACCCCGAGAAATAGTAGCGCTTCGTCCACTTGTGGTCCTCGCCTGTCACGCTCATTTATGAATGATCGCGGCGAAATCCAAA
>ERZ1370068.7544-contig-6456_pt1 | contig 26748 bp, 25 predicted proteins | sample MGYA00561227_ERZ1370068 | MGnify/ENA primary metagenome ERZ1370068 (study PRJEB38410, sample SAMEA6850437) | metagenome | study: Metagenomic assessment of the ecological functions of the soil: analysis of the soil microbiota associated with the...
AAGTTACGTATTGCTTCGATCAGAAAGCTGTTCGACCGCCCGCCATGCCGGTTGATGTTCAGCTGCACGCCGCGCGGTGCTCGACGGAGTCCCGGATTTTCGGTGAAGTTGATGATGCCCGGCTGCAGCGTCGCCAGGGTGGAGATAGTTGCGGCCGTTGAGCGGCAGCTCCTCGATCGTCTTCTGAGCACCAGCGCGGACAGGGCGGATGAACGGGCGTCCACGATCATCGCGTTGCCGGCGACCGTGATGCTTTCCTCCGTCGTTCCCACCTTCATCATCAGATTCGGCCGGCCGCCTGGGCGACGGCGAGCTCCACGCGCTCCGCGTGGTCGGAGGCCCTGAAGGCTGGCCCGGACTCTCATCGTGCCGGGAAGCGAGGCCGGGAAGCGTGAACGCGCCTTCGCCGGTGGTCACCGCGGAGCGTGTTTGTCCCGTCCGAGGTTCTTGACCACCACCGTCGACGCCGGGCAGTATCCCTCCGTTTCGTCCTTGCGATTGTCGGACAGGGGTGGCAGCCGTCATTTGCGCCCATCCGGTGGAGACCGTCGCGACTTCGACGAGGGTCAGCGTCAGGAGCATGCGGTGAGGAGAGACCGGAAGCGGGATGATGTCCTCATGCTCGTCCTCTCTGCGGGTGGCGCGGCCCGACGCCACCCTGCGAGTCAATACCGGGCCTGGATCCACTGCGTGACGTAGTCGAAGAAATTCTTCTGGCTGTTCGGTGCTGGCCCGGCGTGGTTTCACAGGCCGTGCAGGGCGACGTGCCGTGCGTCGCCCCCTCGATGACGATGAACTCACTTGTCCTTGCTGGCGGCGTCCTCGTAGTGGATCCTCGTTGTCGCGGATGAAGTAGTGCGCCCATGGCCGTGATCAGGAGCGGGATCGAGAGGCTCCTGACGGCGCAGCGCGTCGGAGTTGTTGCTCGAGCACCAGTCCACGTCGTCCAGCGAGTCCCTGGCCCGGATGGCGTTCGCGCTGAGAATGCATGCAGCGTCATCATCGCGCCGCCGCCTTCGAAGCTCGCGTTCCGCCGATCGTAGCCCGCGCGCGGGACGCGGCGGACGCTCTCGACGATTGCGTGGCCACGCGGTGCCGTCGTTCTTGAGCAGCTTCTGCGGTTTGAGCGTGCCGTGGGATGCCGGGGTCCAGTTCCATCAGCCGCGCGCCCTCAAACCGCGTAATGAACATGGCATCGTCGTCCGGGATAGGGCGCCGCGCCGGTCTTCATCGCCTTCCAGCTCGGCGGTGGCCGATGGATCGAACGGTTCATCCGGGCCCGCGTGGCGATGACTTCTTCTGGAACGCCTGCGAAGTAGTGCGCGGCGCCGTCCCGCGTAGCCGTTCGCGGGATTGAATGGATCGAGCGCCGCGTCGAGCTTTTCGGATCGTGCTCGTCCACCACGGCGGGGTTGAGGCTGCGCAGGCCAGCTTACCGAGACACCCGGTGTGCGTCGACCAGGATGAGACCATCGGCTTTCGTGCGGGCCGTCGAGCGTGGTGTCGCACTCGATCCAGCTTGCTGGCGCCGCGGCAATAGCTCGACCCGCGCTCCGCGACCGCTCGATAGAAGCTCGTCGCCGGACCGCCGCCACGCTGTGGCCCCAGAGCACGACCTTCGCGATCCCCGGCTGTTTCCGCAGGAATTCGATCCCCGACTTGATGTCGAGGGCATTGGCCTCGAAGTGATGATCGATCCCGTTGTTGTCCGGACCGCGGGTTCACGGCCAGGACCATGAACCCGCGCCGCGAGAGCTCGCGGGTCGCCGGGACTGGCGAGGAAGTTCGCCAGGTGCGATGAATCAGGAGGACCGCGACGTGCGGCGCCGGGCCGCGGTCCGGTTTGTGAGGGCGCCCTTCACGGCACCAGGCGCGAACTGCACGTAGGTCGGGTTGCTCTGCGCGCACATTCGGCGCCGCGAGCGCGAGCACGCCCAGCGATCAACCCGATGGTGGTTCGTTTCATAAGCGCAGCGAAACCGGCACGTCGGATGGTCGGGTGCAGTGGGTCGGGGCGGTCGCGGGTGGGCCCGGAGCAAGTGCCATTTCCCCTCACCCCCTACCTGCCCTACCTGCCCCGCCCGACCTCGCCGTCTCAGAAGTCTACCTTCACCCCGAACTGGAACTGCCGCGCCGTGCCGACGATCGTCGGTGATCTGGCCGGCGTTCGCGCACGCGGCCGGCCGAGTTGAACACCGTCGTCGCCGGCAGGCCGAAGTTCGACGTGGTTGGTGACGTTGAACGCCTTCCGCGCGCAGCTGAATCCGGCGCCCGCCGGCCGAGCGGGACGTTCTTGAAGAACGCCATGTCCAGCGTCGCCGTAGCCCGGGCCGGTGATCGTGTTGCGCGGCACGTTGCCGAACGTGCCGAGCCGCCGGCAGCGAGAAGCAGTTCGCGATCGAAGTACTGATCGGCGCCGCCGAGCACCGGATTGAGCGAGCAGCCGGCGACGAGATCGGGCCGCTGTCCCGCGCCGCCGGAGCGCGGCAGCGCGCGCGCGATCGAAGCCCGAGCACCGGGCTGAACGGAATGCCCGATCGCAGCCGTGACGAATGCTGGACAGCTGCCATCCGCTCGCGCGAGCGCGCGCGCGGACGCCGGTCAGCGACGTCCGGACGGAATCTCCCACGTCGCGTTGAAACGTGAAGTTGTGGCGGATGTCGAAGTCCGACAGCCCCTTGTTGTCCATCGGATCGAACGCGTAGCGCGGCTGGAAGCTGTTGTCGAAGTCGGCGCTGCCGACCGCCTGCGATCCGAGATCCTCCGACTTGCCGAGCGTGTACGACGCCTGCATCGCGAGGCCCGCGCTGAACCGGCGGCTCGCGCCGACGATCAGACCCTTGTGCCCAGGACAGACCGTCGGTCGATCCGCAGACGCATGCTGCCGAAGTTCGGGTTGCGGCGCGTGCGCCGACCGGGAAGAAGTAGCTGCCGTCGGCGCTGCACGGTCGGAATCGACTGGTTGTACTCGACGTTGCGGATCTGGTTGTAGCCGCGCGATCCGACGAAGCCGGCGGTGACCATGGTGCGGCCCGGCAGCTCGCGCTGATAGGTGACGTTGACTGCACGCGGTACGGGTTCTTCGATGTCGTAGTCTGACGCAGGTCGAGCCGCAGCAGCGACGAGGTGCCGGACGTCGGCGGCGTCGGGAACGTCGGGTTCGCCGGATTGATCAGGTTGTAGTACGGCGGCGTGCGGTTGCCGTACGCGCGGTAGTACGTTGCTGAGGATGGGCTCGAAGAAGCAGCCCGGCGCCGCCGTGCAGCGCGTTCTTGCCGTCGCCGGTCATGTCCCACGCGAAGCCGGCGCGCGGCGCGACGTTCGTCGAGCGACGGGTTCTTGAAGATCGCGCCCGCCGGCGCGTGACGATGGCCGCCTGCAGATCGGGCATGCTCGCCGTCGCGGCCGCTCGAGCTCGTGCGGCGTCGTGATGAACTCGTAGCGCACGCCGAGGTTCACGCGTCAGGTTGCGGCGTCGCCGTCCAGTCGTCCTGCGCGTACAGCCCGACGAGGTTCTGCCGCCACCGGCGGTCCGTCGTCGAGCCCTGCGCCTGTCCCTCGTAGGTCCCGGGACGGTTCTGGACGAAGTTCTCGAGCGAGGTGAACGAGTAGTTGCCGCCGAAGTCGAACGACGAGTCCTGGTCGTTCATGTAGTAGGTGAAGTTGATGCCGGTCTTCGACGTTGTGGCTGCTGCGCGACCAGGTGAGGTTGTCGATGAGCTGCAGGCTCTTGAGATCCACGAACGTCGGCGTGTTCGTATCGGGCCCGAGCGCGTTGATGCCCGAGACCGAGATGTTCCCGAACCGCGTGCCCGGCACGAAGAACAGGCTTCGGGTCGAACGCGATCGTTCTCGATGTTGTCGGTGGCCTCGTACGCGCGGTTCCACGCGACCTTCGCGACGTTCAGGACGCGTCGGCCGGACGATCCACTTGTGCTCGCCGACGAACGACTGCGACGTGGTCCGCGTGTCGGTCGTCCAGTACGGAATCGCCGTGTCCTGATCCACCTGCGCCTTGTCCCACGAGTAGCGGACCGACAGCGAGTGGCTGTTCGAGAGCGCGTGATCGATCTTGCCGAGGGCGTAGTTCTCGTGCGTCGGCGACGTGACCTGCACCGAGTACAGGCCGGTGGCGCCGGTCTCGCTGCCGTTCGGCTCGGGATACAGCAGCAGGTACGCGGCCGCGTCACCGGCGCTGATGTCGGTCCGCGCGCGCGCGTCGCGCGGCTCGGCACCGTCGCGATCGTCGTCAGCGCCGCGATCCTGGCGCAGCCCTTCGTAGCTGCCGAAGAAGAACGTCCGGTCGCTTGACGATCGGCCCGCCGAGGTAGCCGCCGAACTGATTCCGCCTGAGCGGCGGGATGTCGGCTGGTCGGATCGTCGAAGAACGTCCGCGAGTCGAACCGGCTGTTGCGGTTGAACTCGAACGCCGATGCCCTCGAAGCGCGTTCGTGCCCGGAGCGCGTCACCGCGGTGACGATCCCGCCGGTGCTGCGGCCGTACTCGGCGCTGTAGTTGTTGACCAGCACCTGGAACTCGCGCACCGTCTCGACGCCGAGCAGTGCCGCCCGCGGCGCTGCCGGGCGACCCGTTCCCCTGCGTGTTCGCGTCGGTGCCGTCGAGCTGATAGCTGATCTGGTTCGGCCGCGCGCCGGCAATCGACACCTGCGTGCCCATCCCGCGATCGACCTGCTGCTGCGTGCTCGGCGACGCCGTGACGCCCGGCTGCAGCAGCGTGAGCTGGCTGAAGTCGCGGCCGTTCAGCGGCAGCTCGCGGATCTGCTTCTCGTCCACGAGCGCCGCCACCGACGACTGCCGCATGTTCACCAGCGCGGCGTCGCCGCTGACGACCACCTGCTCGGTCGAGGCCGCCGACCTCCAGCTGCAGGTTCACGACCGCGTCCTGGCCGACGGTCAGCGATCAGGTCCCCGGTGCGCGCCGTGCGGAAGCCTGACAGCTCCACCGTGCACGTCGTACTGGCCGGGCGCGAGCTGCGTGGGCGCGGTAGCGGCCCTGCCGCGTCGGTGACGAGCGACGCGCTTCTGATCGGTCTCGACGTGCCGGACGGTGACGGTCGCGCCGGGCAGGGCGGCCTTCGACTCGTCGGTGACGAAGCCGGCGATCGATCCGGTCGTGCCCTGCGCGACACGGGCGCACGCGCGGCGCGAGCGATCGCGAGGCATCGCCGACCGACGCGATGGCGCAGCGCAGTATCAGATGCCGCTCATACGGAACAACTCTCCCGTGCGTGAATGGTCAGGACCAATCCTGCTCGAGCGCAGCGGTGGGCGCGCGATCGGGCGCGAAGTCAAGGCGAACATTGACCGGCGGACGGCGTGCAACGGGCCGCCGATAAAGTCATGGTTAGACCAATGACTCGATTTCGGTCTCACGGGCCGCTATGTTGTGCGCGGCGTCGCCGCGCGTCGCGTCTCGACAATACGTCTGCTGATTGTCAGTGGTCCCGACGACTTCCGCCCGCTGGCGAGAGTCGTATGCGCAGACTCGTGATCGCGACCGCCGGACTGCTGCGTGTCGATCGGCGGCCGCCACGCCGGCGACCGCCCGACGGCCGCCGCCATCTGCCCGCTGCCCGCATCGCCCATGTCGGAGCGCCGGCTGCTCGCCGCTCGAGCGCGAGAACGGCTGCCTCGACGCCGAGCGCCGGCGCCGGCCGACTCGTGGCCGCCCGGCTGGGACGCCGCCACGATCGCGGGCGGCGACGTGCCGCCGGCGCGCGTCGTGCCGATCCGTATCCGACGCTGCACAGCGTCGTCGTCGACCCGGAGCACAACCGGGTGTTCGTCAGCGATCCCAACCGCCATGCGCTGTGGTCGCTACGATCGGCTGCGCGGCGTCGAAGGGCGCGAGCCGGTCGAGCCGCTGACGGGCATCCGCGGTCCGGCGACCGGCATGATGTTCATCGCCGCCGTGACCGTCGACGCGCGAGGCGCAGGAGATCTACACCGTCGACAACGACATCGGCGACCGGATGATGGTCTTCCCGTACGACGCCGAACGGGAACGTCAAGCCGAAGCGCGTGCTCAACGTGCCGCACCAGGCGTGGGGCCTGTCGATCAGCCCGGTGCGCGAACGAGATCGCGGTGTCGGTCGAAGCGCCGCGCCAGATCGTCGATCTACCGGCGCGACGCCAGGGACAACGACCCGCCGCTGCGCGATGATCCGCGGCCCGAAGACCGGGCTCGGCGATCCGCACGGCGTCTTCTTCGACGGCAAGAACAACGAGATCGTCGTCGCCAACCACGGCAACCAGAACGGCCGCCAGACGCGCGCCCGGCGATCGCGCCCGCGCGGCAGCGCGGCGACGCGCGTGCATCGACAGCGCAGCCGGTCGTCGGCGGCCGCTTCGACGAGCCGTCGATCACGGTCTATCGCCGCCGACGCCAACGGGCGACGTCGCGCCGATCCGCAGGATCCAGGGACCGAAGACCGGACTGAACTGGCCGATGGCGATCGATGTCGACCTCGTACCGCAACGAGATCGCCGTCGCCAACAACGGCGACAGCTCGATTCGCATCTTCCGCCGCACCGACTCGGGCGACGTCGCGCCGGTCCGCGTGCATCGAAGGGACCGCGGACCGGCATCACGGGCCGATGGGCGTCGCCTTCGACCTGAAGAACGACGAGATCTGGGTGGCCAACTACGGCGATCACACCGCGCTCGTGTTCGCGCGACGCCGCCTCGGGCAACGCCGCGCCGAAGCGGATCCTCCGCAACGCGCCGGCCGGCTCGCCCACGGTCGGCTTCGGCAATCCCGGCGCCGTCGCGTACGACTCGAAGCGCGACGAGATCCTCGTCCCCAATTGAGTCAGCGAGCCGAGGATCTCGGCGTTTGCCAGGCTGGCAAACGGAAACGCCAAACCGACGCGGGTCATCTCCGGACAGACGGCGCGCGTCAGCCGCACGATGCACGGCATCTTCTACGACCACGTCCACGACGAGATCGTGGTGCCGGTCGCGCTCGGCGGCGCGGTGCTGACGCTGCCCGGCGGCGCCGACGGCGGCGACCCGCCGATGCGCGTCCTGCAGGGACCGAACACCGGCATCGTGCAGCCCGACACGCTCTACGTGGACGTCGCGCACGACGAGATGATCGTCGACTCGGGCGACGACAGCGGTGCTCGGTGTTCCCGCGGACGGCGACGGGTGACGTGGCGCCGATCCGCAGGATCGGCGGGCCGAAGACGCACGATCAGCAACATCTACGGCATGACCGTCGACGCGTCGCGCAACCTCATCATCGTCGCCAACCGCGTCGAGTCCGGCGGCCGCGAGTCGAGCGACGGCATCCTGATCTTCAACCGCACGGACAACGGCGACGTCGCGCCGCAGGCGAGCGATCGCCGGGCCCGCACACCGGCATCATCAAGATCCGCCAGGTCGTCGCCGACGAGGAGCGCGGGCAGATCTTCGTCACGATCAAGAACAACTTCGAGGACTACGACTCGACGGACGAGCAGGCCGTCGCCGTGGGATCCGGACAAGACCGGCTTCATCGGCGTGTGGAGCATCACCGACAACGGCGACGTGCCGCCGCGCGGCGTCATCAAGGGACCCGCCACCGGCCTGATCGTGGCCGGCCGGCGTCGCGATCAACCCGACGAACCACGAGGTCTACACGATCGACAGCGTGAGCAACGCGCTGTTCATGTTCAACATGCCGGAGTTCTTCTTCAAAGCTCGACGCCGGTCTGCAGACGGCAGGTCGGTGAGATCGCACGGGCCGCAGCCACGAGCATCTCGTCTTTCGTGCGCTGTCGTGACGACTGCGTGGCTCTGGTGCGTGGCCCTCGCCGCCGGCGCGCAGGGCGCCGCGGCGCGTCGCTGCGACCTGCAACGATCCTGCTCCTGCCGCGGCGAGGTGAAGGGCAGGCAAGTCGGCCCGGCGTCGTGCCTGATGCAGGAACCGGCGCGATCAGCTACGAAGGGCGCGCGCTGACAAGCGCGTCGACGTCGGCCTCGACGGCACGGTGGACGGCTACCTCGGCCAGGGTGGGCAACTACAAGGACTACTTCTCGAACTGCGCCGGACCTCGTGTTCCGCGCAGACGTGGGGTCCGCGCGCAGATCTTCTTCGGCGTCGCCGCCTACGAGCGCGCGAAGGGCGCGTCGATGACGATCGTCTATCCGCGCGACGCCGGCGCGGTGGAACGGCCAAGATCTTGGTCACGGTCCACGGCCGCGGCACGTCGTTCAAGGAAGGGCAGCCTGAAGCCGTGGAACGCAGAACTTCAATCCGCCCGACGCCGGCTCGGGCGATCTCGATCGCGTACGAGCTGCTGATGGTGCGCGAAGGGTTACGCGCGTCGTGAAGACGCAGCGGACGTCAACCGAAGGGCTCGGCGAGATCATCACGACGCTCGAGGACGGGTCGACGGTGGACTACGATCGGCGTTCAACGACACGGCGCGCTACATCATGGACTTCACCGGACGTCGCGCAGACGCTCGTCGTCAAACGGCTCGGCGACGCGCCGCGCGCGTCTACCTACGTGCGGCCATTCGGCGGGCGCCCGCATCGGCCACAGCCATCAACTACACGCCGGGACTCAACGTCGGCCGCGACGGCAAGCGCTTCTTCGACGGCCTGCTGCTCGACGATCCCGCCGCCGGCACCTGGTATCCGGTCGTGATGAAGGACGGCAAGGACGTGCTGCTCACCACCGCCGCGGACAAGGCGGCGTTCGTGCCGCAGATCGACGTCGCGCACCAGATGCTAGCAACATCTGGCCGCCGGCAGCATCCGGACTGGATGTCGTACAGCTATCTCGAGAACAAGCGCAACAACGCGCGCATCCTCCGCGACAAGGGGATCACGAACTACCGGATATGCGAGGTGCGCGGCGTCAGCCACTCGGGCGGCGAGTCGATGCCCGACGGCGTGCAGCGCGGCGACCTGCAGATCATCGACGTCTCGAAGGCTGATGGACCGCTTCATCGACATGCTCGACGCGTGGGTCGACAAGGGCATCGGCGCCGCCGCCCGACGCACTCCGACGATCCGAGCTCGGCGACGCGACCGCGACGGCACGATCGACATCCGGCGCTCGCGTTTCCGAGATCGCCTGCCCGCTCGGCGTCTACTCCAACTACCCCGAGACGTGTCCGGGCACGACGGCGTTCGCCGCGTTCACCGGCGAGGGCATCGAGCCGCTCAACGGCAAGAACGTCTGCGTCGACATGAACCGCAACGGCGTCTGGGACTACCGCGAGACGCCGACGCAGGCGTGGCGCCGCCTCGGCCTGCTGCAGACAGACCGAGACGCTCACGCGCGAGAAGCTTACGTGGCGTGCGTGCAGGCGCGCGGCCGACGCGCTCAGCAAGGAAGGGTTCTTCTCCGACAAGACGCGGTCGCGAGTCTACGTCGCGCGGCGCGAAGGCCGCCGAGCTGATGCGCGAAGGACTCAGCGCAGGACACCGGCGTGAGGAAGGGCCTCACGTCTGATCGATGAGCGCGGGAATCGCGCGCAGCGCGAAGGCCGCAGCGCAGACAGATGAGCGACGGCAGCGCGAACCACTGGAAGACCGAGGGCGTCGCGCTCGATAGGTCTGGCTGACCAGCACGCCCTTTCTCGATCGAGTCGATCGCCCGTGAGGCGGCGTCGAGGCTCGCGCTCGGTCGCCGGCGTTGAAGTAGCGGCCGCCGTAGCCGCGGTCACCGCGCGCAGCAGCGCCTGCACCGCCGGCTTCTTCGTGATCTCCTCTTCGAGATCGACGCCCACCAGGTGGACGCGGATGCCCGCCGCGTCCGCCGCGCCGACAGCGCCGGCAGCGGATCGCGGCCGATCGGTGTTCTCGCCGTCGGTGAACGATCACGATCACCTTGTTCCGCCGTCCTGGCACGCCGCCTGCCGCGCCAGCAGGTCAGTCGAGAGCGCCAGCCCCTCGCCGATCGCCGGTCATCCCCTCGCCGCGCAGGATCTGGTTGTCCACCATGTCGATGTAGCGCACCAGGTAGCTGGTGATCGAACGTCAGCGGGCTGACCACGTAGCGCGTTGTCGGAGAACACCACGAGACCGATGCGGTCGTCGACGCGCCGCGCCGACGAACGTCTTGATCGCGTCCTTCGTCGCATCCGAGCTCGTCTGCGACGGCGGAGCCTCCATCTGCTCTTCCATGCTGCGACAGCAGGAGATCCAACGCTGATCGACGATAGTCGAGCCCGGCTGCGACTGCGATCCGCCGACTCGGCGAATGGGACGACCGGATCCATGCAGCGCGCAGCCGAGCAGCAGCAGGCCGGCCAGAGACGCGCGCGCAGGCACGCGCCGGAGGAGCGACGCGCCGATAGCGTCCGATCAGACCACCGACGCCGACGTCGCTGGCGACGCCGAGCCGACCGGCGCGCCAGCGACGCGGACCACGAACCGTCAGCTGCGAACAGCGCGACGAGCCACCAGGCGATTTCCGGATGCAGGAACCGCATGTGCATGTGCCTACCGGCCACATCCGCGCCGAGGATCTGCTCGCGCCTGCTCCAATGCGTCCGCGCCATGCGTCCGGCGGACGGCTACAGGTCGGGACTCGCGTAGCGCGCGAGCTCGCGACGAAGCGAGCACGGACGCCACGAGCTCGACGGGGATCGCTGCGCGCGCACGGCGTCGAGCGCGGCCTCGATCTCCGCCGGCGTCATGCCGGTGGCAGCGACGCCGCAGACACGTCGGTGAGATGCTGGCGGACAGGCGCATCCAGCCGCGCGAAGCCCGCGCGCCGCGCCTGGCGGATCGGCGGCGTCGATCGCGCGCACCCCGTCGAAGCGCCGCGCGCCGCGGCTGCTGTGCCTGCGGGACGACCGGCTGGTGGTGGCGCGGCGCCGCTCGCGAACCCGCAGCGCCAGCCGCGCCAGGACGCGAGCGCCGCCGGCACGAGCCGAGAGGATGATCAGTCCGAGGCCGACCGGCTGGAGGAGACGGCACGGCAGACCAGCGTTGCGGGACATCGGCGTCCGTCGCGGACGTCGTAAATGGCCTGGTCGTCCGGCAGCAGGCTGCGGAACGCGACGGTCGACTGCGTGGGACGATGACCGAACCGTGCGGGCGCCGCCTCCTCCGGGCGCTGCCCGGCGCGCGACCGAGGTAGTAGCGCACGGGAAGGACCCGATCTGCTCGGCGTCGCGACGGTCGACGCGTATGTCGTGAGGACGTAGTCGAACGCGTAGCGCGTCACGTCGTCCTCGGCGCGGCGGCTGCGTGTCGGCGCTCGACGACGTCGAGATCCCGTGAGCGTGCAGCTTTTCGCGGGCAAGGTCGCCGACGAGCGATGTCGATCGCCGCCGCGGGCAGACGATCTCGACAGTGTAGGTCAATCGATCGGCGACCCAGATCGCCGGACGATCGACGCGGCGACGGCTCAGCCGGCGGGCGCCGTCGCGCAGCAGCGGAGTCGGCGGACGCGCTTGCGCGGAACTGGCGCGGCGCTGCGGCGGCCTGCGCGCGGCAGCGATGCGCCAGGCCATCGCCGATCGAGCGACGGCCGGACCACGAGTCGGCGAATGCGCCGTGCGACTGGCGATCATCAGCTGCCCTCGACGGCGAAGAGCGACAGCAGCGGCTCGACTGGGTGTCGTCGGTCGGGACGAACACATGCTCCATGGGAACGCCGTAGAACGCGCGCGCGAGCGACTCCGCGATGCCGGCGCGCGGCGGCCGCATAGCGCTCCCGCGATCGCGCCCAAGGCCGACGGCCGCGCGTGCGCGCCGGATTCGAGATCGCGAAGCCTCATGTAGCCCGGCCCGGCGGGAGCTCGCGCTCGAAGGGATCTTCCGGAACGACCGCGATGACGTCGTGGCGCGCGCGCCAGCATCGCCAGGTCGGGCCCGGCGAAGAGGTCTTCGTCGGTCAGGAAGTCGGACACGAGGAACACGATGCTCATCCGCTTGCAGCGTTCTGGAGAGATGCCGCACCATCGGCACGAGCGCCGTGCGTCCCGATCCCGGCGGTGGCGGACCAGCACTGCTCCAGGATCGCCCAGCGCCGCGCGCGCGTGCGCCGCGGCGGGCGCGAGAGCAGCCACGCGGTCGGAGAACGCGAGGAAGCCGGTGCTGATCTGGCTCGCGAGCGCCGAGAACAGCGAGCGACGCGCTGATGAGCATCATCGTCTCGCGCTTCGAGCGAGTGCGAGGTCCCGAGCTCCATCGAGCGCGAGACGTCGATGCGCGATCGACCATGTTCAGCTCGCGCTCGGCGTGCGTCTGCCGCACGAAGCGGCGCGTCGAGCCTGCGCGGTGACGTTCCAGTCGATGCGCCGCACGTCGTCGCCCGGCCTGTAGGGCTGGAGCTCGTCGAAGTCGAAGCCCTGCACCGCGCAGGCGGCTCGTGAAGGGACCGACGCGCGCCGTGCGCATCCTGCGCGCGGTCGACACTTCGATGTGGCGCAGCTCCCGCATGACCGTCTCGGGGATCATGGGATCGGCACCGCGCGCAGCAGCTCGCCGAGCAGGACGCGTCCGCATCGATGTTCTCCGCCTCGCGCGCGGATGCTCGCGCATGATGCGGTGCCGCGTCGCGTCGCAGGAAGATCTCCTTCACGTCGGACGGGCGCGCATAGCGTCCGGCCGTTGCATGAACGCCGTCACGCGCGCCAGCGCCAGGATGTGCTGGATACGAGCGCGGCGAGATGCCCGGCTGCGAGCAGCTCCGCGAGATCCGGCCGGCCGACCTCCGCGGGATGTCGCGTGGCGCGTCCGGAGCCGGACGATGTAGTCGATGAGCGTTGTCGTCGACGAAGACCGCGTCGCGGATGAACGTGCGGAGCCGCGTCACGTCCGTCCGGCGCCGACACGCGGCTGGACGGTCCGTGTCCGGTCGCGTGCGACCGGAGCATCTCGCGCTTCGTGCGCCGCCGTCGGGTAGTCGACGCGCAGCATCATCGAGAACCGATCGAGCTGCGCCTCGGGCAGCGCGTAGACGCCTTCCTGCTCGACCGGGTTCTGCGTGGCGAGCACCCAGAACGGGTCGTCGAGCGGAAACGTGTTGCTCGGCGAGCGTGACCTGCCGCTCCTGCATCGCCTCGAGCAGCGCGCTCTGCGTCTTCGGCGGCGCGCGGTTGATCTCGTCGGCGAGCAGGATGTTCGTGAAGACGGGGCCGCGCTCGATCCGGAACGTCGCGGTCTTGCGCGTCGTAGATCGCGGGTGCCGAGAATGTCGGCGGGCATCATGTCCGGCGTGAGCTGGAGCGCGCTGGAACTGCGCGCGAGATCGCCTGCGCCAGCGTCGTCACGGTCAGCGTCTTGGCGACGCCCGGCACGCCCTCGAGCAGGACGTGGCCGCAGCCGACGCGCGCGCCCGTGTCGGCGGTCGAGAACGGAATCGCGGCGAACAGGCCCGTCAGCAGCCGCCGGATCAGCACGCGCTGTCCGACGATGACCTTGCCGATTTCCGCTTCCAGGCTGCCGATCAGCCCGAGCGCGTCGCTCGGTCGACCACGTCGCGCCGCGCGCGGCGCGCGTCATCAGTCATCAGAGCAGTATCCACAGGGCTGCGCCCGCCAGCGCCGCCAGGCGAGGAGCGCCGGATAGAGATCGCGCCGCTCGGTTGACGTGCGCCATCCGATCAGCCGCCGCTCGCCGCCGGTGATCTCCGGCAATCGCCCGCCGGAGCTCCTCGCCGGTCGCCGGAGCGGACCGCACGGCCGCCGGTGGCGGCGGCGATCTGTCGGAGCGTCCCTTCGGCGAACTGCGTCATCACCGGCGCGCCGCGCGTCGTCACGGAGCAGCGTTTCCTGCCCGCCGGCGCTTCTCACCGGTATGGCGACGGCGCTGCCCCAGTGCCGATGCCGATGCAGTTCACCCGGTAACCCTGCGCGCGCGGTGACGAGGCACGCGCTGGAGCTCGGGCCCAATAGTGCCAGTCTCGCCGTCGGAGACGAGGAGGAAGAGCTTCCGCGTCGGGACGGTCGTCCTTCTGCGCCACCTCCATCGCGCTCGTCGAGCGCGGCGGCGATGTTCGTGCCGAAGAGCGGCGTCGGATCGGCGTCGATCCAGTCGAAGTAGAACAGCACGGCTGTCGGCATCCTCGGTCAGGTAGGAGAGCACGATCGCCGAGTCTGCGAAGCCCACGAGCGCGATCCGATCGATGCCTTCCGGCTTCTGCCGCACGAAGTTGCGGATCTCGAGCGGTGGCGCGCGTGAAGCGCGCGACGGCTCGGATGTCGCGCGCCGTTCATCGACGCCGAGCGGTCCAGCATGATCGATGAGATCCCGGCGCTCGTATTACGGGAAGCGCCGGGTCACGCCGGCCTGCGGGCGGCACCAGCGCCAGGCGCGAGGCCGCCGCGGTGCACAGGACTGCGGCGGCGAGCACGGCCCGGCGTCGCGTCGCGGGAGGTCGACCGCCGCTGACGAGCGAGCTGAACCGGTCGGCGATGCGCGAGGCGGCAGCCGGAAACGCATCGCGCAGGCGGCGGTGGACCGTCCACAGCGCGACGATCACCGGCACGAGGAGCGCCCACGGGCGCGAGGTCGGACGGAGGAACGTCATCGCATGCGCGGCGGATCATCCGACGTGGCGGCCGGGCCGGTCCCAGTGGGCGCGGCTGCGGGCGAGAGGAGCTGCATCAGCTGGTTGCGGCGGCACCCTGGCTGACTTGCCGCAGCGCGGCGGCGAGCGCGGGTGACGAGCTTCGAAGTCGTATTTCGTGTCCCAGTCCGCCGGCTCGGCTTCGACGGCGCGACGGCAGCTCTTCCTCGGCGCGGGTCAGCCAGGCGAGACTGCTCCGTCGGGCTTCCCGTCGCCGCGGCTCTTCGCGTAGAACGCGAGGGCCGGACCAGAAGTGCGGCGCGGCGGCGTCGGGCGAGCGCGGCGCGATGTCGATCACCGCGTCGTAGCGCTCCAGGCGGTAGGTCGATCCAGAGCTGCGCGGCGACGGCGCGCGGCATAGCTCGCGCTGGCAGCACCTGGCGGCGTGACCGGGCGCGCGATCGAACCGCGCCTCGGCGCAGCGCGTAGGCGCGGCGCGCGCGCGCCGCGGTCGCCGGCGGCCAGCGCCTCGTCGCCTTCGGCGATCGGCCGCAGTCCAGCGCGCGCAGGCGACGCGCGGCGAGGCCGCCGACGAGGAGCAGGAGCACGAGCGCCCCCACGAGCGCGTCGCCGCGCGGACATCATGGGCGGCTGCGATTACAGCAGAAGCGCTCGCGCCTCCGTCAATCGAGGGGCCGGCCAAAGGTCCGACCAATGGCCGTTCCGGGTCTCTTGACTTGCCGCGGCAAACGCGGCGAGGCTTAGCACGTCACGGCCGCTGTCGGCCGGCAAAGGGGCTGAACGATGCATCGCGACGGAGTTCGATGGGCGGGGCCGTGGCGGTGGCGCTGGCGGCCGCGCGTGGCCGGCATCTCGGCGCGGCAGCTCGCGTCGCGGCCGGTGGACGACTGGAGCGCGCGGCTCGAGCGGCCCGATCGCGTCGCCGGGCCTGCAAGATCGACTACATCATCTCGTCGCTCGGGCTTGAAGCCCGGCGTCGTCGTGGCCGACATCGGCGCGGGGCCAGGCGTTGCTCACGCTGCCCCTGGCCGAAGGCGGTCGCGCCGGCGAAGGTCTACGCCGTGGAGATCGACCAGGGTTTCCTCGATCGGATCAATGCGAAGGCGAAGGACGCGTCGGTCGACCAACATCGTCACCGTCGCTCGGCGCGCTTCACCGATCCAGAAGCTGCCGGCCAGCGACGCCGACGTCGTGCTGTTCCACGACGTGCTGCACCACATCAAGGACCGCGCCGACGTACCTGAAGGCGGCGGCGCGCCTACGTGAAGCCCGCGCGGCGCGCATCGCGATCGTCGAGCTGCCGCCCGACGGGTCGCACAAGGACGAGCCCGAGGCTCGGTCGTGACGAAGGACCAGGTCGAAGCGGTGGATGGCGGCCGCAGGGTTCAAGCCGGTGCAGGAGTTCGACGGCCTGTCCGGGCAAGTGGTTCGTGGTCTACGGCAGGTCGTAAGGGATCGCCCCGGGCCCCTCGACGCATGCACCGCCGCACGTTTTCTCCTGGTGCCCTCGCCAGCCCCTCGTGATCCTCGCGCCCGCGCGTGGCGCGTATCGGCGTTCCAGCGAAACCCGCGGAGCGCGCAGTCGCGCCGACAGCGCGCGCAGCCGCGAAGGCGGACGCCAGCGGATTGCCGCCGCTCTCGTGGAGCTGCCCGATGCACCCGGAGGTCGTGGACAACGAGCCCGGCAGGCTGCCCGTTGTTGCGGGATGACCCTCGAGAAGGTCCGGCTGGCGCTGGTCTGGACCTGCGCGGTGCACAAGCGAGATCACCGAGTTCCAGCCCGGGCACGTGCCGGCGCTGCGGACGCGACCTGATCCGGGTGACCAAGGCCGAGTCGTTCACCTGCCCGGTGCATCACACGTCGATCGACACGCTGGATCCAGGCAAGTGCCCGCGCTGCAAGCGCACGCTGATCGCGAAGAGTACCGATGCGGCCGCACGGCGATCACAATCCGAAGCACGGCGGATCTTTCTTCATGGTGTCGAACAACTGGCACCTGGAAGTGACTCATCCGGCAGCGTCGGTCTTCCGCCTCTACATCTACGACAGCTACTCGAAGCCGTTTTCGCCGCCCGGGCTGGCAGGGCGGATCATCGAGGTCGTGGACGCGCGCGGGCAAGCGGACCGACGTCGCCGATCCCCGTTCACGAACACGCCCGCGGGGTATTACGAAGCGGGTGCCGAACCTGGCCGCCCCGCCACCATTGCCGCCAAGGTGCGCTTCGAGGGCGCACGACAAGGAATACCGGTTCGATTTCGTCTTTCCGGAGTATCGAAAGAGCCAACAATCCGGCCCGGGCGTTGAGCGGCGCGTTTGCCACTTGACTCCCGGACCGGGTCATTGCAGTGTAGGGTTGATTCGTGAAAGGTAGAATGCCAAAGCCGCGGCCCCGCCGGCGGCCCGGCGAGGCGGATCTGCGAGGGATGCACACCATGAAGCGATCGATCAGGCGTCTGCTGTACTGCTTGGCGTCTTGATGCTGCTGCCCACGGTCGCTGCCGCGCAGGGCACGACGGGCAGCATCTCCGGAACGGTGACCGACGCTCAGAAGGCGGTCGTTCCCGGGGTCACGATTCTCGTCCAGGCAGACCGAAACGGGCGCCGGAACGCACGCTCGTGTCCGACGAGCACGGCCGCTACACGGTGCTGAACCTCAGTCCCGGGCCATGCACCGGATCACCGCCGACGCTGACGCGGCTTCAACAAGGTCGTCCGCGATCAGCTCACGGTCGACGATCGGCAAGGATCTGCTGGTCGACATCGAGATGAGTCATCGGCGGCGTCACCGAGCGAGGTCACGGTGGCAGGGAAACGAGCAACGCGTCTCGCTCGGCTCGACGACCAGCGGCGGCGTCGTCGACGACGCACGCAGATCGCGGAGCTGCCGCTGAACGGCCGCAGCTTCATGCAGCTCGGCGACGCTGCAGCCCGGCGTCATCGTCAGCCGCGGCACCGCGCAGCGACTTCACGGGCGGCTTCGGTCAGCACGCAGCTCGTCGATCGGCGGCGCGCGTCCCGAGCAGACCGGCTACCTGATCGGACGGCACCAACATCGCCGACATCTCCGACAAGGCGCCGTCGAGCGTGGCCGGCGTGCTGCTCGGCGTCGACACGGTGCAGGAGTTCAGCGTCCAGACGCACGGCTACAGCGCGGAATTCGGCCGCGCCGCCGGCGGCGTGATCAGCGCCGTCACCAAGTCGGGCACCAACCAGCTGCGCGGCACCGGTCTTCGAGTTCCACCGCGACGACGCGCTCGACTCGCGGAACTCCTTCGACGACGAAGGCGATCTGCCGCCGTTCCGCGCAACCAGTTCGGCGGCACGCGTCGGCGGGCCGATCCTGCAGCAACCAGCTGTTCTACTTCGGCAGCTACGAGCGGCCTGCGCGAGCGCAGCGCTCGCCACGCAGCATCGCGCGGCTGCCCAACGCGCCGGCGCACCAGGGCATCGTGCCGAACGCCAACGGCGCGCTCGTGAACGTCGGCGTGCATGCGACCACGCGACCGTATCTGGACCTGCTGTTCCCCGATCCCGGACGGCAAGCGATTTCGGCGACGGCACGGCGGAGCTGCGCACTCGCACCAGGATCCGACCGACGAGCACTTCGGCGTGGTCAAGTTCGACTGGCAACTCGGCCGCAGCGACACGCTGATGGCGCGCTGGTCGCGCGACGATTCGAAGACGATCCGTCGCAGCCAGCACCCGATTTCTTCGAGCACATCGACCACCAACACGCGCGTATTTCACGACGCAGGATCAGCACCTCTTCAGCTGCGAACCGTGCTCAACGTGCTGCGCTTCGCCGCCAACCGCACGACGCGCACCGACGACCTGCGCCCGACGCATCGGACGATCCCCGACGCCGCTCTACTTCTCGACGGATCCGCACTTCGGCGCGATCGACGATCATCGAGCGTCTCCGACCGCCGGGATCGACCGCGACCACGCCGGTCGACTACAACGCAGGACGCTCTACCAGGTCTCCGACACGCTTGACGTGGAGCAAGCGCGCGCACGTCATGAAGTCGGGCTTCGACTGTCCAGAACTACCACTTCGACGGGTTCTCGTTATCGCGCTACGGCGGCGACGTTCCGCTTCCGCAACGTGCCGGAGTTCCTGCACGCTGAACCGCAGCGCCACGGCGCAGGCCGGACCGCTTCACCGGCAACCTGCCCGACACCGACACGCTGCCGCAACATGCGGCAGAGCTACGTCGCGTTCTTCGTGCAGGACGACTGGCGCGCCTCGCGACGCATCTGACGCGTGCAGGCCGGGCTGCGCTATGACTTCGTCACCGAGCCGAAGGAGCTGGATGGCAAGGTCGCGGGCCTGCTCGAGCCTCGACGATCTGAATACGAGGCCGCGACGGCATCACGCCGGGCAGCGCCGATGTTCGAGAACCCGTCGAAGAAGAGCTTCGCGCCGCGTCTCGGCGCTGGCGTGGAATCCGTGGGGCGACAAGACGTCGACGATCAAGGGCGGCTACGGCCTCTTCTACCAGCCGCTGACGACGTCCTTCTACCGCGGCACGACCTTCCGCATCTATCCGTATTTCACGGGCGTCGACATCCGGACAGCCCGCGGTCTTCGGGCCCGGCGATGATCGACGTGCTGAACGCCGGCGTCATCGCCGGCCGCGGTGCAGAAGCGCTCGGAGTTCATCTTCTACGACGTCGAAGCAGCCGTTCATGGAGCAGTGGCACGCCAACGTCGATCGCGACCTCGGTCATCGGATGGTCGCGGAGATCGGCTACCTCGGCTCGAAGGGGCACAACCTGCCGTTCTACGGCGATCGAACACGACGCCGTCGGCAGGACGCTGAACGGCGTGAAAGCGCTCGTGCCCGGCGCGACGCTGCGCTACCCGAGCTGGGGCCGCATCCGGACGCGCATCAACGAGGCGCGGTCCGATCTACCGGGGCCTGACGGCCAGCTGGAACAAGCGCTACTCGAACAACTGGCAGGCGCAGGGCGTCCTACACCTACGGCAACGCGCACGACACGTGGTCGGGCGGCCAGATCGGCGAGAGTCGGACTTCGACAACGGCGCCGGCAGCGCCAGCGACTGGTGGGATCCCGAATACGAGTGCCGGGCCGCTCGAGCTACGACATCCGCCACACGCTCGTGCTCAACGGCGTCTACGTGCTGCCCTTCGCCGCAGTCGAAGACCGGCTTTGTCGGCGCGCTGGCAAAGGGATGGCAGATTGGCGGCGTCGCGCAGTTCACGCAGCGGCCTGCCCTTCACGCCGTTCGAGTCCTACGACCAGGTCGGCGACGGCCAGAGCGACACGGGGCTGCAGAAGCCGAACGTCAACGGACCGATCGTCTGCACCGGGACGGCGGACCAGTGGTTCGATCCGTCGGTCTTCTCAGTGCCGGGCGCCCGGCGTGTTCGGCAACGCGCGCGCGCAACTCGATGCGCGCGCCGGGCCTCAAGGTGGCGGACCTGTCGGTGTTCAAGAACCAGAAGATGGGACGCATGATCGCCCAGTTCCGCCTCGAGGCGTTCAACGCGTTCAACTGGGTGAACCTGGGTCTGCCCGACGCGACCATCTTCAACGCCGGCGGCGTCCGTAACGCGACCGCCGGGCGCATCACGCACGGACGTCGACGCCGGCCCGCTCAGGTACGCTGGGGCTGAAGCTGTCGTTCTGACGAACGCACGACCTGCAGGACCTCCGGTGTCAGCCGCGCGCGCAGCGCGCGGTTGACGCCGGGCACAGGTCCCGGACGATGTTGAGACATGTTCACGAACACAGGACGCACGCACCAGGTCTCTGACGCGATTGCCCGCCGCATCAAGAAACAGATCTCGACGGGCGGCTGACCGCCGGCCACAGCTTCCCGCGGGCCTGACGCTAGCCCGCCAGTTCAGGAAGACCAGCCGCGTGTCGGTGCGCAGAAGCCTACCGTTCGCTCGAGGAACTGGGCGTGCTGCGCATCCGGCGCGGCGCGGAAGGCGGCGCGTTCATCGCCCAAGTTCGATCACGAGCCGGTGCGCCGCTCGCTCTCGCTCGTGTTCGGCCTCGGCAAGACCTCGCGCAACGAGGTCACCGAGGCGCGCATGCTGCTTCGAGCCGACGATCGGCGCGGCTGGCCGCGCTGCGCGCGCGCCCCGAGGACATCACCAAGCTGGAGCAGGTCCTCCACCAGGAGGAAGAAGAGGTCAGGGATCCGCCGACTCAGGCACGACCGCCGGGCAGTTCCATCGCGCCATCGCCGACTGCGCGCGCAACGTGCCGCTGGTCGTCCTGATGAACGCCCTCGCCGACCTCACCGCGGAGATCGGTGTCCGTGCGTGGACCTCAAGGTCCGCGCCAAGCACCGCCGCAAGAACTGCGAGGTATCACCGTGGAGATCTTCGAGGCGATCCAGCGCCCACGACGGAGACGCGGCCTACAACCTGATGCTGCAGCACGTCCGGCGCACATCAGGACCGCGTCGGCCGCACCATGAAGCAGGCCGGGCGCAACGGGATGTGCGGTCCGGCCGCGGCCCCGAAAGAGGCGGCCCGCCGCCGCTGACCCGCCGGTGATCCGCTGCACGTCACGGCCCCTGCCGGTGCTGCTCGCCGTCACCGCGATCGTCGCCGGCTGCACGAGCGCCGGCGAGAGCGCGGCCGGCGGCTATGCGCCGAGCGCGGCTGCGCGGTGTGCCACGGCCCCGCGGGACGCGCGACGGGCCGTCGGCGAAACGGCTGAACGCGCCGCCGCGCGGCGCCGCCGACATCCGCACCTACCGGCACAGCTCGGGCCAGGGAGACATCGCGGCGTCGATCCGGACCGGCTCCGGTCCTGGCGGCGCGATGCCGGCATTCCGCGACATCACCGATCCCGAAGCAGAGCGACATCGCCGCGTGGATCGATGTCGCTGCAGCGGCCCGCCGCCTCGGGCGGAAGAGCCATGATCGCTTTCCGCGGTTGTCTGGGTCAGGGCTTTATGCCTGACCTCGGTGACGCAGCGATCGTTCTTGTCATGCTCAGCATGGCCTGTCACCGTGAACCGGCGCCCGGCATGGGCGAAGCCGAGCGGCCAGACTTCGGCGGCGACTTCACGCTGACCAACCAGGACAACCAGCCGTTCCATTTGAAGGACGTCCGCGCAAGGCCGTCCCGTCGTGCTCTTCTTCGGCTACACGTCGTGCCCGGACATGTGCCCGATGACGATGTCGCGCATCATCGGGAGCGCTCGGCCGGGTCGGCAGCCCGGACGTCGGACGTGTCGTCACGCTCTTCGTGTCGGTCGATCCGAAGCGCGACACGCCAGGCCGTGCTCAAGGAGTACGTGGCCAGCTTCAAGACGCCCATCATCGCGCTGACCGGCACCGACGAAGAGATCAGCGGATGGCCGCGGCCTACCACGCGTCTATCAGATCGTGCCGACCACCGCCACCTCGAACTACCTGGTGAACCACACCACGGCGATCTTCCTGATCGATCGGCGCGGCCGCCTGCGCCGGTAACGCTTCAGGGTTCGACGAAAAGCCCGAGGTGCTCGCGGCGGCGCTACGAAGACGCTCCTCGACGAAAAGGGTGAGAGAATGTCACCATGCCCGCACGCACGAACCGCCAGCGCCGCCGTCCTGCATCCTGTCGCTGCTCGTGCCCGTCGCGGCGTGCCATCGCCGCGCGCCCGGAGTCGCGCGTCAAGTCGATCGAGGCGCGCATCGACGGCATCACCTGCCCGACGTGCGTGCCGCCGCTCACCGCGTCGCTGAAGCGGCGATACCCAGGAATCGGCGATCGACGTCAGCGACGACAAGGACACGGCGACGATCCAGTTCGCGGAGGAGGAGAATTTCTCCGCGGCGGACTTCCGCGCGCCGCCGTCGAGCGCGTGCGCATGCACGTGCGTGAAGGTCCCGCATGCAGGCGTGCGGCACGGTGGAGACGTCGGACGGCACCACGTGGCTGACCGCCGGCAGGCAGCCGCATTCCTGCTGCGCAGCGACGGAAAGCTGCCGCCGGACCAGCCGATCTGCGCCGACGGCACGCTCGACAGCCAGGGCGATCCCGCGACCTTCCATGTATCGGCCTTCTCGGTGCAGGGCGCACCGGGACACTGACGCAATCACCCGGAACGGAGCCCAGAGATGAGCGCGCGGCAGCGAGTGGCGATCCTGGCACGGTACCTCGTCGGCGAGCGCCGTCGGCGCCAGCCTGATGGTGCTCGCAGGTCGCATCCCGACGCGCTCGGCGCTGCCGCGATTCACGGCCGGCTGGTGCGGATGGATCCGCTGCCGCCGCTGACGTCTGCGTCTGGCCTGCCGCCAGTCCAGTGGGCCGAGAGCAGGCCGGTCGCGCGCAGGGACGGCGCGCGCGGCGCTGCCGCTCGACGATCAGACGAAGGTCTTCGCCGGCCCGCCGACGCGCAAGGTGCAGGACAGATGCCCGGCGCTTCGCGGCAGTCGTCGGTCGATCCCGCGCGCAACGAGGTGATCCTCACCGACGAGAACCTGTTCCAGGTGCTGGCCTACAACCGCCTCGACAACACGGCGCCGCGGACGCGATCACGGCGCCCAAGCGCGTGCTGTCGGGCGACAGCACGCTGATCGAGTTCGAGTCGGGCGTCCACGTCGACCCGCGCACCGGCGACATCTTCGCGCCCGAACAACGACACCGTCGACACGCTGGTCGTCTTCAGGCACGGCAGCAGCGGCGACTGCGCGCCGATCCGCGCGCTCAAGACGCCGCACGGCACGTTCGGCATCGCGGTCGACGACCGGCGCAACGAGATGTTCCTCGACCACCCAGCACGACGCGACCGTCGTCGTGTTCCGCAAGGACGCCAGCGACGACGACGCACCGCTGCGGCTGCTGCAGGGCGACGACACCGGCCTCGGCGATCCGCACGGCATCGCCATCGATCCCGCAGAAGGACGTGTTCTACGTCGCCAACTACGGCTCGCACGCGCTGCGCCGCGCCGGACCACGAGATCCGCACCGGCGTGCCCGGGCTCGGGCAAGGGACGCGACAAGGCCAACTGGCCGCTCGGCCGCGAATACGCCGTGCCGGGCAGCGGCACGCACGACGGGCCGTCGATCATCGATCCACGCGATCACGGCCAAGGGCAACGACAAGCCGCTCCGCGTGATCAAGGGCCGAAGACGCAGCTGAACTGGCCGACCGGCCTCGCCTTCGACGCCGAGCGCCGCGAGCTGTTCGTCGCCAACGACATGGGACCGATCGATCCTGGTCTTCGACGCGGACGCGCGTCGGCAACGCCGCGCCCAAGCGCGTGCTGAAGGGGCCGGGCACCGGCCTGGCGCATCCGACGTCGGTCTCGCTCGACACGAAGAACGGCGAGCTGTGGGTCGAACTTCGGCGGCCACTCCGGCGACGGCCTATCCGATCGACGCGTCGGGCGACATCCGCGCCGCTGCGCACGATCCGCAGCGCGCCGGAGTCGGCGCCGTCGCTGATGATCGGCAACCCCGGGCGCGCTCACCTACGACTCGAAGCGCGAGGCAGATCCTCGTCCCCAACTGCGTGGCGCATCCGCAGATCGCGGTGTTCGCCCGGCTGGCGGACGGCAACGCGGCGCGCGACTCGCGCGATCGAAGGCCAGGAGACGATGCTGGGGCGGACGATGCACGGCATCGACTACGACGAGCGGCGCGACGAGATCGTGACGTGCCGCAGCAGTTCGGCCAGGCGATCCTGATCTTCAGGGCGATCTGCGGCCGGGAGAAACGCGCCCGGTCCGCGTCATCCAGGGATCGCAGCACGATGACTGACGCGCGCTCGACCGTCTGGCCGTCGATTCGGTCAACGACGAGATTTACGTGCCCGAAGGCGATCGACGTGCTGGTGTTCGACCTGCAGGCGAACGGCAACGTCGCGCCCAAGCGCGTGCTCGGCGGCCCTGACACCGGATTCACCGCCGCCGGGTCGGCGGCGATCGATCCGACGCGCAACATCGATCGTCGTCGGCGCCGGCGCGCGCAGCGCCGACGGGCGCGGCCTGCCCGCAGCTCGCCATCTTCGATCGCACGGCGGCCGGGCAACGTCAAGCCGCAAGCGGCGTCATCACCGGCGTGAAGTCGCGGCTGAACGACACCGGCAACATGCGCATCGATCGAGGGCGGGCTCGTGTTCACGACGCCAGCAGACCGGCTACGTCGCGGTGTGGAGCCTCGACGACGACGGCGACGTGCCGCCGCCGCTACACGGTCGGCGGTCCGAACGGCTTGCTGCAGCAAGCCGCGCGGGCTCGACCTCGATCCCAGGCACAACGCGGTGATCGTCTCCGACAAGCAGCTGAACGCGGTGCTCACCTACGAGATGCCGCAGCTGTTCCAGCCGGTCACTTCGGCGGCGGCGCGGCAGGCGGCCGCTGCAGCCGAAGAACTTCGGCACGAGGTGAAGGTCATGACGGCGTTGCTGCCGACGCCGTAGACCTCGCCGTTCTTCGGGTTGATCGCGCGACGCCGCCGAAGCCGCCGGCGCGTCGTCGCGGGTCCGCGAATCATCATCCGGCGGCGGCACGTCGCCATCGTCGGTGATCGACCCACGCGCCGATGAAGCCGGCGCGTGTCGCCGCCGCCTTCCGCCAGTCCGACCAGCGTCGTCGATCCTTCGTCTTCCGCTGCGCGCCTGCTCGCGCAGCGCGGCCAGCGCCCTCTCGTTCGTATAGAGGTCCGCTTCCTTCTGCGGCGTCGCCTGCTGGCGGCGGAACGCCTGCACCGCGACGTAGATCATGCCCGCGCTCGAGTCCACCTTCGAGCTGACGGAAGCGTCCGAGCACGCCGCGTGTTGATGCCGCCGATGTGGCGGATGGGCGCGACGTCGCCGTCAGCCATGCGATCGAACATACAGGATGCGTTGGGGCCGCCGAGCGGACCGGTTCGCCGCGATGATCACGTTGCGCGCACCGGATCCACCGCGACGCCGACGATGTCGCGGAAGTCGGTCTTCGAGGCCGCCGATCTTCCGCTTCGGCGCGACGTCGCCGTTCGGCCAGCGCGATCGAGGACTGAGATGCGCGCGCGAGCTCGAGTCGGCCGCGACGATCTCGCCGTTGACCGGATCGACTTCGACGGTCTGCGGACGGATCAAGCCCGGTGTGCGATGCCCTGGATGATCCGGACGGGCAACTGGTCGCCGCGGGCGTCGCCTTTGAACACCAGCACGGCGCCTCGAAGAGCGCCACCGGCACGATGATCTCGTCGTGCACCGCGCGTCGAACGCGAGGCCGTGCATCGTCCGGCTCAGGTGCGTCTGCTGCCCTTCGATCGTCCGGTCGGGAGCGACGTTGCCGCTTGCGTCACGCGCGAACGGCGGAGATGCGCGGCACGCTCACTCAGTCGGGCACCAGCACCTCCTCGCCGCTTCGGATCGTAGGCCGCCGACGCGGCGTTGGTGAAGCCCGGTCGTCGGCGTGCCCTCGGCGCGTTGCGGATGATGCGCTTCGGCTTGCACGTCGCCCGACGCCAGCGCGATCGAACACGACGGCGGTGTGGTCGCCGTAGTTCGCCACCCAGATCTCGTTGTGCTTCGTGTCGACGCCGACGCGCCGACCGGGCCCGACGATGCCGGTGTGCGGACCGCCGATGACAGCGCGCCGGCGCGACGTCGCCGCTCGCCGTCACCGGGAAGATCAGGATCGAGTTGCTCCCGTAGTTGGCGACCAGCAGCTCGTTCCGCGGCTTGTCGACCGTGATCCCCATCGGCCACGCCGAGCTGCGTGCGTTGTTGCCCTGCATGGTGCGGATGCGGCGGGACGTCGCCGCTGGCGCCGACGCCTTGTAGACCGCGGATGGACGACGGGCTGAAGCGGCCCGGGAATGCATTGCCGGCGAAGGCGCGGCTCGTCGCCGGCGTACGAGCGCATCTCCGTCCAGTTGCCGTGGTTCGCGGCGAAGACCTCGTCGCGCGCGCTGTCGAGAGAACACGCCGTGCGGATCCTCGAGCGGCGTCTCCATGCCGCGGATCGTCCGCTGCGGCCGCACGACGCCGGAGTCGTCGCGCCGAGTAGATCGAGATGCCCTGCATGCTGCTGGCTCGGTGACGCGCGAGCTCGTTGCTGCTCGACGTCGAGCGACAGGCCCCCACGACTGGTGCGGCACGGTCGGCGATGCGTACCGGCTTCGCGTCGCCGTTGGCGTCGTACGGAGAACACTTCGACGCCGCCGCCGTCGTTGTTCGTCGACGATCACTTCGCGACGCTTCCGGGTTCGACCGGTCGACGCCGGCGACGAACCGAGCTTCACGCTGGGCCGGACCCAAGCAATACGTAACC
>ERZ1370068.10604-contig-9288_pt1 | contig 26741 bp, 46 predicted proteins | sample MGYA00561227_ERZ1370068 | MGnify/ENA primary metagenome ERZ1370068 (study PRJEB38410, sample SAMEA6850437) | metagenome | study: Metagenomic assessment of the ecological functions of the soil: analysis of the soil microbiota associated with the...
ATTGTACGCTGGTTCGGTTACGTATTGCTCAGTGGGGGTTCGTGAACCAGGCATCTCGATGTTCGTGCCCACGCTCCTCGAGCTCGGCACCGAGGAACAGAAGCGCCAGTGGATCGCGCCGACGCTGCGCGGCGAGATCGTCTGGTGCCAGGGTTATTCCGAACCGGGCGCCGGCTCCGACCTGGCCTCGCTCAAGACGAGCGCCGTCGAGGACGGCGACGATTTCGTCATCAATGGCCAGAAGATCTGGACGACGACGGCGCATGCCGCCGACATGATGTTCTGCCTCGTGCGTACCGAGCCCAAGGCGCCGAACAAGTACCTCGGCATCAGCTACCTCATCTTCGATGAAGACGCCCGGGATCGAGGTTCGACCGCTGAAGACGATGACCGGCGCGGCCGAGTTCAACGAGGTGTTCTTCACCGACGTGCGCGTGCCCAAGTCGCAGATCGTCGGCGAGCGCGGGCAGGGCTGGGCGGTGTCGAGTGCCACGTTGAAGCACGAGCGCGGCATGCTGGGGGATCCGAACCAGACGATGGCCCGGATGAACTCGATCCTCGAGCTCATGAAGACCGAGACGCTCGACGGCACGCGCGTCATCGACCTGCCCGTCTTCCGGGATCGCGCGATGAAGCCGCAGGGCCAGGTGCTCGCCATGCAATACCACGGCATGCGGCTCCTCACGGCGTCCGCGCACGGGCAGGATCCCGGGCTCGCCCGGATGATCGTCAGCTCCGGGCGACCGGAGATCAACTATCGCCTGTCGGAGCTCGCCGTCGACGCGATGGGCGAGCTCGGCCTGCTCAATCCCGACAGCCCGCTCGCGCGGTCGCACGGCGTCTGGCAGAAGCGCAATCTGTTCGATCATCGGCATGATCATCGGCGGCGGAACGGCCCAGATTCAGAAGAACATCATCGCGGAGCGCGCCCTCGGGCTGCCGCGCGAGCCCAAGGCAAGAAGCGCCGAGTGATCCGCTGCGGCGGACGAGTCGCTGCGTAGACGACGAGGACCATGGAGAAGCCGAGTTGGACTTCAGCCTGACCGACGAGCAGAGACTGCTTTCAAGACGAGCTCGACAAGTCGCTCGAGGCGAAGTCGCTCTCGCGCGTGCGCTCGCAGGCGGAGCAGCCGACCGAGATTTCCCGAAGACGATCTGGAAGAGCCTGTGCGATCTCGGCATCCCGGGAGCCCTTGTGCCCGAGGAATTCGAGAGGCCTCGGGCTCGGCGCCCGATGCCGGCGCTGATCGCGAGAGAAATTCGGCAAGCACGTCGTCCCCGCGCCATTCCTCGGCGCCACCGTGCCTGGCGCCGCTGGCCATCGCCGCCGGTGGATCGGCGCAACAGAAGGCGAGCCTTCTGCCGGAGATCGCCGAGGGCGCGCTGCGCATCGGTGTCGGCATCTCGGAGCGGACCGCGCGGCCGCCGCGCGGACGCCGGCGTTCGATTGCCAGGAGGGCCGGCTCAACGGTCGCGCGATCTTCGTCGTCGATCATGTCGGAGCGCACGCAGTTCCTGATCGCGGACGGCGCGGCGGGCTGCATCTGGTGCGCGCGGAACGCACCTGGACTCGACATCGCCGCGCTCGATTCCGGTCGACCGCACCCGGACGGCGGCGATGCTGACGTTCGACAACGTGGAAGCGTAGGCGCTTCCGGCGTCGTCGGGTGAGACGCTGCGCCGCGTCACCGATTTGGTCACCGACGTTGCACGCACTCGTCTCTGGCGGCCGACATGCTGGGGCCGCGTGGAAGATGCTCGACCAGGCGGTCGACTACGCGAAGAATACGGCACCAGTTCGGCCGGCCGGATCGGCGAGCTTCCAGGCGGTCAAGCACATGTGCGCGGAGATGGCGGCGGAGCTCGAGCCGGGCCGCGCTCTGGTCTGGTACGCAGGCTATGCGTGTCGACCAGAGCTTGCCCGACGCAACGCTTACCTGCCTTCATGCCAAGTCCTACCTGGCGGACGCGGCGCGCCTTGTCGGGCGCGCCTCGACCGAAAGTCCATGGCGGGATGGGGATCACCGACGAGCTCGGCCTGCACTTCTGACTGAAGCAGTGACTGGAGCTATCAGGCGATTTGGCTCGCCCGAGCGGCTACGGGAAGAAGGCCGCCGTTGCGCAGGGGCTGGTGCACGGGCGTGAATCCGCGCCGACGCGTCGGCGAGCTCAGTCCGTGCAATTCTCGCAAACCCCTCGGTGCACCACCGTGGTTCGCGTACGATGTGGTCGTCCACGCAACCGCAGGCGGGCCAGGACAAGCAAAAAGACAAGGGGAGGCGGATGAGCTATCGAGTGATTCTTGCCGGCTTCCGTCGCGGCCGGCGCCGACGCTGCCAGTTCGGAAGAAATTCATGGCGACGACCGGACAGCCGGAGGCCCACCGCGATCCGGCTCTTCTCCGGCACGCCTAACGTCATCAAGCGCAATCTGTCGCAGGCCGGGCCGAGCGCATCGTTCGCCTGCTCAACGGGATTGGCGCGGCCAGCTCGATGGGCTCGAGGATCGCCCGCTGAGCATCGACGCAGGCGGCGTGGACCCGTGGTCCGAGCGCCCGCCAGCTGCGTCGGCAATCGGCGGTACCCACCCGCATTGCCGAGCGCGGCGCCAGCGCACCTGAGGCGCACCGGGCTTACAAACGAAGCAATGTATCAGCGCGATCGTCGGCCCGAAGAACACCGACTACTACCTTGGCTACTTCTCGCGGCGCGACGCCGGGCGGCTCGTTCCTGTCATGGAACTGGCCATGTGCACTGGTCCAGTTCTGGTGGGCGCTGCTGTACCGCAAATGCTACGGCTTCGCGTTCGGAAGCCTCGTGCTGGCTGGTGCTGTTCGGTGCCATCGCCGAAGGAATCTACGGCGGCATTGGCGGCGATGGGCGCGAGCGTGGAGCGATCAGGGAGTAGCGCGCCGTTCGTCGGTTGGATCGCCGGGTGCTTAGTGGGCGCCTTCGGCAACGGCTTCTATCACCGCAAGGCGCGCGAAGCTGATTCGCGACACGGCTCGCTTGGGCGGCGGCGAACGCGCGAATCGCCGAGCTCGCGCGTCAGTGGCCGGCACGGCGCAGCGTGGCAGCTCTGGATCCCTGCTGGGAATCTTTGTCCTGGGAATACTGGCGGCCGTAATCGCGCCATTCCCGCGTATCAGGACGGCTACAGCCTATCGCGCCCGCGCGAGGGGCTGTGTCACAGCCGAGCGCGAAGCGACACCGCACGTCATTCTTGCGCGTACGGCGCGCTGGAAGACGAAGCTCGTCCAGAAACCGGTCGACATGCTCGGTCCATAGCCGGCTGCCGCGTGAAAGCAAGCAGGATGTCCGTCGGCATTGGGCACGGGCGCCGTCATCACGAAACGCGTCGGGTTGCCTGATGCCGCGCATAGGCGCTATGCCATTCGCGCGGCCAGTTGGCACCCCAATACGAGTCGTTCTGCGCATAGAGCCACAGGCTCGTCACGCGCGTCGTCCGGCCATAGGCGGCCATCAGCGCTTCCATCGTCTCCGACCCGCAGCTATGCTCAGGCCGTCGTTCGCCGCTACCGCCGGTGCCGCCGGAAAAGTTGATGTAGGCGACGACGCCGTCGGGGTTCGTCGACGCGCTGGCGATCGGACGCCAAGCCCCCATCGAAGCGCCTGCCAGCACGATCCGCTTCGCGTCTGCCCAGGGTTGCTCGCGCACCCACGTCAGCGTCGCTCGTATCGCCATCGCTGCCGCCGCCGCCGGAGCGGTCGAACTCGGGCTCACCCCAGCAATTGCCGAAAATGTCGTAACGCACGCCGGAGTCTTCGTGATCCGGGCCGCCCGTTTGACCATAGCCGGGGCGTATCGGCGGCGACGACCGCAAACCCTCTCTCAGCCAGTAGCGAACATGACCGCGCACATCGGGAAGGTGGTCCTGTCACGCTCGGTCTCTCGTCCCGGACCGCCCGTGCGAATAGACAGAGGACAGGGAAGGGACCCTCGCCCGCCGGCAGGAAGACGCCGGCAACCATGCTCGAGCTTTCGCCGGAGTCTCCCATCCTCCATCGGACGGAATATGCACCATCTGCGGAAGGTCGGCGCAGCATTGGCGCTGCCGACGAGTGCATAGAGCAGCAGCGGAAGAAGAAGTCGAAGGCGGCGACCATGTGCGAAAGCTGACCCGCGCGCGGCGAAATCGGATCTACGTAGATTGAGGGCGTCATCGTCCCGAAAAATTGGGACGGCGCTTTTCCATGAACGCTTTCGAGCCCTCGCGCGCATCTTCGGAGCGCAGGACGACCTTGATGCACTGATCCTCGACGCCGAAGGCCTCCTCCAGCGAGCGGCCGGACGAAGCCACCATCGCCTCCTTCGCCTTGCGCATCGCCAAAGGCGAGTTCTGCCCCATCGTCTCGGCCAGCGCCTGCGCCGTCGCCAGAACGGCATCACCGGGCACGACCCGGTTGACGAGGCCGATGCGCAGCGCGTCGGACGGCGGAAATCCGGTCGCCGATCAGCAGGGATTTCGGCCGCCGCCGCCCAGGACACCTGGCGCGAAACGCGCGCGATGCCACCGGCTGCCGGAATGAGACCGCGCTTGACTTCGGACAGACCGAGCGTGCTGTCTTCCGGCGACGACCCGCAGATCGCAGGCGAGGGCCAAGCTCCATGCCGCCGCAACCGACGGTGCCGCGGAAGGCGCCGATCACCGGCGTCGTGAAGTCCGTTCGCCGCAGCATCGCGCGATTGAGGATTTCGGCTCCGCGAAGCAGCGCTTCGATCCCCACTCGTCCTCGGCGCCGCGGGCCCGCGCTCAGCGAGCGGCGTCAGCCTGCCCAGGTCCGCGCCGGCGCAAAACGTTCGCCTCGCCGGCCCCCGTCAGGATCGCGACGCGTACGGTCGGATCGGCGTCGACCTGATCCCAGTAACGCGCAAGCCGGACGATCATCTCCGGGTTGAGCGCATTCATCTTCGCGGGCCGGTTGAGCGTGATCGTCGCAACGCCTCCTTGCAGCGGAGAACAGGACGGGCTCGTCACTCATGGGGCGTCTCCTTGCGCGCGCTCGGCCCAGAACACGGCGAAAGTCGGGAGATTTCGTTTCCGGCACGATGCGAATCGGCATGCCGATCCGCGACCTTGTCCGCGGAGATGTCTTTCGCGGTGGCGACGAGACGAGGTCCCTCCTCGAGCTCGGCGACGATCGCGTGACGTACGGAACGAGCGCCTGCCACTGAGGCTCGACGCTCATGTGCGACACGGTGTACGAATAGACTCGTCAGCGTCGCTGGCCGCGGCGAACGAATAATCGCCCGACGAGCAGTTCGGGCAGTAATACCTGCGCCGGATGCGTCCACGTGCCGCAGGCGTTGCAGCGCTGGACGTGGGCGCGCCGGCTTTCACCACGCCTGATAGGAACTCGAGGTCGAGCTCGTCGGGGCGTGGAACCTTGATTTCGGGAAGTCTTGTCATCACGCGCCTCTCGCCAGAATTGCGATGCTGCCATCGCCAAGATCGCCGTAGCCCGTCACGACCCGAGCTCGCGGTCGCCAGACCTGCGCGGGCACCGGCATCAGGCGCAGCTACCGTGGCTTCGACGATGTGGTTCATGCCCCAGCAGTGCCCCTGCGGACATGAGGCCGCCGTGCGTATTGAGCGGAAACTTTCCGCCAAGCTGAATGTTGCCGTCCTTGACGAACCCGGTCGCTTCGCCGCGTTTGCATAGCCCAGCGCTTCGAGCTCCAGCAGCACGACATACGTGAAGCAGTCGTAGACCTGCAGGAAGTCCATGTCCGCCCGGCGTGACGCCGGCCATCCTGAACGCGCGCGGCGCGGCGAGATGGAGTCCGAGATCGAGGACGTCCCTTGCGATTGATCGAGCTCGTCCGGGCCGATTCGGGTGACCTTCCGCGCCGCCCAGAATGGTCACCGGGACGTGCGGCAGATCCTTCGCCCGTTCCGCAGAGGTGACGATGACGGCGGCCGCGCAGTCGGTCTCGACGCAGCAATCGAGCTTGCGCAGAGGCTCCGTGATGAAGGGCGACGCAAGGTAGTCGTCCATCGTCAGCGGCTTGCCGCGCATCATCGCCTTGTCGTTCAACTGCGCGTGGGCGCGGCACGCGAGCGCCAACGCACCCGCGGCTTCCGAGCGGGACACGTCGTACTCCTTGACGTAGCGCTGCAGATAAGGCGAATACCACCACGGCGCGGAGCGCGAGGCCGTAGGGTGCGTAGTAGTTCTTCACGACGTCGAAGAACGCGGCCGAGAAGCGGCGCCGGTTGGGGCGCGCGTCCGGCCGCGGCCGCAGCGCCGAATAGCCGTTCCATCCGATCGGCAGCAGCACTGCACTTCCGCCAATCCCATCGCGATGGCCATCGCCGCGGTCGTCAAGCCGGCCGTCGGGCTCGCGCCGCCCATTGCGGACACGACGTGTAGCGCACGTCCGGAATGCCGAGATGGGCGCGCGATTTCATCCCATGCGCGACGAAGCCGGGCGGCGGGATCACCGCATCGACGTCCGAAGGCGTTCAATCCGGCGTCCTTGATCGCCGTCATGCTCGCGGCGAGGGATCATCTGCTGGAGGATCGACTGGTCCGTCCCCGCATGTAACCTCGTCTCGCCGGATGCCGACGATGGCGGCCTTGCCCGAGAAGCTGTTCCCGCTTGCCTTGACCATGGTCGTCACGCCGGCGGCGGAGCCGTGCGCCAGCAGCGGGCTTATCGCCAGCGCGCGCCTCTGCGGCAGGAGCTCGAAGGAGAAGTCGGTGATCCGGCCCGCTGGGATCGTCGATGAAAGCGAACAGCGACGCGCGGCAGCGAATTGAGCCTTGGCCGCCGCGTCGATATCGCGCTCAGATCCTCACCCAGCACTGAGATTGATGAGCGCCGTGTCCGCGCCATCGAGCGTCACGTAGGCCATCACGATCGGCGGTTTCGGCAATCCTGGGAAAGCGGTCGGTGATGATGGTGAAGGTCTCCAGCGTGCCTTCCGGATCCACTTCGACCCAGTCGGTGGTTCGCTCCATGCCATGCCATCGCAGAAGGCGCGAGCCGGCACGAGCACGCGCTTGCAGCGGGGCACTTCGTGTCCCATGATCCGGCGGTTGTCGACGAGCTCGCGAAAGAATCGCGTGGCCGCCTCGCCGGCGAAGTAGGTGTATTCGAAGTTCCAGCGGCCGGGATAGTGATGAGATCTGACTGGCTCACGTCAAGCTCCTAATGAACGGGGTTTTTGCCACGTACGCATACGGTCGAGAACTGGGTCGCGCCGCCTTGTCCGGTCGCCACCGCGCGCTCGACGCCGTCGACCTGCCGCTCGCCTGCCGTCCCGCGGACCTGCAGCGCGCATTCCGCAATCCGCACCATCGCCGTCGCACTCACGGGATTGGCACCTTGAGGTCCACCCGACGGATTGAAGGCCGGCAGCGATGGATCCGTGAGACTGCCTCTCGACAAATCGCGGCCCGTCTTCCGCCTTGCAGAGGCCAAGAGCAGGGTAGGCCATCGCCTCGGCGCTGGAAAACGCCGAATAGAGCTCGACGACGCGGATCTCCTTGACGGGATTCGTGATGCCGGCTTCCTTGTACGCTTTTTCGGCGGACAGGCGCAGCGAAAGGAGATCGACGAGCGTTGCGCCTGGGACGATGAATGCGATCGCCCATCGCGTAGCTGTCCGATGTCGATGCGTAGCCCTGGACCCACACCGGCTTCCGGGAACCGATCGGAGCCCCTTGCCATGAGCGCACCATGGCGCAGGCCGCCTTCCGACATCGGGCACGCCTCGTAGCGATGGATCAGCCACGCGAGCAGAGGTGACCTGAGCACGTCCTCCGGCGTATCACGTCGAGATGCAGGTGGGCGAGCGGATTGCGACGGGCGTTCTGGTAGCTCCTGGAGGCGATCTCGTGCCCAGTGACGTTCCGTATAGCCGTAAAGACGCATCAGCATCGATGCGCGCAGCGCCGCCATCGTGATGGTCGTGAGCGGAAAGTCCTTCTCGTAGACCGGGTCGAAAATCGTGTTGAACACTTGTTGCGACGTCGTGGCCTGTCCCATTCGCTCCAGCGCGAACACGAGCACGCCTTCTGCGCCGCGTCCGGCCTTGATGTACGAAGCGCCGGCGAAGAAGGTGGACGATCCGGTCACGCCACCGGTGTTGACGCGGACGTACGGCTTTCCGATTCCCATGATGCCCGAGCGTTCGACCGAAGCCTCGCCGGCGAGCGCATCGGGCGCCACGCCTGTGATCACCGACGATCGATGTCGTCCGGATCGAAAGCCCGGCGTCATCGAGCGCTTCCTCTCGACGCGGCCCAGATCAATTCCCGCGAGCTCATCTCCGGGTGAGAGCGTCGATACGTCGTCTGACCGACGCCGACGATGGCGACCACCATCGTTGCCTCCAGCGCGATGGCGGTATGGGTTTGCGCTGCGACGATCGACGAGCCCGTCGCAGATCGCGCGACGGGCGACGGGAAGCCGATTCGCGCCGGCTCGTCCCTGAAGCTGCAACGTCGCTTCGGACGATTCGCGCCAGCCCCATCGCCGGCGCGCAATAACCGGCCGCGCACTCCCCGGAAGGATTGACGCGCCGATCGCCGACGCAGCACCGTCAAACCGTCGCCTTTGGCCGCGAAGCCGATCGCCTCGAGGGCGACGTCGCCTCGTCGAAGAGCGTCAGGCCGTCGACCTCGACGACATCGAGATCCTCTGCACGGCGACTTCGCTTCGGCGAGCGCCTGTTGCGCCGCGCGAGCGAGCCCCGGCATCGCCGCCAATTGCCGATCGCCGATGGCGAAGCGGCTCGGATGACTGCTCCCATCGCCTGACGACCTTCCGTGCCGCCGGGTCGAGACGAAATGATCACCGGCCGCGACGACGTCGGCCCATCGCGGAAGGTCGTCACGACGAGAGGGATAGCAGGGTTCGCTGAGCACGTCCCGCGATCGCGCAGCGCGCGTGGATTGGTCCGTCGCCGCTTCGCGTCGTGCGCGTCTGCGGCCTCGGCCCGGTTCCACAACGGCCGCCAGCCTGGATCCAGGACTGCGCGCGCATTCCCGATACGTGAAGCTCCTGGAGCCCCAGCGGCGTGCCGAACAGCGGATCGAAGAGTGCCCGCGACACGCCGTCGACATCGTGCTCGCTCGCCCGTCCCCACGCTGCGACAATCGAGCGCTCGGCTTCACCCGCCTCGACTGCGCACGACGGCTGCCGCGAATGCGGCGGCGCCGTCGTCACCGTAGCGAATCTCGTCGCGCAAGTAGGCGCCCGCCGCAGGGGCGGTGACCATGCTGGAAGGGACCGGCCATCGACGAGATCGTGGGCCGCCAGGACGACGGAGTTGATTCCCGTCATTCCCTCAGCCGCTCTCGTCGATCGCGCGCCTGACCGTGTCGAAGATCAGTTCCGACAGGTTGCGCCGCTCGATCGCGCCAGCTGATCTCCAGTGGTTGCGGCCTCGATGAATGCCGTAGGTTTGGTTGGTGGCACGACCGATCTCCAATTACGGTGTCGCCTTCAGTGGGCGGCGATCGCGACATCCGGCGGATAGACGCACGACCGGCACGCCGTTCTGCCATTGCAGCAGCGACCGCCGGCGGATTGACTCGCGCATACCCCTGGCGTCGAACTGCACCGTGCCATTGAGAGCGGCCACCGCCGGCCGGATTCGATCTTCATCGAGTGCAGCGCGTCGGCGATCTTGGTCGCGGTCGGTCGAGCCCGCCCGTTCGAGCGCTTCCTTGAGCACGTAGACGTGGCCGTAACCGAAGGCGGGATCGAAGGTCATCCAAGGCGAGGCTCGTCCGCTGCTTCCAGCGGGCTTCCAGGTCGCCGCTCTTCTTGGTCGGCCAGACATTGGTGAAGACGGCGGTCCCTTCAGAGGCCTTCCTTCGGCATCAGGTTGAGCATTTCGGGTCGAAAGCGCCGCCGCCATAGATGAAGAACGGCGTGTTCTTCGGCGGTGATGCCCACCTGCGCGAGCGAGGTCAGGATCGTCTTCAGTGTCGGGGCGATCGCCGTGGAGAAGAAGATGAAACCCGGGCGAGCGCGCCGCAGGCGCTGGGCGATGACGGAACCGTCGGCGAGCTGGATGGCGAAGACTTCCTTGGCGACGACGTTGATCCGCTGGCCTTGAGCGCCGCCTCGACGCCGTCGGCCGTCGCGATCGTGCCCGGGGTGTTGACGGCCAGGATCGCCACGTCCTTCATGTTCGCGCCGGAGCTCAGCTTCGCCAACTGCTCCATCATCGGAACCACGGCCGTGGTCGCCTCAGCCGCTGGGCATGTTGGTGGCGAACACGTACTTCTGAACCGCGCCCGGTGAGCTGATCGGCGCTGCCCTGGACGCAGCCACGGTATGCCGGCGCGCTCGCGTGATCTCCGTGATCGCGAGCTGCTGCGAGCTGATGTAGGCGCCGGCGCCGCCGACGATATTGGGGTTGCTGCCGATGATCCGCTGCGCCGGCGCCGCTCGCGTCGTCCGGACGCGCGCCGGCGTCGGCGATGACGAGCTTGATCTTCCGCGCCGCCCAGGGACTTGATGCCGCCCGCGGCGTTGATTTCCTCGGCCGCCATCTCCGCGCCCTTGATGACGCGGCTGCCGTTGGCGGAATAGGGTCCCGTCAAGCCATCGATGATCGCGATCTCGACTTCCTGCGGCTGCGTGCAGGCGCGCCGGCCGCAACCGTGAGGCCGGCCGAGACAGGCAAACGCGAACTCATAGGGGTCTTGAACGTTCGTCTCACGGCGTTCTCCTTCGTGGATTGGAAGTGCGTTGTGTTGAAATCGGTACTCGCCGACGTCAATCGGGAAACGCCACCGGGCGAAGTCCTGGGGAACGGCTGCGATACCCATGCAAGTGGCGCTGAAATCCTTTCATCGCGCAACAGCGTTTGCGGCTGGCCCTGGAGCGTGATCCGGCCTCGAGTCGAGCACATAGGCCCAGTCGCATGATTCGAGGGATTCGGCGACGCGCTGCTCGACGAGCAACACCGTGACGCCGGCGACGGTGTGCGCCCTTCCGATGTGCTCGAACATCTCGTCGGCCATGATCGGCGACAGGCCGAGCGAAGGCTCGTCGAGCATGAGGAGCCGCGGCGAGGACGCCAGCGCGCGCCCGATGGCGAGCATCTGCTGCTGCCCGCCCGACAGCGTGCCGGCCTGGTCGCGGCCGCCGCTCGGCGAGCACCGGGAAGAGCTCGTAAGCGCGCTCGACGGCTTGCCGCTTCGGGACGCGCCCGGCGACGGAATAGGCGCCCATTTCGAGATTTTCGGCGATGGTCATCGACTTGAAGACCTGCCGGCCCTCCGGCGACGTGCGCAATGCCGCGCGCGGCGCGATCGGCGGGATCGAGGGCGAGCAGGTCCACGCCTTCAGTAGATGATCCGGCCGCCCTTCGCGGGCACGACGCCGGAGATGACCTTGAACATCGTCGACTTGCCCGCGCCGTTCGGACCGAGCGATCGCGACCATCTCTGCCCTTCGGTGACTTCGAGGGTCACGTCGCGCAGTGCCTGGATGTTGCCGTAGGCGGCGCTGACGCCCTCAAGCCGCAGCATGTTCCGCCATCCATTTTCTGCCGAGATAGGCTTCGACCACCGTCGGATCGTTGATGACATCCATCGGCAATCCGGACGCGATCACCACGCCGTGGTCGAGCACCACCAGCTGATCGCAGATCTTGAGCATCGCGTGCATCGTGTGCTCGATGATCATCACGCAGTCACGCCTTCCCGCGGCAGGCGCTTGATCACGACGAGCAGCCGCTCGATCTCCTCGTGCGCAAGGCCGGCGAAGACTCGTCGAGCAGCACCAGCCTCGGGCGATCCGGCGAGCGCGCGGGCGAGCTCGAGCAGGCGCAACTCGACAGGCGTTGAGGCTCGCTCGCGAGAGCGTCGAGGTTGCGCGTGAGGCCCACCGCGGCAATCGCCCGTTTCGCGCGGGCGGTCGCGGCGTACGTCGTCGGGCTCGGTCGATATCGCGCCGACCACGACGTTGTCCAGCAAGGAGAGTCGAAGGAAGGGACGCGGCACCTGGAAGGTTCTGCCGATGCCGAGCCGGCTGATCTCGCTCGGGAGACAGGCCCGCCACCTCCTTGCCGTCGTAGGTCACTCGGCCGTGGTCCGCCTTGATGAAGCCGTTCAACAGATTGAAGACGCTCGTCTTGCCGGCGCCGTTCTGTGCCCGATCACGCCGAACACCACGCCCTCCGGCACCACGAAACTCACGTCCTGCACGGCCTTGAGCCCGCGAAAGGATTTGCTGAGCCCGCTCACGCACGAGGAGCTGCGGATTCCTGGGCGAGGCGAGACGGCTTGCGCGGCTGGCATCGGCGCCGGCACTGTCGACGGCAGCGAGGCGCGACAGCCTCGCGCTCGGGTCGCGAGCGAGGCGCGTCTGCCTGCGCCAGGCGACAATCGCGGTCGCGCGCGTACCAGTACAGACCTTCCGGGGCGATCAGCGATCGCCAGAATCAGCGCGCAGCCGTAGACGATGCTCTGAACTCCGGGAATGGTGTGCCCGAGCATCGGCATGCAGGCCGTCGCCGAGCGGGATCAGGAATGCGGCGCCTGATCAGCGGTCCCCAAAGCGTGCCGACGCCGCCGAACAGCGTGACGACCATCGCCTGTGCCGAGACGTGCAGGCCGAACACGTCGGCGGGGACCGCGACGCGGATGACCACGCACGTAGAGGCCGCCGGCCGCTCCCGCCATTGCGCCGCTGATCGCGGTGGCGACCATCTTGCGGTTCCAGATGTTGATGCCGTGCGGCGGCCGCCGCCTGCTCGTTCTCCTTGATCGCCCGGAGCGCGAGGCCGAAGCGGGAATTCTCGATGACGTGGCAGATGCAAAGCGAAGCGAACAAGAGCGCGATCGCAAAGAGCGCGTACACCCGCACGTCGTCGTACTGCATGAACCACGCGGCATCCTGCGCCTTGCGCGGCAGCATGACCTCCTGATAGCGGAGCCAATCGAGCACGTAGCGCAGCACGATCGGGTAGGCGAGCATCGCGAGCGCGAAATGGATGCCGCGCAGCCGGAGCGTCGGCAGCCCGATGAGGACGGCGGCGAGCGCGGCGAGGAGCGATTCCCGCGGGAATGCCGAGCCAGGGCGTGATGTTCCAGGCTGGAAAGGAGCAGCGTGACGGTGAAGGCGCCGATCCCGAAGAACGCCGCATGTCCGAACGAGACCACGCCGGCATAGCCCCCAAGGAGGTTCCACGACAGACCGAGCACCGCGAAGATGGCGATGATCGTCAGCACGTGCTGGTAGTACGTGTTGCCGATGACGCTCGCCAGCACGACATACAACGACGCACACCGCCGCGATGATGCCGAGCGTGGACAGATCGATCCGCTTCACGCCTACACCCGGTCCACGTTCTTGCCGAAAATGCCGTCCGGCTTGAAGAACAGCGTCGCCACGAGGACGATGAAGATGGCGGCGCTCTGCAGCTCGAGCGGCAGGAAGAGCGCGCCGAAACCTGCTGCACGAAGCCGATGATGAGGCCGCCCCAGAATGCGCCGAGGATCGACCCCAGTCCGCCCAGCACGACGGCCGCGTACATGATGATGAGGAACTGGACGCCCACGTACGGCTGGAACGGGTAGTAGATCGAGACCAGTCCGCCGGCGACGGCGGTGATCGCCACGCCGAAGGCGAAAGCGAAGCGGTGCGCGCGGTCGACCCTGATCCCGACGTAGGTCGCGGCGACCGGATTGTCGGCCGCTGCCCGCAACGACTTGCCGATGCGACGTCCGCGAAAACACCTGGTAGATCACGGCGACCAAGCGCCAGAGCGACGAGGCACGACACCGCGTGCCCTTGATTGACGAACACTTCGGCGTCGACGCCCGGGAACGGCCGCATCGTCCATGCCTGATCCGAGATCGGCGTCTGGTTCTGCCGCGGAACCGCGCCGAACCAGGCGAGCGCCACGCTCTGGAAGATGAGCGAGACGCCGAGCGTCAGGATCATCTGGGTGTAGTGGCCCTCGCTTCTCGTTCCCGCCGCGCGCGAGGCCGGTGGAGCGCGAAGCACCACGCGATGGATGATCGCGCCGAGGATGAAGATGACGGGACCTGTGAGCAGCACACCGATGTAGGCGCCGAGCGTCACCCCGAAGAGCCCCAGCGGGGCGATCAGCGCGGCTGCGAACACGGCGCCGTACATCCCCAGCATCAGGAATTCGCCCTGGGCAAAGTTGACCACCCGCATGACGCCGAAGATGAGGCCCACGCCGGAGGCCATCAGGCCATAGATGATCCCCGCCATCAGCCCGGCGACCACCGTCTGCATGACGGCTTCCAACACGATGTTGAGAACCCATGACGGTTCGCGGAGCAGCCGCTCGGTCAGTCGTCGTTGGTGAAGGGATTCGGAAGAGGAAGGATCGGTCAAGCCCCCGGTCATCGCCGGGGCGAACCGATCGAGGGCATCGACGGTCCAGCCTCCCTCGTGGAACAGCGTGGAGACGAATTCGGGCGGCGACAGCATCGCGACTTCGTCGCCGCCGATGTAGAAGTCCCGGCCGTTGACGTTTTTCGCGGCCGGCGTGCAGAGCCAGGTCACGAAGGCGCCGATCGAATCCGGCGGCGCGGGTTTATCCCAGCCGGCGAGCCCGCGCTCGCCGATCCAGTAGCGGCCCAGCGCCGTCAGCAGCGGCTTCCAGGTGCCCGCCAGATTCTTCGCGAACCAGTCCCCGCCGCCGGTTTGACCTGCCGTCGCGCGAGGGCGGATGAGTTGCAGCGGATGCCGAAACGGCCCTGTTCCCGCGCGACGCTGCGAGTCAGGCCCGCGAGACCTTCCTTCGCCGCGGTGTAGGCGGAATTGAAGGGCATCCCGAGCCCGGCCTCCGAACCGGTGTTGATGATGCTGCCGCCGCCCTTTGCCGAAGCAGGGGAATGCCGTGCTTGATCGTCAGGAACGAGCTCTTGAGGTGACTGTCGAGCACGGTGTCCCACTGCTCTTCGGTGAGCTTATGGATCGGATTGCCGGCTCGCAGGCCGGCGTTGTTCACGATGATGTCGAGACCGCCGAACGTGTCGGCCGCGGCCTCGACGATCCTTTGCGCGCCGCCGGCTTTCATCAGGTCTCTCGCTGACTCGGAACGGCCTCGCCGCCCGCCTTGCGGATTTCCTCGGCGACGACGGCGGCGGAGCTCTTGCCCTTCGGCGTTCGTTCCGAAGTCGCTCACCACGACCTTCGCGCCTTCGCGCGCCAGCGTCAGCGCTTCGCTTCTGCCGATGCCGCGCCCGCTGCCGGTGACGATTGCGACCTTGCCCGCGAGTCTGCGGTTGTCCATTTCGACGTCTCCTCCTGCCGGATTGAATCGTTGCCCGCTGCGCCACACGCCTGCGCACTGCCGCGAGGAACAGGGGCCGGCGTGCGCGCCGACTTCATCCCGATGCGAATGATGCGACTTGCTCGGCGCCGGTAGTCAACAGGTATGTTGACGAAAGGTCGGCGGACAGGGAGTAAGGTCTCGGCTTGGACCCGCCCGGCTTCGAGCCGATCGCCCGGGACATGGCAGGCGCGACCGGGGTCATGAAGCGGCGGGTGATTCGGTCGGGCCACCGGAAAATGCCTAGAGACGGAGAGTCGAACAATGGTCAAGGAAGAGGATGCGGAGTTCCACGCACAGGGACCCAAAGGACTACGACTGGGCCGAAACGCGCTTCATCAGTTTTTCGATTCCCGAGGAGCAGCTGTTCGGGAATGTCTATGTGCTGGCGCGCCCGAACGTGGGCGCCGTCATCTCCGACGTCACGATCCAGAAGGGCTTCTCGCGCTTTCCGTTCGAGATGGACTTTCACGATCCGCAGATGCACCTGCCGTGCCCTCCGTCGTTCAGGAAGTTCACGCTGCGCAACGGCTTGACCGTCGAAGCCGTCAGGCCTCCGTACGAGCTTCGCTACTCGTACCGGCACAACGGCGGAAACTGCAGCATCGACTTCGACTTCACGCGCGGTCGGAGAACCTTTCGATTGTCACGATCCCAAGCAGAACCCGTTGCTGGGCGATGGCACGTTTGCCGGATTGGGGATCAATGGCTGAACGGCCACTATGACGTGCTGGGGCACGTCAAGGGTGAGCTCGTTCTGCGGGGAAGAGCTACAAGATCGACAGCTACGACGGCGCCGATCACAGCTGGGGCCCGCGGAAGGAAGAGGGCATTCGCGCGATGGGCTGGACCGCGGCTGCGTTCGGACCCGACTACGGAATCCACACCGTCTTCCATCTCGACATCCGCAACGGTCAGGTCTTCTACGACAAGCTGAGGTTCGGCTATGTCGTCGACGGCGGCCAGACCTACGGCCTCGTCAGCGCCGAGATCACCGCGAGCCGGATCGACATGATCGGCGTGAGCAACCACATCAGGGCGGTCGACGTTCGAGGCAAGGTGCACGAGATGCGGGGCACCGCCATCGCGGGGCATCCGCAATACACGATCAATCCGTGCCAGGCGGTCTTCCAGACGCTCTTCCGTTACGAAGTCAACGGGCGCGTCGGCTATGGCGAAAGCGCCGATTGCTTCGGTCTCGACTATCTCGCCGAGCGCATGTCCGCCCTCGGCAGGTACCGTGCGGGCGGTCCCGCTACTCCTGCCAAGAAGTAGCCGACATGTCCATCCTCGACTACAAGATCCTGGACGCGCCTCCACGATCTTTCATCGACGAGATGCGCAGGAAGTATCCGACCGAGCGCGAGACCGACGAGCTGCTCGTACGAAAGCTGGAGCGACGCGTCTCGCAGACGAAGGACTATCACGTTCCTCGCATGAGCGAGATGGCGGTCTGCATCCAGAAGTTTTTCGAGGACAACCTCACGACGCCTTTCAAGATCAGCCATCCTCGCTGGCTCTCCGGGTGGCGCGTCCAAGTTGCAGGTGCTCTTCGAGATCGATTGGGAGCAGGACGGAAAGCCGCGTCATGACCGGATGGTCCTGAGGATGGATCCGGCGGAGTCGCACAACGCGACGAGTCGGCTGCGGAAAGCCGAATTGCTGCGCGCATTCCGCGGCATCATTCCGGTGCCGGAGGTCTTCTTTGTCGATGCGGATGGCAAGTGGTTTCCCGAACCGACGCTGATCTACGCGTTCGCGGAAGGCGTCACCAAACCCCGGGCCACGTCGTCGGGAGCCGTGAGCGGGTTGGGCATCCATTTCGGTCCCGAATGGCGCGCAAAGCTCGGACCTCACATTCGTCGAGCACCTGGCGAAGATCCATTCGTATCCGATCGCGAACGGCCGGTTTACCGACGATGGAGGCGCCGTCGGTCGGCACGACGGAAGCCGCGCAGCTGCAATTGAACCGTGCGCGCCGCGTCTGGGAGGAGGATCGCGCCGAGGATTTTCCGCTGATGGAGGTGGCAACGAACTGGCTGGGCCGCAACCTTCCGGTGATGGATTCGGTGAGCGTGATCCACGGCGACTATCGGAGCGGCAACTTTCTGTTCGACGAGGCGTCGGGCCAGATCACCACGTGGCTGGATTGGGAGCGCGGGCACCTGGGGGATCGGCATCGCGATCTCGCCTGGATCACCCAGGCGATGTTCGGCGATCCCCGGGAGGATGGTCGCGGCTTCTACATCTGCGGACTCCTGGGCGAGGACGAGTTCTACGAAAAGTACCAGCGGATGTCGGGTCTCACGATCGATCCGGTTCGACTCAAGTGGTATTCGGTGCTCAACTGCTATCAGGCTCTCGTGTCGACGCTCGGAAGCTGCTATCGCGTCGTCCGGATGGGCAAGAACCACCAGGATGCCCTGATGGTGGTGCTGAAAGCGGAGGCCGCGATGGCGAGCGTTCGGCTGCAGGAAATGTTGAGCGAGGTGATCTGATGGCTGACGTCACGACAAATGCACTGCGCGGTCTCGTCAAGACCCTCAACGACGTGGTGGTTCCGGCTATTCCCGGCCGACGATCCACTGGCGCTGCAGGAATTGAAGATGGTCGTACGCTACCTGAACTTCGCCCGGGAGCGCGTCGATCATCTTTACGCCCGGGCGCGATACGAGCTGACCTTCTATTCCGACCTCATTGCGCAGTTGGCTGAGTCCTTCGGAAAGTCCTACGCGGAGCATGCGATGTCGCCTCACGGATTTGCGCAATCGCGCGGCGGCTTTGCTCGCCCAACCAGGCGCCGGCATCGACGACCTCCGGAATCTGAATCTCGAGATCACGAGCAGGATCAGCACCACTTCTCGGGGAAGTGAGCGACGCCGCGATTCTTGCGAAGCTCGAGCGCGCCGTCGTTCTTGCGTCAGCGGAATTACCGCCTTCGATCGATCGTGGTACGCGCCGTTGAAGCTCGAGCGGTTTCCCGAGCAGGTGCGCCCATTGAGCTCATTCATCCCGATGCCGAAATCCGTTACCTAAGGTGGCGCTCTTGCGCATCCTGATTACCAACGACGATGGAATTGCGGCACCTGCGCTGCCCATCCTGGCAAGTCGCCTTGCTCAGGGACGGCCACGACGTCCAGGTGGCGGCACCCCTCGAAGCGCACAGTGGTTGCGGTGCTTCCATCGGCAAGGTCGAGAACGGGCAGATCTTCTCCGTCGCGGAGGTGTCGCTTCCGGGTGCGGAGGGCGTGCCCGGCATTTTCCGTCGACGGTCCTCCAGCCTTCATCGTGCTGGCGGCCGTTCAGGGAGTTCTCCGGACCGCGTCCTGACGTCGTCGTCACGGGACCGAACGCCGGCGTCAATCTCGGCCCGCTTACGTTGCATTCGGGGACGCTCGGCGCAGCCGTGACGCGCGGCGTCGAACGGGTTGCCCGGCATTGCGCTGAGCACGCAGAAGCGAGCGCGTTTCGGATTCGCTTCGGCCGCGGATTTCTGCGCTCTCAACCTCGCGAAGCTCCTGGATTACATGGAAGACGACTGCGCGCTCAATATCAATGTCCCGGATTTGCCGCTCAACGAGATCGCGGGGATACGGCTCACCAAATTCGCTCCGAAGAGCCTGTACACGATCGTGCTGGCGGACGACCGCAGCCATGCCGACGGGTCCATGCGGCAAACGTCGCGATGACGGTCTCGCTCGAATACGACAAGCGATGGCGCTGCGCATCGCAAGTGGCGCGCCGAGAGCGGCGAAGCCGGACGACTCGGATGCCGGCGCGATCATCGATGGCTACATTTCGGTGACGGTCGTTCATGGCGGTCTGCGACACATCGATGGCGAGATGGCGGACCAGACGTGGCAAGGACTCGGATAGGAAGGCGCGTTCATGGCTGAATTGAGTTATGCGAACAGAGTCGTGGTGGTTACCGGCGCCGGGCGGGGACTTGGCCGCGAGTACGCGTTGGCCTTTGCGCGACGGGGAGCTGCCGTCGTCGTGAACGACCTCGGCACGACGCTCGCCGGCGACGGCGCCGCGACGAGCCAACCTGCCGATGAGGTAGTCGCCGAGATCAGGAAGTCCGGCGGCCGCGCGGTCGCCAACTACGGTTCCGTCGGCACTCCCGACGGCGCCCAGAGCATCGATTGCCGCGGCGCTCGCGGAGTTCGGCCAGATCGACACGCTGGTGAACAACGCCGGAATTCTCAACATGAAGCCCTTGCCGAGGTCACGCTCGAAGGGCTGCAGCGCCACCTTGCCGTGCACGTGCTGGGATCGTTCCTCACGTGCAAGGCGGCATGGCCGCATATGGTCGCGCGCAAGTATGGGCGCATCGTGAACACCGTGAGCGGCGGAATATTCGGCTTGCCTGGGTCTGGCCGAATACGGTCCCGCCAAGGGCGGCGTCTTCGCCTTCACGCGCAGTCTCGCGCTGGAAGCGCTCGAGCATGGCATCCGCGTGAATGCGATTGCCCCGCAAGGTTCGACGCGAATGCTGCAGGCGTCGGGCTTGAGTCCGGAGCTGCGGGCGCAGCTGGATCAGAAGATGAAGGACGGCGCTGGTGTCGCCGGGTCCGCTTTACCTCGGTCACGAAAGCTGGCGCGATAAACGGCGAGACGCTTGCGGTGTCGGGCGGCAAGGTTCTGCCGAATTGCGCTCGGCTGCAACGACGGCTTCTCCGACGCGAACCTGACCCCGGAGATGATTCGCGACCGGATCGACGAAGTGCTCGACGAGTCCACGGCCCACATCTGGACGAGCGCCACTCCCGTTACGAAGCGCGCGTGCGGGAGTCCTGAAGACACCACCATGAGTTCGACGGGACGCACCGTCGTCGCCGAGGGGCTGCGTTTCCCGGAAGGTCCCGTCGCCATGGACGGACGGCAGCGTCCTCGTCGTGGAAATGCGAGGGAAGACGCTCACGCGCGTTCAGCCCAACGGCGACAAGCAGGTGGTTGCGCAGCTGGCGGGGGGACCGAATGGAGCGGCAATCGGTCCAGATGGGCGCTGCTACATCTGGCAACAACGGCGGATTCGATTTCATGAAGGTCGGCTCAGCGATGCTCCCTGGGCTTGCCCCGCGCGACTACGCGGGGGATGGATCGAAGCCGTGGACCTGAAGACCGGTCAAAGCGAGGTGATCCACAGGACGTGCGGCGACATTCAGCTTCGGGGACCCAACGACCTCGTCTTCGACCAGCACGGCGGTTTCTGGTTTACGGATCACGGCAAGATCATGGCGCGTCAGCGCGACCGCGGCGCGGTGTTCTACGCCAGCATCGACGGATCGTCATCAGGCAGGTGATTTTTCCCCTCGACGGCCCGAATGGAATCGGCCTGTCGCCCGGATGACCGGACGCTCTACGTTGCGGAGACCTGGAGCGGACGAGCGTGGTCGTACGAAATCACGGGCCCGGGCAAATTCTGCAAGTTCGTCGGGCCGATGCCCTGGGAGCGGGGACGGTTATTGATCGGCATGAGCGGGTACGCTCTTCTCGATTCGCTGGCGATCGACCGTGCGGGAAATATCTGCGTCGCCAATATTCCGTACCAGGGAATAACGGTCGTCTCACCCGAAGGGAGCTAATCGAGCGGCATGCCATGCCGGATACCTTCGTCACCAATATCTGCTTCGGGGGGCCGGCGCTGCGTACGGCCTCACATCACGCCTGGTCGTCCGCCGGTCAGTTGGTCTCGATGCCAGGTGACCGCGCGGCGGCCTTCCATTGCACTTCCTGAATCGCCACGATTGAAGGACACACCGATGACCAAGGCGCACCACCGAGCCACGTTTCACTCAGGGACTGACCCCATGTTGCTCGACCAGCAACTTTCCGACGATGAGCGTCAGGTGCGCATGTGCGGCCGCAGCGTACGCGCGAGGAGCGCCTCGCACCGCGCGTGCTCGAGGCATTCCGCAGCGAGCGGACGGATCCGGCGATCTTTCGCGAGATGGCGAGCTCGGCCCTCGGGGCGACGATCCCGAGGCTTACGGTGGCGCTGGCCTCAACTACGTCTGCTACGGCCTGGTCGCGCGCGAAGTCGAACGAAGTCGATTCTGGCTTCCGCTCGATGATGAGCGTGCAGAGCTCGCTCGTCATGCGGTGCCGATCCATGCCTTTCGGTACCGAGGCACAGAAGCAGAAGTACCCGCCCAAGCTCGCGACTGGCGAGTGGATCGGCTGCTTCGGGCCTAGACCCGAGCCCAATCACGGGTCCGATCCGGACGGCATGGTCAGCCGAGCGCGGCGGGGCCCAGGGGAGCTACCGCCCACGGGAAGCAAGACATGGATTACCAACAGTCCCCTCGCCGATGTGTTCGTGGTTTGGGCAAAGGACGATGAGGGCAAGATTCAGTGGCTTTGTACTCGAGAAAGGCATGAAGGGTCTATCAGCGCCGGCAATCCACGGCAAAGTCGGTTGTTGCGGGCATCGATCACTGGCGAGATCGTGATGGACGATGTGTTCGTCCCGGAGGAAAACGCGTTTCGGAGTGCGCGGCCTCGGCGACCGTTCACCTGTCTCAATTCGGCGCGTTACGGTATTGCGTGGGCGCATTGGGTGCCGCCGAGGATTGCCTAAGCGCGGGTTCGATAGCACGTCCTCCGACCGCAAGCGTTCGGTGTCACTGGCGCAATCGGCAATCATCCAGGCGAAGCTGGCCGATACGACGACCGACATTCTACGCTCGGTCTGCGGGTTGTCTGCGGGTCGGACGGATGAAGCGACGAGGGGAACTCACCGCGCGTCGAGCTTCACGTCGATCGTCAAGCGCAACTCGCGGCAAAGCGCTGGAGATTGCGCGCCTGGCGCGGGACATGCTGGGCGGCAACGGCTGAGCATCAGCGACGAGTTTGGCGTCGTCCGCCATGGTCAATCTCGAGGTCGATCGACGCCTGATCAAAGTGAATCGGCACGACGCGTGTGACATACGCCGCTGATTCTGCGGCCGGGCAATACCGGCATTCCTGCCTTCCTGATGACACGTCTCCAGCAGGGCGACAGTGGATCAGGTCGGTGTCAGTTCGCTGTGCGCCGAGCTCGAGCCGCGCCGCCAGTCGCTGCGTTGTTTCCGGACCGTGGCGCAGCGCATCGATGAAGACGGCGGTATAGCTCTTGTCGATGATGCCGCCGCGATCTTCGATTCCGCCCTTCAGCAGCTGGTGCAGCTCGACCAGGTTGTACCAGGGCACCCTGGGGTAGATGTGATGCCCGATGTGCCAGTTGATGTTGTTCCAGAAGAACGCGTGCACGGCGATTCAGGCTGATCGTGCGCGTGCCGAGAAGCTGACCCTGATCCCAGGGCGTGTTGTAGTGCTCGGCGATGAAGCGAACGGAATTGAACAGCGAAAAGATGAAGATACGGGATGAGCCAGAGCGCCAACGTCTTTCCCAGCGTGTCGTGCGCGAGCGCCCAGTAGACCAACCCGACGCAGGTCGCGACCTTGAGCGCTGTTTCGAACAGGTGCATGGCCCACTCGCGACGGTCGAAGCTTTTGATCGGGTAGAGCAGGTTGAAGTGCAGGAAGCTCAGCAGCGCACCGGCGACCATGTAGGCATAGAAGAGCACCATGTCGGCGATACCCCGCCGACCCATGGTGAAGGCGTCCGGATCGCGCGGCGAGCGGTTGTGGCGATGATGCTCCAGATGATCCTTGCGGAAGGCGACGAACGACACGCCCACCGGAATCATGGCGAACGATGCCGAAGGCGGGATTGACCCAGCGGCGGCGAAACAGCGTGTGGTGGGTAGCATCGTGCATGAAGGTGACGATGCTCATCCACAGGTAGCCGAGCACGACGTACATCGTCCAATCCACGATCGCGGAGTCCGTCGTCCACGTCAGCACTCCCGCCACGACCATCAGGCCGAGAAACAGCGGGATCTTGGTGAGATTGGGCAGGATGCGCAGGGTGGTCAAGCGCGTCAGGTCAGCGCGACTCAAGCGTGGAAGCTGCTCGGCATCCATAGGCCGTCCCGTGGTCGGGCAAGCGCCCTGCGACGGACTATACAGGATTGATGTACGGTAGCGTAGCGCCGGGAGTCGGCGCTTGGGCAACTGGCGCTCGAATACAGGCAATCGCGGGCCAGGCTGCAGTGCGCGAAATCCGACTTCGGCGACCTCGCGTGGCGCTCAACTCAAGAGGCCATGGCATTGCTTGTACCGTTTCCCGCTGCCGCAGGGACAAGGTTCCGTGCGACCGACCGCAGGAACATCCCGACGTGCAGCGTAGGCACTCCCTGACGCCGTCCGGTAGATGCTGCCTCAGAGTCCGGCGCACGAGCGACCGCGATCGGGCACATTCCCCCCTGCGGCCGCCTGCACGGCCCGAGCTTCCAGCAGGCTGTGGCAATGGGTGTCGATGAAATCACTTGAACCTGAGATAGAGCGCTTCATTCTGCTCAGGCGAGAGCTCCGTCAGGTGGCGGTCCTGCCGACCCTTGTTGAACTGGGTGAACCTGGAAAGCTTGACCGTGCGTTCGGCGTTTTCGGCATCCACCGGGAGACCAACCTGATCGGCGACGACTTGCACCACCTTCGGTGTCCTGAAAGCAGTGTCGCTGTAGAAGAGAGGGATCACGTTGGGCGCGGTCATCCACGTCTTTCGCGATCTCGATGCGCCGCGTCACCGGCTGGGCGGCGAGTTCGATCGAGGTCGTGGCAGGAAAAGGCCTTCGAGACCCAGCTGCCGTGCCTTGTCGCCGGCATCGAGCAAAGAGAGAATGACTTCGCGCGGGTCGCGATACGAACAATGTCCGATCGCATTCCCGTTCTCGAGCAGGCGACGGGCGGCCGGCGTCAGGCGGCTATGGGTCTTCACCACGATCGGTGATACCCGATGACGTTCAACCGCGGTCCACAGCCGTTCGACGACTTCATCGGAGAAGTCCACCAATGAAATTCGTCGCATGCTCGTCGTCCACCGAGACCGGAGAGCCGGGTTTGAGGGTAACTGTTTTGCTCGAACACGGCCTTGGTGAGCTCGAAGGCCAGCGTGCTGCCGGATTTTGCATTCCGTAACCTGCGTAGACATAGGGCTTCATCGTGGGCATTCCGTCGTTCGCGAGTGGTGCCCGCGTGCGACGATTTCCTGGCAGATCCGGCTGGCCGTCAACGCCGGTTATCGCGTCGCAGGATCTCTCAACAAATATCATAGCAATCCGAGCGAAGTCGAAGGACGGAGGAGGCGGCGGCCGGCCGCGCGAGGCGTCAGAACGCCGACCGCGTTTCGTGCCAACGCCGAGGTGATATGGTTCCCGTCCGGATTGCTCCCGCTCAGGTGCTTTCGTCCGTTCGAGAAAAAGGAGAGTTTCATGTTCTTAAACCTCGGTTTGCTTGCTTTTCGCCGCCATCGCAACCTACGCCACTTCATGTCGCTCGCGCAGGTCCGGGCGGATGCCCGCGCGGTAGTGACTCCGTCGTCAGCTCATCGTCGAACGGGATCCCTTCGTTCGCCTGGTTCTACGACAACGCCGAACGGAACCGTGTACGTTTGCTCGCATTGGCCAAGCCGCGGCGGATGCGGTTGATTGCAAGGCGAAATCGACGTTGCAGTAGCCCGCGCTATTCCGGCGTCAGTAACCGTACGAACTGCGCATATTCGCCGGCGCGGCGGAGGTCAACGTCCTCACTGACGGCGCATGCCCACTGCCCAGTTCGGAGGCCAGGCGCAATACGGCGATTCGCAGGACCAGTCTTGGCCTTGTGGATGCATACAGCATGGCCTCGACCGGCTCGCGGACGCGCTCTCGTAATTGGCGATCGCGTTCAGCCTCGGTCTTGCAGTTGCGCTCGACGCTTCCGGCGAGCGCCACGGTGACATACATCGTGTTCCGGCGTCGGCATCGCGCTCGTGAGCGCGCTTGCGAGCGCGGTATTCCAATCCTGAGGCGTCCCGAGCGGAATCGCGTGCCTGGACGGCAATCGCGTAACGCGAGCTGGCGCGCGTTGCCGGCTGCGCGGGCTGACCTGAGATGGAGGAACGCCAGGTTTCCGGCGACTCCGGATCGTTGGGATTAGCGCCGAAGGCCTTGAGCGACAACTCGAAGGCCTCCGTGGGACGTTGCGGCGAACCCAATAGGCCTGCATGGCCTCCTCATTGAGTCGTCGAGCGGTGGCGGGATCGAGCCCTGGTTGAACACGCGCGGTCGCGCCGTCCCTGACTCCAGGACCAGTCCTGCGCGGAGTGAAGCCACTCACGCGCTCGGCCCTCGGATCCTGCGCGGTTGCCGCGTTTCTGCCCACGATACCAGGCGCGATCTCGGCTACCGCGTACTGCACCGCTGTCCGCGGGACGCGCTTCTGCGCGAGCGTCCCGCGCGCAGCTCGGCAGCGCGAAGTCGTTCTCGCGCATCCTGGCGGCGGCGGTAACGTCCGTGGTGGCGGAGTCGCCGTGGCTCGAAGCGGCGGCGGAGCCTCGATCCTGGGAGTGAAGATTTCGGGTAGCTTCGATCCTGGGTGTGGGCATGGGTGCTTCGGGCAACAGGCGAGACACTTTTGTAGCCCTGGCGGACGCGAGGGTTTCGCTGCCGGCGTGACTGCCTGGCAGGTGCGTGTCCTCGATCTGGCCGGCCTCGCGCTGGTGTGGAACTGCGAGGAACCGCGACGAGCGCGTTGATCCCGGGCCCGCCATTCGTCATTCACCGATGACGCGCGCGCGCGTCGCGTCGCCGCCGACGATTGGGGCGCGGTTGCCGCGTGACTCCGGCGACGACGATGGCGATTGAGCTCGTCCGAGCGGCAAGGTTCGGGCAGTGCGCCGTTTCCGCGGGCGGCGGCGCGGCCGAGAGCGAACGATTCCGCCTGACTTGCTCCGGCGTCGGCGGCAGCACGGGGCTCGATGACGTGCGTCGGCGCAGGCGCGCGTCACCACCCGCGCGCCCTCGGCGGAGGTTGTTGCGGAACCCCGCAGACCTGAACCCCGAAGGCGACGATGCCCGAAGATGAGCGAGGCGCGGCGAGCGCGGTACGACGCGCTGACTTTGGCGGATGGCGATGGTGGCGGGCGCGTTGATGGCAGCGCTGACTTTGTCGCCGAACGCTTATAGCTGCGCGCCACTCCACCGGGCGACGCGGTTTCGAGTTCATCCAGAGACCGGTTATCGGCGCGAAGCAGTCCAAGTTTTCTTTAAAAATATTGTAGGATTGGTGTAAAGGTGTTTGTGATCCGCAGACATGGTGGCTCATTCCGATCTTCCAGGCTTTTGCCGATAGACAGGCGGCACATCATCGCTTGGTGCAGACGGTGTCGTGGAGAGATTCCGCCGCGCGCCACCTGGTAGCGTAAGGGGCGGCATTTTGCAAATACTTCATGCCCGTGTTATGCTGAGCTGCAAGGATCGAATCGCTCGAACGCCAGGTTGAACGGAACCTCCCGCTTCTGGGGTTGCTGAAGAGTGGAGAGTGGTTAACATTAATCAAACCAAAGTACCGC
>ERZ1370068.2039-contig-12003_pt1 | contig 26707 bp, 49 predicted proteins | sample MGYA00561227_ERZ1370068 | MGnify/ENA primary metagenome ERZ1370068 (study PRJEB38410, sample SAMEA6850437) | metagenome | study: Metagenomic assessment of the ecological functions of the soil: analysis of the soil microbiota associated with the...
CAAGTTACGTATTGCTGAGAACACGCGATTCCGACAACTTGTGCACCCTGTCTGGGGAGCATTGGTTCAAGCATGACGAGGATTGCAATCGACCCGGACTTTGTGACCCAGGAAATCGACCTGACCCCGGTCCTGCACCTGAGGACTTGGAGAACCGCCAGCGTGTCCGGAAATATCAGAACACTGCGGCTCAGTTTTTGGTGTTCAACGAGTTCGAGCAGCGGCTGTCGACCAGCACCAACGTTGAATGCTTCAAGGAAATCCGGCTCTCCAGTATCGACACCACGCCCGATGACCGGTCGCGCTCCATCTTCAGCGCGGGGGTTGCTTGCATGCCGACCGACAGACGATGCGCATCCGGCGGCGCTGAAGGCCAGGGCTCACGGGGCGGGGATCGCGGGTAATTCGGCTTTCGGCACGTGTACAGAGGAGTTCCGCTGCGGTGGTCCGAAGATTGATTTTGCGCTGGTGTCGACTGGTTTAAGCATCTGGTCAGCGCAGCCGCAAAGAACCTGGCAATATTCCAGGGTAGCCGGCCGCAGCGCGACTCTCATCTATTTGCCGCCGGAAGTGGCGACGCAAAAACGCGGCGTTTTTGACTTGACATCTTCGAGCCTCGCGGACATAAGGTCATGGCACTGATTTGGGAGAAGTCCGCCACGGCTTAGAAGTTCGGCGGCGGGGATTTAATGAGCATCGAGTGGTAGTGACCGAAAGGAGGCTAATGCTTAGCAGCGAGGGCGAGTCGGGCTCACTGGCGGCGGCGCTGGTCAGGTTTGGTGGTCGGCGGGGCGCGAGCCCAGGTGACCACGGAACGAAGCGCGTCGATCTTGGTGTTCCGAGGGTCATCTCCGACGGCACTCGAGACCACGATCATTCAGATCACGAACACGTCGAACTCGATGGTGCACGCGCACTGCTTCTACGTGAACGGCGCGCTCACCTCTCGCCGGATGCACTCCGACCCGGTCCGACGAATCCGCCGCTGTGGACGGAGATTGATTTCGACATCTGGCTGACGAGCGCAGCGGCTAGCCGACACTGGGTCGCTGTCGGGCGGGGCCGTACTCGAACGACCACGACGGCCGAGCCAGTGCGGTGACACTGGGCCGCGCGACGACTGAACCCCGATTGCAACGGATGCCCCGGCTTACGACCCATCCGGTTCGCCGGGTGGACCGGGCGCGCCGCCTGTCCGCCACGGTTCTTCACCGGCGAGCCTGAAGCGCATCGAGTCGACATGAGCGGTCGCGCCGGTATCGGGCAATCACCTCAAGGGCGAGGCGACCGACGATCATCCGCAACGCGCTGTCGCAGGTCGGCGATGGTCCGACCGGTTTAGCAACTGACCGCTCGCGCGCGTCATGACCGGCGACATTGCTGACGCATGCAGCCACAAGCGACGACCGTGACGACGCGCTCGACGTGGCGATAGTACGTCGCCATCGGGCATCGTCGGGAACGAGGAACAACGAGCGGCGACCGGTGCTCTGCACCGGCGGCGATTCCAGCGAGCAGTGCCTGCGAGTGGCGCTGTGCATTTATCGCCCGCCCGGCGTTTCTGGGATCGCGAACCACTTCGCCGACGATGCGCCGTAGTGCTCGATTGACGGGTATCGAAGACGCGGTCCGACCGTCGAGACGGTTCGGACGATCGTGCCTTGCACGCGAGAACTCTGAAAGCTCAGGACGCCCGAGACGCCGTCGGCATCTTCATTCCGGTGCGTTCGACGAGCTTCGAGCCAGTCGGTCTCACCGCCACCCCGCGAACGCCACGGTCTGCAAGTTCGGCACCTTCGAGCTCAATCGTCCGCGAGGGGTCCGGAAACCGGTGCTTCGATTCTGATGTCGTCACGCTCGGCAGCTTCGTTCGTGCAGTCGCGGCTGCGGCCGACCGCGCAGTCGCCGTCAGGCTTCCTGATGGTCGGCCTGGAGAGCCACGGGACCGGAGACGTGTGCGACATTGGCGCCTTTGTTCGCCGACGGTCAACCCACGTCGAGTGGCGATGCGCGACGGGCGGCGACATCATCACGATTCCCGCCGAGCAGAGTGGGCGCAGGCGCCTATGGGTCTGACGGCCGTGGTCGGCGATGCATGACGTGGCCAGTGGTTACAGAGTCCAGCGCATGAGGCAGGGGAAGGCGAACAACGATGCGAACAGGTGCAAAGTGATGGGCGGAGCTGGGTGGCGGGTCCTGGCCTGGCGCCTCGCGGCGGGGGCGCGGTGGCCGGTGCCACCGATATCCCGCTCGGATCAGGCGGCGGCCATCGTTGAGTGGCCCAGCGAGCCGAGTTCGATAACTTTGGCGCTCGACACGGGCTTCTTCCTGACACGATCATTCAATTGAGCACCACGTCAACGATCCTGGCGACGCGCGTGGTGCTCTACGAGAACGCCAACTCAAAATCTGCACGAACAGTGGCGAGGTCTGCATCTTCGCCGAAGAGTGCTGCGACCCTGAGTTCGGCTGCGGATACAGTGCATCCCGGGTTGGAACGAGACCGACTTCCATGTCCGCCTCACGCTGCGTCAGCCGCTCGGCTGGCCGCCAGTGAGAATGTCCGGTCTCGACCTGGCCAGCCGCCAGGCGATTTCGTGGCAAGTTCCTCTCGACGGCGTGACGCTGACGGGGCCCGATGGTTCCAGCAATGCCAGCAGCCGCATTCCGCGCCGGTTCCGGAATCGCCTTTCATCGGCTTCCCTGCGCTGCGTCGCGGACGAAGACGACATCCCAGTGGACCGCAACGTCCTCAAGTGGTGAGGCGACCATCGTCCTGTTCGCGCCGGAAGGCGAAGGGCCGACGATCAAGATGTCGTGCCTGTCGCCAAGGCGAACGCGATCGGGATCCAGGCGATTCTGACAGGTCAATGACGACCGATGCAGCCACAGGTCTCAGTGGGTCCGGTTTGAGCATTGAAATTAAAACGCGGAACATCCTCATCCTCAACCACTTTTGATGGTGCCGTTGAGCCGGTGATCCTGGAGCCAAATGAAGAGGAGCCCGACGACGACATTCATCCTCACGCCGTTGACCCTTGAAAATGCGCACGCAGGATTTCCTGCGTCAGATCCCGGTGCGGCGACGGTCCAGCAATTCGGTGCGGGCAAGAGTTCGAGCAACGCCTGTCGACGAGTCCGGAGCTTCCAGCGAAAGCAGCTCATCCTGCTGTCGAACATCGACACACCGCAGAACGAGCGGGTCGATTCAGCGCAGGCGTACAGGGAACCCTTGACCGGCTTATCTGAATGAACTTCGGTTGAGCCGGGAAGCGGTATCCCGGTCTCGCTACGGAGATCCACGTGTCGGAGACACCGGCACGCCGACTTCAACCTGCACTACCAAGCGGTGATCGCGTGGCTCCGATATCATCACGCCGCTGCAGTCAGCGCGATTGATCAGCCTTTAAAGGCGGGTGGCATCAGCCACCCGCCCTTTTCTTTCGCTTCAAAGAGGTAGATCGCTCGGTTCACTGGAAAGCAGCGACGATGGCCGAGGCCCTGCATACCGGAGCTGACTACGACGCTTCGGCGTTCTACCCTGGACATTTGATGGGCAGCAATCCCTTCGACGCCTATGGAGGCTGAGATCTGGAAGGGCTGGATTTTCAACCCAAAGATGGCCTGAAGAGCTCAGTTCATCGCACAATCATGGTTTCGGCCCGCGCTGCACGATCGATGCCGGCAGCGGCACAGCCCTCGAGGAACGGACTGCTTCATCGCACTGAGGCTGCCCGCCCCACCTCTCCCGCCCATTGAACTCACCAGCTCCGCCAACAGAGGTAGGTCGATCCTGAACTGCCTTCGTATGGTTTGAGGATGACCTGGAGCCCGAGGCCGCGGCTTGGCACGGAGCAGCTTGAACCGCCCCCGATTCATTCCGTGCAGGTCGAGCCAGCGAACCGGAACAAGCCGCGCGCTGATGATGCGAGAGGTGCGCGCGCGTCTCGAGCGCATGGCCCGTCGCTCAGGCTGGAGTCTGTCTCGGCGGCGAGGACTCCCCGAAACCGCCGCAGTGCGCCGCCGCGCGCGTGCGAACCATTTGACGGTTCGACGCGGGCGCGTCTGCGACCTGAACCGTACGGCGGACGCGAGCTGGCTCGAGCTTCCGAGGAAGCGGCCGCGCCGAAATGAGAAGCGATGCGAGGAGAGGGGATTTGAACCCCCACGGGCTTGACCCGCTGGGCTCCTCAACCCGGCGGCGTCACCGCCAGTTCCCGCCATCCTCGCGAGGGGGTCGGGGGGTTCCTATGTGCGCTGCCGGCTCGACCGGTGCGGACTCGGGAGCTATGGCGCCGCGCTCTGCTTCCGGCTTGCGGGGCGGGCTTCGGCAGGCTCCCGAAGCGGAGCCGGAGGCACCCGCCTCGGGAGCGGTGGCGGCGGGCGGTGCGGAATCAGCTGACGGTGGCCGAGTTCCGGCGTGCAGAGGAAGCACGTGAGGCCTGCTCAGCGACGTCAGCGATGAAAACGACCGCAGCAGCAGCCAGGTGGTCAAGCGGGTGAGGAAGGTACCGGCCCCACGGAACTGCCGAATACGGTCGAGCTGGAACCGCCGAAGACGGCGCCCATGTCGGCCCCCTTCCCCGGTCTATGGCAGCAAGCACCAGCTGGGAACTGCAGTAACACAACGACGACATGACGCTGAATGATGGTGATGACCGCATGCACGGATAGAGCTCTCCGGAGCGATGGAATCAGGCAGTGGAACCGCACCGATGCGGGCGAGAATCCGCGGCGATTTCAAAAAAGCCGCCCCGCCGACCGAAGCGCGCCATCGAGATCAGGCTGCCGTCATCCAGGGCCCGTCGACTAATGGCTCGAGGCTTCACGCTGGCCTCCAGCGAAAAGGGATTCTGACCGCGGCGGCAACGGCGGGTCCGGCCAGCTCGCCGAGGAGTTTGCCCGGATCCGAGCCGTGTACCTCCTGCGCCTGTTCCGGCGTGGCGACCTTCCGGTCCCGATCGCCCGAGACGGGCTCATAGGCGACGATCAGCTTGGCGACGCGACGCCTGGGTCGAGCCGCACAGGGCGGCCCGCATCTGCCGATCGATCACCGCGCCAGGTCTCGTTGGCTTCGCGCTCCTGCAGGCTCTCGCCGACGACCAGGCGATCGGCGTCAGGCGGTACGGTTTGCGTAGGGCGGCGGGCGACTTTGCGCGCGACCGCACTCGTCCAGTGTCGCCGGACAATTGGCGGCGCTCCGAGTGGCCGACAATGACATGCGTGCACCCGGCTGCCGTGAGCATCGGCCCACGGAAACCCCGCCTGGTGAAGCGCACCTTTGTCCTCCCAGTGGAGGCTCGGGCCAGCCAGCAGCACGCGGCTTCCCGACGGGCATTCGGCGATGCCAGCCAGGCAGCGAGGAATGGGCTGGCGCTCACCGAGGATCCTCGGGCGATCAGCCAGCCGCCTGCGCACCGCCTCTTCACAGACGGCGTGGCGGAGCGGCTTCGCCCGCCGATCTGCAGCCGTGCATCTTTCCAATTTCCCGCTAACAGCGGGACGCGTGTGCGCTCTGCAGACTCTTTCAGCCTTTCCACGGCAACAGATTCCACACGGACTACACGGAATTCGGAACCTCCGAGCGGCGTTCGACGCCTAGTCCCGTCCGACTGAATCGTGTGAACCACGTTGCTGGAATCTCTGCTGGCTCTCGAGGAGGTGTGCGCGCCCTCGAGAGCGCGACTAGACCAGGGGAGCGGCTCGCGCCTCGAGGAGGAACTCTTAAACGACGCTCCGCCACCGGTGGAGATGTGCGTGATGTCGCCGGCGCGCCCGGAACGCATCGGGACGGCGGCGACGGAACTCTCCGCCGCCAGACGTCTACGTGGCATGGCTGTTTCGGCGACGGCTGCGGCGATCGGCATCGGTCTGGCCATCGAACGGCGGTACTTCTGAAACACGCCGAGTGGTCCGTTCCAGAAAACGGCTTCGCGCTGTCGACCGCAGCCCGGGAAGCGCTTGACGGTTTCGGGGCCGACATCGAGCCTCGATCTGCCGGCAGGGATCTCACGGACCGTGCCCGGTGGCAGCGCTGCAGCGCGCGCCATATCGACGTGATCGACCGGCAGGGACGAGATCGACGCCCTTGCCTGTGCGCCGCGCGAGTAGCTCTTTGGCGAGTCCGGATATGCCTTCCTCGACCAGGGATTTCGCCGGCCTGCTGCCCTGGGCGCGAGGAAGGTGTACGCCATGGCGCCACCGATCAAGAGCGCGTTCACGCGTCCGAGCAGACTGCGGATGACCTTGATCTTGTCCGACACCTTGGCGCCGCCGAGATCGCAACCAGCGGCGCGCCGGCGACGCCATCGCTGCCTTGAGGTATTCGCACTCGCGTTGCAGCAGAAAGCCGCGGCACGCCTCGGGTACGAAGGGAACCATCCGACCGTCAGATATGCGCGCAGGTGCGCAGGCTGAACGCGTCGTTCACGTAGACATCAGCCAGCCGTGCCAGAGCGCGCGCAGAACTGCTCGTCGTCCTTCTCCCTCGGCGGCGTGGGAAGCGCAGGTTTTCGAGCAGCGTGATGACGGGCGCAATCGCGCCACCAGCGCTTGGTCTCGGCGCCGATGCAATCGGAGGCATCGGCACGCTCAGCGCCGAGCTGGTCGGCGAGCAGCGCCGACCGGCTTTCGAGGCTGGGCCGGATCGGGCTTGCCCTTCGGCCGGCCGAGGGCGACGCAGGCAACGACGCGGCCGGCCGGCTGCAGCGCGTGAGCGAATCGTCGGCAGCGCTGCGTCGACGCGTGTCGCGTCGGTGACGACTCCAGCACGCAGGGGAACGTTGAAGCTGACCCGAATGAAGACGCGCCAGTCGCGCAGATCAACCTGGTCGATGAGCCGCATTGCACGGCGCTGTCGCCGCTCTGAGCGTTGCCGGATCATGGTGGTCACGTCCACCATGCGGTTCGAGAACCCCGCGACTCGTTGTCGTACCACGAGGCAGCAACTTTTGACGAAGCTGCCGTCCACGACCTGGTCAGCCAGGTCGACGGTCGACGAGACAGGGAGCCGTTGGGAAATCGATCGACACCAGCTCTTCGTCCGTACAGGCGAGAATGCCCTTCAACGGACCCGACGCGCACTGCGCAGGGCATCGTTGGATCTGCTGCTCGGTGGTCGTCTTCTTCAACTCGGCCACAGATCGACGATCGAGACGTTGGAGGTCGGCACGCGGATGGCTTATGCCGTCGAGCTTCCCTTCAACTCCGGCAGCACTCGCCGACGGCGCACGCGCAGCGCCCGCATTGGCTGTTGGGATCATCGACGATATCCCCGCTGCACGGCACGGCGCAGGCTCGGTCCGGTGCGGCAGATCAGAATCTGCTGGTCGTTCAGTGTACATGAACCGTCGCCACCGGACCCGCGCGATGCCAAAGTGCTCGTGCACGCACCTTGGCGACGGGGCCAGACAGTTGGTGGTGCAGGAGGCGTTGGAGACCACGTGGTGCTCCGACGGCTATGGCTGTGTGGCTTGACGCCGTAGCTAGATGGTCAGATCGGCACCCGCCGGCGCGGAGATGATCACCTCTTGGCGCCGGCGCGGATGGGGCCGCCGCCGTGTCGCGGTCGGTGAACAAGCCTCGTGACTCGATCACCACGCTGACACCGGAGCCTTGCTCACGGCAGCTCGGATCGGTCGCTCGCTAAACACCGCGAGGTGCCTTGCCGTCAACGAGTATTCCCCTTGTCCTGAGCCACCGTGGCTTCAGAGTGGACCCGTGAGTCAGTCTGCTGAGGATGGCGAGCGGCTTCGGCGTTGGTGATGTCGTTCACCGCGACGAATTCAGGTCGCGATTGCCCGCTGCCATTGCCGCGCGCAGGATGTTGCGGCCCGATCCGACCGAAGCCGCGTTAATCGCCGACCTGATGATACCCGACTGAATTGACCTCTCCATGCGCGGCCGCAGTGAGAAGCGCGCGGTGGCCCGATCATGCGCCGTCGTTCGGCGCGTTTGATCGGCTCACCGCTGGTACCGGCTCACCGGTGCAATCCGCGTCAGAATCAGAAGCTCCCCAACCTTACGCCTTCGCCCGAGTGAGGTCGAAGAGCCCGCAGCCGCGGTGGCACGTTCGTTGACTCGTGCTGTAGGCCCTATATTAGCGTCGCTGGCGACTGGGTTGTGGCGGAAGGGTTGGGTGTATGGGGCGTTGAACGCGCCCGCGATTGCTGGACTGCTCGCCGTCGGCGCTACTGGCGCGATTGGCCAGGACGACCTGCTGACCATGGTCACGGGGCCGGATCCGTGGCATCTCAGGGGTGCTCTACCTACCGGTGAGTTCTCCGCCGTCGCCAGCTGGGCGCCATCCTTATAGGCGCGCCAGATTCGCGCCGCCCGACGACCTCGAACCGCTTCAATCGAGGCGCTTCTGGGAAACCCAGAACCTCCACCACGATCCATGCCGCGAGGCCAGATGGAGCGAGTCGGTCGCCCAGGTCTTTCGCGCCAGCTATCAAGAGCTCGTGCGCCTGACCCGCGCCAAGCTGCCGGAGACGGGCACAACTCAGCACTGAGCTCGGTGGTGTCGCCAATGTCGAGCGCACTATGCGGCGGGCGGCACGCAACAACCTCACGCAGCTCGGAGCGTGCGCTGATCGTTCTGGCCACGACCGCGAGCGCGACGCCATTCACGGCCTGTTCGGGACCGTCTGGGGCATCATGCGCACGCGTTCCTCGGCCTGAGCAGTACGCAGTCGTCAACCATCCAGGCCAGTTGCGCCCGGACGCCCGAAGCACTGACTGCGTGACCGCCGCCACGTCACGCCGTTCGCGATCCGGCGGTGATCGCCTACAACTCGTTCTCGCGACAGATCCGCGCGTGCTGTCGGCGGAGATGGACAATTTCGCCTTCAATTCTCAACATTGCGGAACGTCACTTCCTCAAGCGACCGCGCGACACTGAGCGCGACGGATGAACACGGCGCCGAACGGTCATGAGCTCAATCCGTTCCGCTGTGCGGGCAGGGTCCTCGATGTCCTTCAGCAGTGAGCGCAACAACGAGGCGTTATCGCCGATCAACGTCACGCCGCTCGTCGACGTGATGTTGGTGTTGTTGGCGATCTTCATGGTGACCGCGCCGATCCTGCACCAGGGCGTCCGATGTCTCGCTCCCCGCGCGTGCAAGCCGCCCTGAACGGCGAGGACGTCCAGCTCGTCGGCTGACCGTCGTGCGCTCGCGCGGCGCGGATCTATCCTCAACGACACGCAGACGACGGCGCCGGAGCTGCAGACCAAACTACGCAGGCGATTCTGCGCAAGAACGACCCGACCGCAATGTCTACCTGCGCGCCGGTGCGTCGGTGCCGTACGGCGAGGTGATGCGCGTCATCGCCTCCCTGCGCCAAGCCGGTGTGCAGCGCCTGGGGATGGTGACCGAGCCGCCCGCCGAATCTTGATGAATCCAGAGATCCTCGTTCGTCGCGGCGTCGAGCCAGCATTGGTCGGCACCATCGTGGTGTCTGCGCTGATCCATGCGAGCCTGGTCGCTCTGGTGATCAAGATGCCAGGCAATTTCCTGAGCACACCTCAAAAGCCTCAGTCCTACACCGTCCGATCTGGTTAGCGCCTGACGTTCTTGGGCGGCACGACCCTCATCCCCGGCGGCGGAAAGTCGATGAGGGCTGGCGGCCGCGCCGGCGCCGCCCGCTTCTGAAGCGCTCAGCTCGCGCCTCCGGCGCAGGTCGCCAAGCTTCGGCCGAGCCACCTGCGCCGTAGCAGCCGCCCCGAACCGCCGCAGCGGCGAAGCGCGGCGGCGCCCGCGAAGCCGGTTGAAGTGCCGAAGCCAGTCTCGAACCGCCACTGGAGCGCCGCGAAACCCGCGCCCAAGCCAGCGGAGCTCCCCGGTCGCGCCGAAGGCGGTGGGAGGCCAAGCCGGTCGAACACCGCCCAAGCCTCTCCAGCCGTCAAGCCGGCGAGGTCGCGCCCGTCGCCAAGGCGCCCGAGCGCCCAGGTCGACGCCAGCAGCGGCGGAGCCGCCACGCTTTCCGTACAATCCGCGGCCGCGAGCCCGCGCCGGAAGCCGGCGAAGCCCTACAGCGCCGGCAAACCCCGCAGCCTGAAGCAAAGAAGAGACGGCGAAATACGCCGAAGGACACGGGAGCAGAGAAGGGGCGGCAAAGAAGGTCGACGATCAGATCGCGGCAGGCGGTGCGGCGCGCTGCACGGGTGGCCCCTTGGGGCCAGAATGTCGAGACGCAGATCGCCGCCGCCGTCCAGCGGCGCGCGCAGCTAGCAACCGGCTGGGGCGGTGGCTCGGGGCGGCGGGGCTGGCGGTCCGATTTCCATGGGTCCCGGCAGGCGTCGGCGGGACTACCGCCGACCTGCAAGTACATCCTCTACCAGGGCCGCATGGAGCAGCGCATCAAGCGCCGCGTGGGCGTGGCCGCGGCGCGGACAGAAGCAGCGCTGCGAGGCCGTCGTTGCAGTTCAACCTGACGCCCGGAAGGCGAGATCGAGAGCGTGCATCACACGATCCAGTCGAGTGGCGGTCGCCAGTACGATGCGTCGTGCGAGCGCGCGCGGTAACGCGCGGTGAATCCCGCTCGACGGGCGGTGCCAGAGAAATATCGTAAGGAGTTCGCGGCGGTGGAGATGACGTTCAAGCCTTCAGACGCCAGGGCGATAGATGCGGGCACTGGCTGCGGTTGTTCAATCGCGCTGTGCCGTGTGATGCGCGCTGCTGCTGCGCTGCGTCAGGTTCCAGCTTGCGAGCACCGGTGCTACGGCAGTGCTCGTCGTGGCGCTGTGCGGTGCGGTGCGAGGGCAGGTCGCGCTCAGAGCCATCATCGGGCCCGGCGTCGTGCGGCCATCCCTGTGGCGATCCTCAGCGCTCAAAGGCAGGCGGTGAGCGGATCAGTTCACCCGTGTGCTCGGCCAGTGACCTCGAGCTCCAGGTTTGTTCACATCATTCCGAGCGACACCTATATTGAGGCGCCCGAGTGGCAGCTGACGTCGCGGAGAGCATCAACTGTCGACAACTGGTCACGGTGCGTAACAGGCGCCCCGGCGGGCGCTCTGTGTCAAAAAGGCACCGTCGCGCGGCAAGGCAGACGATCTGACCATCGAGGCGCGGCTCTTCGACGTGACCCAGCACGGCAGCTCGCCGGGAAGGCGGTTTCGTGGCCGCGCAGCGGACTGAGCCGGCCGCATGGCCAAGCGTTTTGCCGATCGAGATCAGTCAGTTCACCGGCGAGCGCCGGACCCTTCAGATTCGCAGATCGCACTTTCTTCCACGCGCCCGGCGAGCCGCTTCAAAGGCGTATCTACGTGACGAGCGCGCTAACTGGCGACGGTGTGCGGCGCATCACCAACGAGAACACGCGATCAATCTCTCGCCGTCGTGGACACCGGACGGTCGCGGGCTGGTGCTGACCTCGTTTCGCGGTCACAACCCAGATCTGTTTTCGATCTCGCTCGCGCGTGGCGCGTGACCGGCTGTCGTCGCTGCGCGGTCTCAACCTCGGCGGGCGCTGGTCTTCCTGACGGTCGCCGACTGGCGGTGACACGCTCGAGTACGACGGCAATCCAGATATCGCGCTGCTCAACGCCGACGGGTCGCTGCAGAAGCGACTCACCGACCACTGGGCCGTCGACGTGTCGCCCACGTGGTCTCCCGACGGGCAGGAGATCGCAGTTTGTTCCGACCGCTCGGGAGCGCCGCAGATCTACACCATGAGCGCGAGGGCGGCGCTGTCCGGCGCGTCAGTACGTCCGGCAACTACAACACCTGCCGAGCTGGTCGCCGACAGGTGACGCGCATGCCTACGCGTCGCGCGTCGGCGGGCGTTTCCAGATCTTTACGGTGAAGACCGACGGAACCAGACGTCCGGCAGGTCACCAGCGGTGCCGGCAGCGAACGAGGCCCCAGCTGGTCGCCGGATGCTCGTTATCTGGCCTTCAACCTGCCCGACGCCGCGGTCCGTCGAAACTGTACCCAGCACCGCGGATGGTTTAAACCAAGTCGAATTGACGGAAATGGCAGGTGATAGCAGTCCATCCTGGTCGGGCTGGCTCGAGTGACCGTTACGGTTGCCGGCTGCAAGGGGATGATGAAGAGGTGGCGGCTCGCAGGTGTGGTGGTGGCAACGGTATTTGCCCTGGCCACCGCGGGTTGCTCCAGCAAGAAGAAGGGCAGCGAGCTGGAAGGGCAGGGCGGAGCGGGAGCAAGCGGAGGCATCTCCGATCAAGCGCTTGGCGGTGGCAGCCTCGCGCTGGCACAGCAGGGCCGTCTAGGAGCCGCGACACCGGTCCGCTGCACGACATCTACTTCGATTACGATTCATTCGATCTCGACGAGACCTCGCGACAGACCCTGCAGGAGAATGCAGCGTGGCTGAAGATCATTCCACCGTCCGCGTCGAGGGTGGAGGGCCACTGCGACGACCGCGGCACGGTCGAGTACAACCCTCGCGTTGGGCGCGAAGCAGTGCGGCGGCGGCGAAGAACTATCTGGTGGACTTGGGCGTCGGAAGCGATCGCATGACGACCATCAGTTATGGCGAAGAGCTGCCGATCTGCCAGAGGAGACAGAAGCGTGTTGGAGCCGCAATCGCCGCGCGCCATTTCGTGCCCGCGGGTGGCTGAACGGGCAGCGGCGCTGGCGACACCGCCGCGTGGGCGCTCGCAACTCTCGCGGTCGTTGGCGGTTGCGCCACCCACGCTGACCTGGAGCGAGTGAAGCGCGATCAACAGGAGATGCGCGCGCGCCTCGCCGACGTACAGGTATCGCTGGACGCCATCAATCGGCGTCTCGATACGGTGCGCACGGAGCTCACCGACAAAGGCGGCAGCCGCGATTCCGCCGCGATGCGCGAGCTGCAGAAGCGCGTCGCCGATCTCGAAGCCCACACCGCGACGGTGGCGCCCGCCGCCCGCCGAAGGCGTTCCCGGCCTCCCACCCGTCGAGGCTCCCACGCCGAACATCCACGCGCACGGAGGCCGCCAACCTCGCCCCGCGCGCGAAGATCGTCAGCCGCCCAACCCCGCCAACGAGGCATATCGCCGCGCCCTGCAGAGCTATCGCAGCGGTCAGGCCGATCAGGCCATTCAGCAGTTCCGCGAATATCTGCGCAACAATTCGAAGTCGGACCTGGGCCGACAACGCGCAGTTCTGGATCGGCGAGGCGTACTACAGCAAGGGCGGCTACAATCGCTCCATCATCGAGCTGAACGAGGTGTTGCTGAAGTACCCGCAGGGCGACCAGAGTGCCCGGTGCGCTGCTGGCCCTGGCGACGGCTTTCCAGAAGTCGGGTGATCCGATCGACGCCAAGCTCATCTTGCAGAAGCTGATCAGCGATCATCCGAAGAGCGAGAGGCGAACGTCGGGCGGCAGCAGCTGCAGACGTTGGCCGACTAGCTAGACGCGCTGACGGACTCCGCAGGCCACCCGCTTTCTCTTCACCCGGCGCGTGGCGCCGGTGTGCGCAGAATCGGTGCCGAACGATCGGTGCCCTGTATGCTGATGCGTGTGATCCGGCATCTCGCCCAGGCGGGCTCCACGACGCGTCCGCGCGTCGTCTGCAGCGGGCGTTTCGACGGCGTACACCGCGGCCATCAACGCGTGCTGCGCCCGAGTGGTCGAGTGTGCGCGCTCTCTCGACGGAGAGTCGATCGCGATCGTCGCTCGCGACGACCGTGACGTGTTGCGGCTCGGCGACCTCCGGCAGCAGCAGCTCGGGGAGTGGTTGCGTCGTTCCAACGTCGACTGCGTCGTGTTCGTCCGCGCCTCGGAACTCGAGCCGGCTGCGCGGCGTCTCGGCGCTTGCGGGTTCTCGTCGTCGCAGCGCGCGCGGGTGTGGCGGCAGCGCGCCGCCGGCGCCACGCGCTCGACGCGGTAGCGCCGCGCCGCAGTCCGCGGCGTTCCGCTATCGTCCGTCCACGTCCGCGCCGCGCTGTCGCGCGGTGAGTTGACGCCGCGTCGCGGCCATGCTCGGACGGGATGCGGCCGTTGGCGGCAGAGTGTCATTGCCTGGGTTTCACCGCGGCGTCCCGCTCGGCATTCCGACCACCGCCAACCTGCGCGTCAAAGGGCATTCCGGCTGCCTCCGGATGGCGTGTATGCCGTGCGCGCCGCATGTCGGTGGAGCGAGCCTCAACAGGGTCGCCAATATCGGCTTCAACCCGACGTTCACGGCAATCGCGTGCGCAGCGTCGAAACGCTTCTGCTCGACTTCGACGGCGATCTCTACGGCCAGCGTCTCGGGGATGCGCGTTCGTCGCGCGCCTGCGCGGGGGCGCGAGGATTTCCCGACGTGCAGGCACTGCTGGCGCAGATCCGATCGGACATCGCCGCGGCACGGCGCCTATCTTCAATGACCGTCGTCATTTGAGGCGCAATCTGCGCGGCGAGCGGCCTGCAAGCGTTCGAGTGGATCGTTAGAGAGGAGTCGCCTGGCAGGCACGCGCCTCGATCGCTCCTGACCGGCCGCGGTGGCCGCCGGGCGCGCTCGCAGGGTGCAGCGCCTGATCGGGGACGGCTACGTTCGAGATCGGCGACCGCTCCGTGCGATCAAGCCGGGGCTTTCGATCACTGCGTCGCGGCGACTGCATCACTATGCGCGCCGGCCGGCGCCGCGGGTTCGGCGCGCGCAGAACCGCAGCACATCGAGCTCGATGCCGCTGCCTGGGGGGACAGTCGCTGCTCGCGATCAGCAAGCCGCCCGGATTGGTCGTGCACCCCACGCAGGACGCCTGGCAGGGCACGTTGGTGAGCGCGTTGCTGCACCGAGTGGCCGGCGTCGCCGCCGGGACTCGATCCATCTCGCGTCTCGGCATCGTGCACTGCCGGCTCTCGACAAGGGCACGTCGGGCATACTGCTGATCGCCTGAAGACCGCCGCAGCGTTGTGGCGGAGGAAACTCGGTCGCCAGTTTCACGACCGCGAGATCGACCGCAGCGGTACCTCGCCGTTGGTCCTGGGGCGTGCCGCGCCGCCGCAGCGGCGCGATCGACCAGCCCATCGGTCGCCACCCCGTGCATCAGCAGGTGGCGGCGGTAGCGGCCGCTGCGGGCGCGCCGCGGCGCTGACCAGTTACGAGGTCTCGAGGCTGGAAGGATGTCGCGCTCGACGCGCGGCATCCGGCACGCGACGGAGGACACGCAATCAGATCCGGGTGCATCTCGCCGCGCTCGGCCCATCCGGTCGTCGCCGATCGCCTGCTCACGCGCGGCGCGCAGCGCGCCAGAAGACCGAGGCTGACGCGTCGTCCACGCATTGCCGCAGACCATCGGGTTTCGCCATCCCGCGAGCGGCGCTCGAGTGCGAATCACGGCGCCGTTGGCGTGGAGGATGTTTGCGAAACGCGATCGCGGAGCTACGCGCCGAAGATGCCCACGGCGTGACAAGGGGGTCGATAGGGATGGATACCAGCTTTGCCACGCGCCGGCGCTCTCGTGCGCCTTATGCGCGACAAGATGAAGCCCGCAACGCCGGAGCAGCACCGCGCGTCGTCGAATGTTCCCTTGACATCGTATAGGTCATTCACTTTAGCGTTCGCCAACTTCCACGGCACTGCACGCGAACGGCGCGGCGCCGGGTAACATCTCCGGGCGCCGACGTCCTGCGCTAAACGCGAAACCCATACCGAGAGGACGGACCTTGCCGGCCGACGAGACCGTCCGGAAGGACCCGACCAACAGCCGCCGCGGCCGTATCGAAGTCGGCCGGACCGGCGACGACGCGTCAACGGCGACGGCTTGGATCGGCGCTGCAGGACGGAGAACTGCGACCTGCGGACGACGAGGTTGAGGCAGAAGAAGAGGCTGCGAGCGGAGACCAGGGTCTCAACGTCAAGGTGCTCAAGGCGCAAGAAGATCAGCGAGCTCGCGCAGATCGCGAAGAGCCTCAGCATCGAGGGCGCTTCGAACATGCGCAAGCAGGAGCTGATCTTCGCCATCCTGGGCGCGCAGACCGAGCAGAGCGGTCTTGGTCTACGGCGAGAGCGTGCTCGAGATTCTGCCCGACGGCTTCGGCTTTCTGCGCGCCCCGACTACAACTACCTGCCCGGTCCGGACGACATCTACGTCTCGCCGAGCCAGATCCGCGCGCTTCAACCTGCGCACCGGCGACGTCATCTCCGGCCAGATCCGCCCTCCGAAGGAGGGCGAACGCTACTTCGCGCTGCTCAAGGTCGAGGCGATCAACTACGAAGAGACCGAGAAAGCACGCGACAAGATCCTCTTCGACAACCTGACGCCGCTCTATCCGAACGAGCAGCTGCGTCTCGAGCACGATCCCGGAAGAGTACACGACGCGCGTCTGATCGATCTGTTCACGCCGATCGGCAAGGGGCACGCGCGGCCTCATCGTCGCGCCGCCGCGCACCGGCAAGACGATGATGCTGCAGAACATCGCGCACGGCATCACGCAGCAACCACAAGGAAGTCGTGCTCATCGTGCTGCTCATCGACGAGCGGCCCGAAGAGGTCACCGACATGCAGCGCTCGGTCGAAGGCGAGGTGATCAGCTCGACCTTCGACGAGCCGGCGACCCGCCACGTGCAGGTCGCCGAGATGGTGATCGAGAAGGCCAAGCGCCTGGTCGAGCACGGGCGCGACGTCGTGATCCTGCTCGACAGCGATCACGCGCCTGGCGCGCGCCTACAACACCGTGGTGCCGCCGAGCGGCAAGATCCTCTCCGGCGGCGTCGACTCGAACGCCCTGCACAAGCCGAAGAAGTTCCTCGGCGCGGCGCGCAACATCGAGGACGGCGGCAGCTCGACCATCCTCGGCACGGCCCTGATCGACACCGGCAGCCGCATGGACGAGGTGATCTTCGAGGAGTTCAAGGCCACCGGCAACATGGAGAGTGCACCTCGACCGCCGCCTGGTCGACAAGCGCATCTTCCCGGCCATCGACATCAACCGCTCGGGGACCCGCAAGGAAGAGCTGCTGCTCGGCAAGCGACGTCACCAAACGGGTGTGGATCCTGCGCAAGCTGCTGGCCCAGCTGAACCCCGTCGAGGCCATGGAGTTCCTGGTCGACAAGGTCGCAGGGCACCAAGAACAACATGCGAGTTCCTGGACGTCGATGAACCAGTAGGCCGGGCCCAGGGGCTAGGCCGGTGCGGCTGGCCGGCGCACGGGCGTTGCCGTATCCGGACCTTTCTGCTAGCTGAGACGGTCAACCTATTGGAGAGTGAGGACGAATGGCGGAAGTGACCATGAAGCAGCTCCTGGAGGCCGGCGTGCATTTCGGCCACCAGACGAGCCGCTGGAACCCCAAGATGAAGCCGTACATCTTCGGGGCCCGCAACGGTATCTACATCATCGACCTGCAGCAGACCGTGAAGCTGCTGCAGGACGCCTACGCATTCATTCGCGATCTCGCCGCCGAACGGCGGAGTCGCTGTTGATGGTTGGGACCAAGAAACAGGCCCAGGACGCGGTCATGGAGGAGGCCGAGCGCTGCGCCATGTACTACGTCAGCAATCGCTGGCTCGGCGGGACGCTCACCAACTTCCAGACGATCAAGCAGAGCGTCGACCGCCTGCACAGAAGCTCGAGGAGATGCTCGGAAGACTCAAGATTACCGAGGCGCCTGAAGAAGCGCGAGCTGCTCGAGCTGAGCGCGTGAGAAGCGATCGTTTGGTCCACACACTCGGTGGCATCAAGACGATGCGCAAGCTGCCCGACGCGCCTGTTCATCATCGATACCGATCAAGGAAGAGATCGCGGTCAAGGAAGCCAACAAGCTCGGCATCCCGGTCGTCGCGGTGGTCGACACCAACTGCGACCCGGACATGATCGACTACCGCATCCCCGGCAACGACGACGCGATTCGCGCCATCCGTTTGTTCTGCGCGGCGATGGCCGACGCGGTGATCGACGGGCAGCTCTCAGTACGAGGAGCGCGCCAAGAGCGGCGAGGTGCCTGGATGCCGGCGGCGCCGCGAGTTTGCCGGTTCCGAAATGCGAGTGGCGGCGGCAGTGGAAAGGTCCATGGCATGAGCGAGGTGAGCGCCAGCTTGGTGCGCGAGCTGCGCGACCGCACCGGCGCCGGCATGATGGATTGCAAGAAGGCGCTGAGCGAGGTCAACGGCGACGTCGACAAGGCGCTCGTCTATCTGCGCGAGAAGGGTCTTGCCGCCGCCGCCAAGCGCGCCAGTCGGACCGCTGCCGATGGTGTCGTGGCGTCGTACATTCACGCCGGCGGCAAGATCGGCGTGCTGATCGAGGTGAACTGCGAGACCGACTTCGTCGCGCGCACCGACGACTTTCAGAACCTCGGTCAAGGAGCTGGCGATGCAGATCGCCGCGGCCAATCCGCGCTACGTGCGACGCGAAGAGGTTCCGGCCGCCGTGCTCGAGCAGGAGCGCAGCATCTATCGCCGCGCAGGCCGCGAACAGCGGCAAGCCAGCCGCAGGTGATCGAGAAGATGGTTGCCGGCAAGGTCGAGAAGTTCTTCGTCGACGTCTGCCTGCTCGAGCAGCCGTTCATCAAGGATCCCGACAAGCAGGTGGGCCAGCTCATCTCGGACGCCGTGGCGAAGCTGGGCGAGAACGTGGTCGTGCGCCGCTTCGCGCGCTTCCAGTTGGGCGAGCAGTCGAGCACGGACTGAGGGCGGCGATGGATGCGCGGGACGGAGACTGGCTCGGCCAGCCGCGCGGCACCCCACCTGCGCTATCGGCGCGTACTGCTCAAGCTGAGCGGCGAAGCCCTGATGGGCGAGTCGTCGTACGGCATCGACAGCGGCGTCCTGCATTCGATCGCCACGGAAATCCGCGACGTCAGCCATCTCGGTCTCGAGCTCGCCTCTGGTCATCGGCGGCGGCAACATCTTCCGCGGCGTGCAGGCGCGCGACCGCCGGGACCGACCGCGCCACCGGCGACTACATGGGCATGCTGGCGACGGTGATCAACGCGCTGGCGCTGCAGGACGCGCTCGAGCGCCACGGCGTGACGACGCGGGTCATGTCGGCGATCGAGATCCGCCAGATCGCCGAGCCGTACATCCGCCGCCGCGCGATGCGCCACCTCGAGAAGGGCCGCATCGTCATCTTCGCCGCCGGCACCGGCAACCCGTTCTTCAGCACCGACACCGCGGCGAGCCTGCGCGCGGCCGAGATCGGCGCCGAGGTCATCCTCAAGGCGACCAAGGTCGACGGCGTCTACGACGCCGACCCGAAGCTCAACAGCAGCGCGAAGCGCTTCAGCGAGCTCAGTTACAACGAGTTCCTCCGCCAGGGCTTGAAGGTGATGGATGCCACGGCGGTGACGCTTGTGCAGGGAGAACACGCTTCCGATCATGGTCTTCAACATGACGGTGGCCGGCAACATCCACCGTGCGGTGATCGGCGAACCGATCGGAACACTGGTGCACTGATGGCGGCGAGCGACGAAGTCCTGGCCGATTTGCAAAAAGAGATGGAAGAGACGCTGGTGGCGATGCGGCGCGAGATGTCGCGCACGCGCACCGGCCGCGCGTCGACCGCCCTCCTCGAGGGCATCATGGTCGAGTACTACGGCGCGAAGACGCCGCTCAATCAGCTCGCGGGGCTGAGCGCGCCGGAGCCGCGGTCTGCTGCTGATCCAGCCGTACGACCGCAGCGTCGTCAACGATATCGAGCGGGCCATCCTCCAGTCCGATCTCGGACTGGTGCCGCAGAACGACGGCAAGCTCATCCGCGTGCCGATTCCCGAGCTCACCGAGGAGCGCCGGCGTGATCTCGTCAAGCACGTGCGCCGCATCGCCGAAGAATACCGCGTGTCGATGCGCAACCATCGGCGCGACGCCAACGAGCTGCTGAAGGAGCTGGAGAAGGACGGCGACATCACCCAGGACGAGATGCATCGCGGGCAGGAGAAGACGCAGGAGCTGACCAAGGACTACACCGAGCGTCTCGACAAGGTCCTGAAGGCCAAAGAAGACGAGATCATGGAGGTCTGAGCTGGTGCCGGCGCACGACACCTCGGGCTCGACCTCGCCCGCCTGCCGCGGCACGTCGCGGTCATCATGGACGGCAACGGCCGCTGGGCGCAGCGGCGCGGCATGTCGCGCATCGAAGGACATCGCCAAGGCACAGGATTCCGTGCGCGCCGTGGTCGGAGACCGCGCGGCGGCTGGGGATTCCGTACTTGAGCTTGTTCGCCTTCTCGACCGAGAACTGGCAGCGGCCGCGGCGTGAGGTCGATGGCCTGATGCGGCTGCTGCTGCGCTACCTGCGCACCGAGGTCAAGCAAGCTCGATGAAGAACGAGGTGCGCGTGCTCGCGATCGGCGACGTTGCGCGCCTGCCCGAATCGGTTCGCCGCGAGCTCGAGCGGGTCATCGAGATGACGCAGCACAACAGTCGCCTGACCGTCGGCCTCTGCGTCAGCTACGGCGGCCGCGAGGACATCGTCGAGGCGACGCGCGCGCCTTGCGCGCGCCGTCCGCGACGGCGCTCGACCCCGAGGAGATCGATCAGTCGGCATTCGCCAACGCGCTCGGAACGGCGGGCTTTCCCGATCCGGATCTGTTGATTCGCACCAGCGGAGAGATGCGCATCTCCAACTTCTTCTTGTGGCAGATTGCCTACACGGAGCTGTACGTCACGGAGACGCTCTGGCCCGATTTTCGCGAGGCGAACTTCATCGACGCGCTCGTACATTTCCAGCAGCGCGAGCGCCGTTTCGGCCGCACCAGCGCGCAGCAGGAAAGGGAACGCGCCGGTGTTGCGCGCTAGGCTGGCGACTGCTGCGGTTGCCATCCCCGCTCTCTCTCGCTCTGATCTTCATCGCCCCAGCGTGGGGCTGGGGATTGCTCGTCGCGGTGGTGGGGATGCTCGGTCTGGTCGAGTATCTTTGGCTCGCGTTTCCCGGCCGCACCCGGCGAGCGTCGTTCGGGCTGGTGCTCGGCATCGGCCGTGATCGCCGCCGCGCTCAGCACGCACGCACCCGGCCCGATCGTCGTCGCCTCGCTCTGCCTGCCTCCTCGCCGGGAGTCATGATGTACGTCGTGCTACTGCGCCTCCGATCTCGAGCGGCGGCCTCGCCGACGTCCGGCCTGCTGGTGATCGGCGTCCTGTATACGGGGCTGCTACTGCCGCATTTCTATTGGTTGCGGCTGCTGCCCGACGGGCCGCAATGGGTCACGTTCGTCATCGCCGTCGGCATGGGCGGCGACAGCGGTGGCTACTTCGTCGAGGCACGCCTACGGCCGCCACAAACTGATCCCGCGTGTCAGCCCGGGCAAGACCGTCGAGGGGGCGGCGCGGGCATCGTGTCTTTCAGCCTGCTGGTCGGTGTCATCGGCAAACTGGTATTCTTTCCCGCGCGCGGGTGGGGCGAAGATGCTCGATCCTGTCGTTCGTCATGGCCGTCGTCGGCCAGCTCGGTGGACCTCGGCGAATCGGTGATGAAGCGCACCTTTGGCGCCAAGGAATCGGGCTGGATTTTCCCGGCCACGGCGGTGTACTCGACCGCATCGATAGTCTGCTTTTCCCACTAGCGCTCGTGTACTACTATGTAGCTCGCTGCAGGGGCTCCGGAGAATTGCTGTGATCACGGGCGTGCTTGCCGCTGTCGTCGTGCTCGGCTTCCTCATCGTCGTGCATGAATTCGGTCATTTCATCGTCGCGAAGCGTTCCGGGGGGTTGGTGTCCTGAAGTTCTCCGTCGGCTTCGGGCCTCGTCTGTACGGCCGTACGGTGAACGGCACCGAAGTACGTTCCTGAGCGCCATACCGCTCGGCGGCTACGTCAAAGATGGTCGGCGAGGATCCCGACTCCACCGAGGCCGTCGACCCGCGTATCTCGTTCTCCCATCAGAGCGTCTGGAAGCGCGTCGCCATCGTCACGGCCGGCCCGATCTTCAACCTGCTGTTCGCTTTCGTCGCCTTCACGCTCGTCCTCGCGATCTACGGTCAGCGCGTGCCGAGCGACATCGCCAAGGTGGGCGGGGTCATGAGCGGCATGCCGGCCGCGCAGAAGCGGGGTTGCAGGTCGGCGATGTCGTCACCGCGGTCGACGGGAAACCGATCGCGTCGCTGGGATGAGTTGTCGAATGCGATCCGCGCCAGCGAGGGACGCGCCGTCACCATGACGGTGCAGCGCAGTGGCGAGGCGCTCAACATCGAGATCACGCCGCAGGCGAAAGAAGCAAGAGCGATCTATGGCGAAGTGATCGGACAGGCGTACGTGATCGGCATCGAGCGCGGGTTCGAGGAAACGCGGGCGTCGGTCCGATCGAGGCCATCGGCGCGGGAGCGAAGCAGACGGTCTGGTGGATGCAGACGCTCATCATGAGCGTCGTGAAGATCCTGCAGGGCAAGATCCCGGCGCGCGATATCGGCGGTCCGATCCTGATCGTGCAGGCCGCGGGACAGCAGGCGCAGGTCGGCCTGGAATCGCTGCTGCTGTTCATGGCGGTGATCAGCATCAACCTCGGCATCCTCAACCTGCTGCCGATCCCCATCCTCGACGGCGGGCATCTGTTGTTCTTTCTCGTCGAAGGCGTGATGCGACGTCCGCTCGACATTCGTCACCGTGAGATCATGCAGCAGGTCGGGCCTGGTCATCCTGATCGGATTGATGGCGTTTGCGTTCTACAACGACATCCTCCGCGTCATCGGCGGGTGGGGTTGAGCACTGGTGCACGTCCTCGGGATCGAGACCGCCACGAGCATCGCCAGCGTCGCGAATCGTCAACGCTGACCAGGTCATCATGCGAACTCGAACAGCCCATGCGCGGCAGCCATGCGCGCACGCTGCTGCCGTTGATCGACGCCGCGCTCGCGGCCGCCCAGCTCGAGTTGGGCGACGCTCGATCTGATCGCCGTCTCGATCGGCCCAGGAACCTTCACCGGGCTGCGCATCGGCTTGAGCGTCGCCAAAGGGCTCGCGCTGGCGACTGGGTTGCCGCGTCGTCGGCGTGCCGACGCTCGAGGCGTACGCGCCACCGTGCCGGCGCTGCGGCCGGGATCGCTCTGCCCGGTCCTCGATGCGCGCAAGGGCGAAGTATATGGCGCCGCGTTCCAGTTCGGCCGCATGGCGCCGGGATCGCCAGCGCCGAGCCGACCGCGCTGCGGCGTGTGATCGCCCCGGCGGCGATCGCGCCGCAACCGGCTCGCGGCGTCCCTGCAGCAGCAGCCCTGTACGCTGTTCGGCGATGGCGTGGACGCCTACGCCGAGCTCTGGCGGCGGAGCTCGGCGATGACGGCAGAGCTGATTCCGTTCGCCGACCTGGCGCCCAGCGGAGCGGTCGTGGCTCGCCTCGGGGCCGCGCGTGCAGCGTCGCATGCCGCCGCCGATCATGCGCCGATCTCGAACCGTCGTATTGCCGCCAATCGGAGGCGGAATTGAGCCACGCCCGCCTGCAAACCCCTGCGGGTGTGGAAAAATTGACAGCCGGTAGGAGCTGAGCTAGACGACCGCCTACCTCCCACGGAGTGTGTCGGCATGGAAAAACAAGACAGAAGAGCTGATTCGTACGCTGATCGATCAGGATGCCGAGCTGCGCCAATACTACGAGGAGCATCTGGACCTCGAAAAGAAGCTCGCGGCACTGCAGCACAAGCACTTCCTGACTCCCGAAGAGGATGTCGAGAAGAAGCGCATCCAGAAAGTGAAGCTGGCGGGTAAAGACCGAATCATGGAAATCCTGGGGCGCCACCGCAGCGCGCGGAGCGCCTGATCGCACCGCCCAGCACCTCACCATCGCTCCACATTGTGCTCTGACTCTCACCACCGGGCTCGCGCGCCGGTGTGCGCGTCGAGCACGTCTAACCTTATGCGCCATACGATATCAGTCCTGGTGGAAAACGAGTTCGGTGTGCTCGCGCGCGTCGCCGGGACTGTTCAGCGGCCGCGGCTTCAACATCGAGAGCCTGACCGTTGCCGAAACGCTCGATCCGACAGTGTCGCGCATCACGCTGGTGACGCGCGGCGACGATCAGGTCCTGGCACAGATCAACAAGCAGCTCAACAAGCTGGTCAGCGTCATCGAAGTGCATGGACTTCACCGAGGCCAGCCACGTCGAGCGCGAGCTGGCGCTGATCAAGGTCACCGCCGACCAGCAGACACGCGCCGAGGTCATGCACATCGTCGACATCTTTCGCGGCAAAGTGATCGACGTCAGCCCGCAGTCGTATCTCATCGAGGTCACCGGAACCGAAGACAAAATCACGGCCCTGCTCGGAGCTCCTGCGGCCCCTCGGCATCAAGGAGATCGCCCGCACCGGAAAGGTCGCGATGCATCGCGGCATGCAGCTGATGCGCGGGCGCGCGAGGCGGGAAGGAACGAGTCGCATGAAGATCTACTACGACAAGCGACGCCGATCTGCAGCCGCTGCAGGGCAAGAAGGTCGCGGTCATCGGCTACGGCAGTCAGGGCCACGCGCACGCGCAGCAACCTGCGCGACAGCGGCATCGAACGTCGATCGTCGGCCTGCGCAAGGACGGCGGTTCGTGGAAGAAGGCCGAGGCGGCCGGGATTCAAAGTGATCGGAGCCGGCCGCGGCAGCCAAGGCGGCCGACGTCGTGATGATGCTGACGCCCGACGAGCTGGGCGCCGAGCTCTACCAGCGCGAGATCGCCGCCGGGCATGACGCGACGGCAAGTATCTGGCGTTCGCGCACGGCTTCAACATTCACTTCAAGGGCATCGTGCCGCAGCCCGAGCTCAACGTGTTCATGGTGGCGCCCAAGGGCCCCGGCCACCTGGTGCGCAGCGAGTTCCAGAAGGGCCGCGGCGTGCCCTGCCTGCTCGCGATCCACCAGGATCCCGAGCGGCAACACGCGCGAGATCGGCCTCGCCTACGCCAAGGCGATCGGCGGCACGCGCGCGGCGGTGTTGGAGACGACGCTTCAAGGAAGAGACCGAGACCGACCTCTTCGGCGAGCAGTCGGTGCTCTGCGGCGGCCTCACCGAGCTGATCCGCGCCGGCTACGAGACGCTGGTCGAGGCCGGCTACAGCCCGGAGATGGCGTACTTCGAGTGCCTGCACGAGGTGAAGCTGATCGTCGACCTGATCTACGAGGGCGGCATCGCCAACATGCGCTACTCGATCAGCAACACCGCCGAGTACGGCGACATGACGCGCGGCAAGACGCGTGATCGGCACCGGAGACGCGCCAGGCGATGAAGAAGATCCTCGCCGACATCCAGAGCGGCAAGTTCGCCAAGGAGTGGATGGACGGAGCACCGCGTCGGCCAGCCCCACTTCCGCGAGCTGCGCAAAGAAGCCGAGACGCACCCGGTCGAAGAGGTCGGCGCGAAGCTGCGCGGCATGATGCCGTGGCTCGGCTCGGATCGCGCTGGTCGATCGCTTCCGAAGAACTGACAGACGCGATGGCGATGCGAATTGTCGATGTTTCCCAGCCCAGCGATTCAGCAATTCGACAATTCGCGTGCGCGAGCGCCGAACGACCTGACCGGACGCGCCGTACAGCCATGACGACCCGCTGATGCCGGCTGCAGGCGCCGCCGCGCTGGTGGCGCGGTGCCGCTGCGCAAGGGCGTCTACATCCTGCCCAATCTGATCACGACGGCGGGGCTGTTCTGCCGGCTTCTACTCGATCATCGCCAGCCTGCGCGGCGACTTTCTCATCGCGGCGATCGCCATCATGGCCGCCAACGTCTTCGACACCTTGGACGGTCGCGTGGCGCGCGTCACCAACACCACGTCGCGCTTCGGCATCGAGTACGATCTCGCTGTGCGACCTCGTCGCCTTCGGCGTCGCGCCCGGCATCCTCGTGTACTGCTGGGCGCTCGAACCGTGGGGCACGTTCGGCTGGCTGGCGGCGTCGCTCTACGTCACCTGCGGCGCGCTGCGCCTGGCGCGCTTCAACGTGCAGCTCGACAACGTCGAGAAGCGCCACTTCATCGGTCTGCCGATCCCGGCCGCCGCCGAGGTCGTCGCGTCGACGGTCATGCTCTACTACTTCTTCGGCGGCGAAGGCGCGACCTATCCGCCATCTGATCGTGCTGCTCATGGTCTACGCGCTGGCCGGCCTGATGGTGAGCAACGTCCGCTATTTCAGCTTCAAAGAGATCGACATCCACCATCGCCAGCCGTTCTGGGTGCTGCTGGTCGTCATCCTCGCGTCTCAAGCTGCTCGATCGCCGAGCCGCAGATCTGCCTGTTCGGCGATCTTCATCCTGTACGCCGCCTCGGGGCCGGCGCGCTCGGTCTGGCTCTACGGACGTCGCGTGATCGGCACGGCGCCGTGGCGAGTCCCGCCTTGACATCGCGCCGACGCTCTTCTAGCGTCGGCCCGCCATGAGGTCTGACAGGCATCACACCGAGCAGTCCCTATCGCTGGCGCTACGACTATCGCTCTGGCTCGGTGCGCCTGAGATTCGCTGACCGAACGATTGACGGCGCCACGGGTTGGGGAACCGCCCGTAGGTCGTTGGCGACAGCATCGAAGGGCCACGGGCGGGACGCCCGTGGCCCTTGCTTTTCCCGCTCGGCGGGAACGCGGTCCGATCCCCAGGACCGAAGATGGCAAGACAGGGGAACGACGATGACGACCGACGAACTTCGTACAGATCTTCGACACGACGTTGCGCGACGGCGAGCAGTCGCCGGGCGCGACGATGAACGTCGAAGAGAAGCTGATCATCGCGCGCCAGCTCGAGAAGCTGCGGCGTCGACGTGATCGAAGCCGGACTTCGCCGCCGCCTCCCGATCGGCGACGCGGACGCCGTGCGTGCCGTCGTCGCCGAGGTGGTGTCCTCGCCAATCGTCCTGAGCCTGGCGAGGACGCGGCAGGGCGACATCGA
>ERZ1370068.9478-contig-8253_pt1 | contig 26702 bp, 37 predicted proteins | sample MGYA00561227_ERZ1370068 | MGnify/ENA primary metagenome ERZ1370068 (study PRJEB38410, sample SAMEA6850437) | metagenome | study: Metagenomic assessment of the ecological functions of the soil: analysis of the soil microbiota associated with the...
GCCATTACGTATTGCTCGGCGACGGGCGTCCGCTTTTCGCGCAGCAGGGCGAGGTAGGCGGCTTCGTCGCCGGTCGCATCCGGCGGGGGCGTGCGGCGCTGCGGGCGCTCGGGGGCGCCCCGTGGCGCGCCGGCCTGGCGGCGGCGTCCCGCCCGGCGGTTCGCGTCGGCTGGTCCATCGGCTCTGATCTCCTCGTGCGACTTAGAAGCGAGGATAGTCCACGCCTCGCATCGATACTAGCCCGTGGCCTGCAATGCGGTGACCGCGGCGCACCAGGACGATGTCGTCGGCCGTGCACGCCCGCGGGAGAGGTCGTTCGCCGGGCGGGAGAGCCCCTGCAGGATCGGGCCGACCGCCGTCGCCCCCGCGAGGCGCTGACGCCAGCTTGTAGCCGATGTTCCCGGCGTCGAGGTCGGGAAAGATCAGCGTGTTCGCGCGCCCGGCGGTCGGGCTCGCCGGCGCCTTCGATCTCGCGATCTCGGGCACGATCGCCGCGTCGAGCTGGAGCTCGCCGTCGAACGCGAAATCGGGGCCATCGCGCGCGAGCAGCTCCACGGCGCGCCGCACCTTGTCGACCTTCGGGTGCTCGCGCTCCCCAGCGTCGAAAACGACAGCAGCGCCACGCGCGGGCTCGCGTCCGGTCAGCGCGCGGAAGCTCGACGCGGTGCGCAAGCGCGATCTCGGCGAGCTCGGCCGGCATCGGGATCGGGGACGAGCCCGCAGTCGGCGAAGGCGAGCAGGTCGTCCCCTGCCGCGGTCGGCTCGCGCAGCGCCATCGAGAAAAACGACGACACGATCGGCGACGCCCGGCGCCGGGCGCAGGATCTTGAGCGCGGCGCGCAGCGTCTCCGCCGTCGTGTGCGCGGCGCCGGAGACGCAGCCTTCCGCGAGCCCTGCGCGCACCATCGCGTCCGCGAAGTAACACCGGATCGGACATCCACGCGCGCCGCCTCGTCGGGAGTCGTCGTCGTTCCCCGGATCGCCTCGGCGATCGCGTGGGCGACGAGCGCGACGTGCGCCGAAGCCGCCGGGTCCTCGATCGCGATCCCGGCGATGTCGATCGACGCCTCGCGGGCGGCGGCGGCGATCGCGGCTTTCGACCCGACGAGGATCGGCCGCGCGATCTCCGTCGCGTTGCAGCCTCGCGCGGCGGCGAGCGTGCGCGGGTCCCGGCCTCGGGAAGCGCGATGCGCAAGGGGCGCTGTCTTCGCGCGGGCGATCAGGGCGCCGAGCGGGTCGGTGTTCATCGGCGGAATCGTAGCAGCGCGTCGCGGATCATCCACGCGAGCGACGGCAGGAGGATCGCGAGCGCGGATCGCCCACGGCACGTCCCCGCCGCCCGCGAGGTACTGAAGCGGCACCAGGGCGCCGAACAGCAGCCACTCCCCCGGCCGCCTCGGCGGCGGCGAGCGGCAGCACCCAGAGCACGTACCAGGGTGGAGCGTCGGCGCCAGGAGGAGGGCGCCTCCCAGCGCCAGCCGCGCCTCGTGCGCGGCGTCCAGACCGCGGCCGGAACGACTGCGCGACGGCCCAGCCAGAGCGCCGCGGCGGCGACGGTCGACCCGCGCCAGCTCCTGCGGCCAGACCATCCGGTAGAGCGCGTCCCAGAGCGCCGGTCTGTCGGCTGTCCCCATCGCGCCTGCGCCCAGGCGATCGCGCGCGTCAGGTGCGGCGCGGCATCGACCCAGCTCGAAGAACCCGCGCACGCCGGCGAACAGCACCGCGCCGTGCTCCCACCGGTGCGCGTAGGCGACGACGCCCGCGCCGAACCACGGCCCGCGCAGCGCGTACGGCGCGGTCGTGATGGCCACGACGGCGCAGCATCGCCAGCAGAGCGGGCGCCTTCATGCGGCGCGCGAACCCCGGAACGAGGAACAGCGGGAGGAGCTTCGCCTGGATCGCGCCGCCCAAGGCGACGCCGGCGCGACGCCGCCTTCCCTCGACCACAGGCGAGCGCGAGGACGACGAAGAGCATCCCCAGGGGCTCGACGTGGCCGCTTCCCGGCGACCTCGATCACCGCGAGCGGATTCCACGCGTAGAGGACGACGCGGTCGCGCGGCAGCCGCAGCGCTCGCAGCAAGCGCCGAGGAGCGCCCAGATCACGCCGACATCGATGAGCGCGAACGCGATCTTGAACCCCGTGACGCCGAGGCTGCAGCCAGAGCCAGCGCGGCGAAGAGCAACTCGGCGAGCGGCGGATAGATCGTCTGGATCTCCGGGTGGTTGATCCTCGGGTAGACCGTCCGCATCGCGCAGCTCCGAGCGCGCACGGGATCGGCCGGCGCGAACTTGTAGGGATGATGGCCCGCGGCCTGCACGCGGCCGTCCCAGACGTAGCGGTAGACGTCGTCGGACAGACTCGGCGGGCGCCGCCGCCGCGATCAGCCGGAAGACGACGGCCGCCAGCGAGCATCGACGCGAAACGCGGCCGGCCCGCCGGCGGCGCACCGCTCGCCACGGCGACGAGCATGAGGACGAGCAGGATCGCGTGGCCGGCCAGGTAGAGCGCGACGTGCTGCCTGAGGTCGCCCGCGCCGGCGAGGATCGCGTAGATCGCGGCGGCTGCGAGCGCCGACGGCGACGACGACGCGCATGAGCGGCGCAGTATACTCGGCGTCTTTCGAGGTGCTCCGTTGGACGTGCGTTCCGCTGGTGCTGGCGCTCTACTTCGGCGTCCTCGGCGTTCTGACCCTCTACGGGGCGCACCGCTGGTACCTCCTGTGGCTGTACCGACGCGCACCGCGAGCGACGCGCCGCAGCCTCTCGGCGCGCTTCGACAACGCCGCCCACGACTCACGGTCCAGGTGCCGCTCTACAACGAGATGTCACGTCGCCCGGCGCGTGATCGAGGCGGTCGCCGCGCATCGACTGGCCGCGCGACCGGCTCGACATCCAGATCCTCGACGATTCGACCGACGAGACGACGGCCGTCGTGGCCGACGCGGTCGCGCGCGCTGCGCGCGCGAGGCGTCGCGATCGACCATCTGCGGCGCAGCGATCGCGCCGGGTACAAGGCGGGAGCCCTGGCCTCCGGGCTCGATCGCGCCGAAGGGCGAGTTCGTCGCCGTATTCGACGCCGACTTCGTCCCCGCCCCGAGCTTCGCGCGCGCGCTTGATCGACCACTTCACCGACCCCGAAGTCGGCATGGTGCAGGCGCGCTGGGGGCACCTGAACCGCGACAGCTCCCTTCTGACGCGCGCTCAATCGATCCTGCTCGACGGCCACTTCGTCGTCGAGCACGCGGCGCGCAACCGCTCGGGACGCTTCTTCAACTTCAACGGCACCGCGGGGATCTGGCGGCGCACGTGCATCGACGACGCCGGGCGGCTGGCAGCACGACACGCTGACCGAGGACCTCGACCTCGTCCTACCGGGCGCAGCTGCGCGGGCTGGCGGTTCGTGTTCGTCGCCGACGCGGTCGCGCCGGCGGAGCTTCCGGTCGAGATGGGGGCGTTCAAGTCGCAGCAGCACCGCTGGGCGCGAAGGCTCGGTGCAGACCGCGTTGAAGCTGCTGCCGCGCCTCCTGCGGAGCTCCCTCCCGCGGCGCGTCAAGATCGAGTCGGTCTTCCACCTGACCGCGAACGTCGGCTACGTCCTGATGGTCGCGCTCGCCCTGCTGATCGGCCCGGCGGTCTGGCTCCGCCGCGGCATCGGCGCGCGCGAGCTCGCGGTCGTCGATCTCCCCTCATCGCGACGTCACTGGTGTCGATCGCGGTGTTCTACCTCGTCGTCCCAGCGCGAGGCCTACGGGCAGCTGGCGCGAGGCGGTGCGCTACGTCCCGGTGCTGATGGCCGTCGGCATCGGCATCTCGATCAACAACGCTCACGCCGTCGTCGCCGGCCTCTGTCCGCCGCGAGACGGAGTTCCGACGCACACCCGAAGTACGCGCTCGCGCGTGGAGAGGCGCGACGCTCGCGACCCGAAGGTACCGCGCACGACGCGGGATCGACACGTGGATCGAGCTGGCCTTCGGCGTCTACTTCGCGGGGCTCGTCGTCGCCGCTGCTAGCCTCCGGCCTGTGGGGCGCCGTTCCGTTCCTCGACGCTGTTCGCCGGCGGCTTCCTCTACACGGCGGCGAACGGCGCTGCAGACAGGCGCCGAAGCGAGGAGTCGCGCCCCTAGTCCCACGGCAGGACGTCGACCTCGGCGCCGGCCGGGAGATGCGTCCGAGGCGCCGGGCGCGACGATGAACGCGTTGGCGTTGACGAGCGAGAGGACGTCGCCCGAGCTGGCGCTACGAACCGGCGCGACGGCGGATCTCCCGTCCTGCGTGCCGCAGCATGCGCGAGGTGATACGTCAAGCGCCCCGGCTTCGGCGGAGCGGCGCTAGAGCGCGGCGCGCAGCGGTGACGGCCATCGGCTGCGGATAGCCCATCAGCTTCCGCAGCGCCGGCTGCGACGAACACGTGGAAGCAGGTGAACGCCGAAAGCGGGTTCCCAGGTAATCCCAGCACGAGGCAACCGCCGCGTCGTGCCGCGAGGATCGGCTTTCCGGGGCGCATGGCGACGTTGTGGAAGAGGCGTTCGCACCCGGCGCGGATCAGCGCGGATTCGACGAGGTCGTAGTCCCCGACCGACACGCCGCCCGACAGGACGAGAACATCGGCGGTCAGCCCTTCCGCGATCGACGGCGTCGAGCGCCGCCGCGCTCGTCTCCCGCGATCCCGAGATAGCGCGCGTCGACGCCGCATCGCGTGAAACTGCGCCAGCAGCATCGCGGCGTTCGAGTTGCGGACCTGATGGGGGCGCGGCACGCGCGTCGACCTCGACGATCTCGTCCCCGGTCGAGATCACGGCGGCGCGCGGCGGGCGGACGACGCTGACGCGCGTGCGACCGACGGCCGCCAGCGCGGCGATCTCGGCGGGGCGCACGATCGCCCCCGGCTCCCGCACCGTCGTCGCCGGCCCGCAGATCTTCGCCCCGGCGCCTGACGTGCTGCCCCGGCTCGGGCTGGGCCTTCACGAGCACGGTCTGCCTGACGCGATCCTCGCTGGTTTGCTCGACCATGACGACGGCATCGGCGCCCCGTGGGATCACCGCTGCCGGTGAAGATGCGCACCGCCTCCCCGCTCCGACGACGATCGACGCGGCGTCCTGGCCCGCGCGCAGCTCACCGATGACGCCGAGCGTGCGCCCGGCCTCGAGGCCGTCCGCCGCGCGCACCGCGAAGCCGTCCATCGCGGACCGGTCGGTCGGCGGAACGTCGCGATCCGCGACGACGCGCTCGGCGCAGCGTCAAGCCCAGCGCCTCGTGACAGCGGGACGATCGTCGGCGGAAGCGGTGGCGACGGCGTCGAGGAGTCAGCGTCAGGGCTTCGTGGACTTCGAGCATCGCGAGGACCTCTACCGGCGGGCGGTCAACACCCTGGGGATGCCCTGCAGGTCGGCCGGCACGACGATGCTCCCGGAACCCGCTGCGAAGCGACGATCGCGCGGACCGCCGCTTCGCTCTTCCAGCCGAGCTCCAGCGCGAGCAGGCCGCCCGGCCGGCAGCATCTCGCCGCCGCTGCTGGCGACGGCCTCGTACCCCTCGTTCCCCGTCGGCCCGGGCACGAGGCGATCCGGGCTCGTGGTCGCGCACCTCGGGCTGCAAGTCCGCGCCACTCGTCTTCGGTGACGTACGGCGGGTTCGAGACGACCGCGTCGAAGCGCCCGCGCTCGTCGTCGGGAACCGCCGCGAAGTCGCGCTCGATCAGCGTCGACGCGGTCGGCAACGCCGTGCCGGTCCACGTTGCGCGCCGCGCGACGCGAAGCGCCTCGGAGGAGGCGTCGACCGCAGCCGACGTCGCCAGGACGGCCGCGCGACCGCCAGCGCGACCGCGATGCAGCCGCTCCCCGTTCCGAGATCGGCAACGCGCGCAGACGTCGGGAGTCCGGCGTCGAGGACCGCTTCGACCAGAGCCCTTCGGTCTCGGGACGCGGGATCAGCACGTCGGGACACACTTCGAACTCGAGCCCTCGGAACTCGGCGACGCCCGCCAGCGTGTTGCAGCGGGACCCTTCGCTCGCGAGCGCCGAGAAGCTCGGCCAGGCGGTGCGCCGCGTCGGCGTCCAGCGGCGTCCGGGCTGGTGCGCGACCACGCCGCCGCGGTCGGTGCCCAAGACCAGTCACGAGGGCGAGCCGCTTCGCGGCGAGGCTCGGGCACCTGCGCCACGCGCAGCCGCCGCTGCGCTTCGTCCAGGAGATCCGACGACGGTGCGACCCGCCGTTTCGGTCACGCGCTGATCTCTTCCCGGAGCCGCTGCGCCTGGTCGTCGGCGTTCAACGCCTCGAGGATGTCGTCGATGGCGCCGTTCATGCGGCTGGGCAGGTCGTGCACCGTCAGGCCGATGCGGTGATCGGTGATGCGGTCCTGCGGAAAGTTGTACGTGCGGATCTTCTCGCTGCGATCGCCGGAGCCGATCTGCCCGCGGCGATCCGCGGCGATCTTGGCCTGCTGCTCCTGGAGCATCCGGTCGTACAGGCGCGAGCGCAGAACCTGCAGGGCGCGCGCCTTGTTCTTGTGCCACGACTTTTCGTCCTGGCACTGCACGACGGTGTTGGTCGGAAGGTGCGTGACGCGCACGGCCGAATAGGTCGTGTTGACGCTCTGGCCGCCCGGCCCGGAGGAGCAGAACGAATCGATGCGGAGGTCCTTCTCTTCGAGGTGGACCTCGACGTCGTCGGCTTCGGGCAGCACGGCCACCGTGACGGCCGAGGTGTGGATGCGCCCTTGCGTTTCGGTCTGCGGAACGCGCTGGACGCGGTGGACGCCGCTTTCGAACTTGAGGCGGCTGTAGACGCGCGTTCCCTCGATGACGGCGATGACTTCCTTGATCCCGCCGACGCCGCTCTCCGACAGGTCGGTCGTCTCGACCTTCCACCCCTGGGACTCGGCGTAGCGCGAGTACATCCGGAACATCTCGGCCGCGAACAGCGTGGCCTCGTCCCCTCCGGTGCCCGCGCGGATCTCGAGGACGACGTTCTTCGCGTCGTTCGGGTCGGACGGCAGGAGCAGGACCTTGAGCTCCGCCTCGAGCGACGTCGAGCTGTCGCCTCGAGCGCCTTGATCTCGTCCTGCGCCATCGCCTTCATCTCGGCGTCGTCGGCCGCGGCCAGAGCAGCTCCCGGGCGTCGCGCGCAGTCGGCCGCCGCCTTGCGGAAGAGCTCGTACTTTTCGACGAGCGGGCCGAGCTGCGCGTACTGCTTCGAGAGCGTCCGGAAGGCGGAGAGATCCGACGACGACCGTCGGGTCGGACAGCTGACGCGCCAGGTCGGCGTGCTTGGCGACGATCCCGCGGAGCTTCTCGTCGACCTTGGGGTCGAGGCTGACGGCCATGGCGGACGACTCAGTTCGCGGGCGTCGACGGGACGTGCCGGCGTGCCCGCGTCCTTCTTGGTGTAGCGCTTCTGGAAACGCTCCACGCGGCCGGCGGCGTCCAGCAGCTTCTGCTTGCCCGTGAAGAACGGATGGCATCCGGAGCAGACCTCGACCCTCAGGTCCTTCTTGGTCGAGCGGGTCTGGAACGAGTTCCCGCACGCGCAGGCGACCGTGACGTCGAAGTATTCGGGGTGGATCTTCGGCTTCATGACGAACCTCATCGGCCCAGGGGAAGATACCGAGGGCGGCAACCGGTCATTGTAGCCCGCGCTGTCAAGTTCGCGTGAGACTCGAGAGCGTCCGCGCTTTTCGCTCAACCGGCCATCGAGCTCAAGAATTCCTCGTTCGTCGCGGTCTTTTGCATCTTGTCGCGGAGGAGCTCCATCGCCTCGACCGGCGACATCTGCTGGAGGACCTTCCGCAGGACCCAGGTGCGGTCCAGCTCTCGCTTCGACAGGAGCAGCTCCTCCTTGCGCGTCCCCGAGCGGAGCAGATCGACCGCGGGAAACACGCGCCGGTCGGACAGCTTGCGGTCGAGGTTGATCTCCATGTTCCCGGTCCCCTTGAACTCCTCGAAGATCACGTCGTCCATGCGCGAGCCGGTGTCGATGAGCGCGGTCGCCAGGATCGTCAGCGAGCCCCCTCCTCGACGTTTCTCGCGCTGCCGAAGAAGCGCTTCGGCTTCTGCGAGCGCGTTCGCGTCGAGGCCGCCCGAGAGGATGCGGCCGGAGGTCGGCTGCACGGCGTTGTAGGCGCGGGCGAGCCGCGTGATCGAATCGAGCAGGAGCACGACGTCGCGCTTGGCCTCGACGAGGCGCTTGCGCGCGCTCCAGGACCATCTCGGCGACCTGGACGTGGCGCGAGGCCGGCTCGTCGAACGTCGACGAGATCACCTCGCCGCGGATGGAGCGCGTCATGTCGGTCACCTCCTCGGGCCGCTCGTCGATCAGGAGCACGATGAGGTGGACTTCGGGGTGGTTCGTGGTCAGCGCGTTGGCGATCGCCTGGAGCATCATCGTCTTGCCGGTGCGCGGCGGGCGAGACGATCAGCCCGCGCTGCCCGCGGCCGAGCGGGGTCATCAGATCGATGACCCGGCCCGTGACGTCGGGGCCGGCCTGCTCGACGGAGAGGCGGCCCTCGGGGTAGAGCGGCGTCAGGTGGTCGAACGTCTTTCGTCCGCGAATCTGCTCCGGGTGGAGCCCGTTGACCGTGTCGACGCGCGCCAGCGAGAAATAGCGCTCGCCCGCTTTCGGGGGACGGACCTGGCCGACGAGCGCGTCGCCGGTCAGAAGGGCGAAGCGCCGGATCTGCTGCGCCGACACGAAGACGTCGTCGGGGCCGGGCAGGTAGCTCGCCTCCGAGGGCGCGCAGGAAGCCGAAGCCCTCGGGCACGGTCTCGAGCACGCCGTCGGCGACGAGCTGGCCGTTCTTGCGCGCCTGAGCCTGGATGATCCGGTAGACCAGCTCCTGGCGGCGCAGCACGCCGGCGTTTTCGATCTCGAACGTCCCCGCAAGCCTGACGAGGCCCGGCGCATCCATCGTCTTCAGCTCTCGGATGTCCATGTCGATCCTGCCCTCGCCTTCCCGGTCTACGACGCGTTGCGTTACGCGGTACGCGGCGAGCGCCGCGTCCACGTGATGCCAGAGTTGTTTCATCCCGAGACCCGTGACGGCCGAGACGAGAAACGGCGCGACGCCGTCGTCCGCCGTCTCGAAGCGCGCGCCTCAACGCCGGTCGGCCTTCGACCGGTCGTTCCCGGACAGCTTGTCGGCCTTCACGCCGACGACGATGCGCGGGATGTCGCGGTCGACGAGCCACGTCAGCATCGTCCGGTCGAGCTCCGACGGCTCGTGGCGGCGCGTCGACGAGCACGATCGCGAGCGCGATCGCGTCCGCGGCGGCGCTCGAGGAAACCCTCGACCATCGGCCCCCACTGCTCGCGGACGCTCGCGGGCGCCCTCGCGTAGCCGTACCCCGGAAGATCGACGAAGTAATGAGCGTCGATTGACGCTGGTAGAAGTTCACCGTCTGCGTCCGCCCCGGCGTCGACGACGTGCGCGCCAGCCCTTCACGCCGAGCAGCCCGTTGATCAGCGACGACTTGCCGACGTTCGAGCGCCCGAGGAACACGACGTCGCCCCCGAGGGGCGAGGCTCGTCCTCGGCTGTGCCGTGGCGCGCTCGAACCGGCAGCTCGTCGATCTTCAACATCTCTCGATCGGACGAGACGGGCGGCCCCGCCAACCGGCGGGCCGCCCGGGGCGGATCAGGTGAGCGCTAGTGCGTCACCGGACCGTCGGTCCGGACGACCGCGCATCCGCACGCGGAGGCGCCGGTTCGCCCAGCGCCGCCCCGGAAGCGGGCCGACCAGGGCGATGTCCAATACCTCGTCCATGTTGTCCACCAGGTGGAACGTCATCGTCGCCTTGATGTCGTCGGGGATCTCCGAGAGGTCCCGCTCGTTGTCCCTCGGAATGACCACCGTCTTCGTGCCGAAGCGGTACGCGGCCAGGACCTTCTCCTTCAGCCCGCCGATCGGAAGCACCTTGCCGCGCAGCGTGATCTCGCCGGTCATCGCGACGTCGCGCGCGCACCGCGACGCCCGTCATCAACGACGCGAGCGCGGTGGCCATCGTGATCCCCGCGGACGGGCCGTCCTTCGGGATGGCGCCTTCGGGCACGTGGACGTGGATGTCGTACTTCCGATAGAAATGCGGGTCGATTCCGAAATCCTCCGCGCGCGTGCGGATGTACGACAGCGCGGCCTGCGCCGACTCCTGCATCACGTCTCCCGAGCTGGCCCGTCAGCGTGATCTTGCCGCGGCCGGGCATCCGCGTCGCCTCGAGGCTGAGGATCTCGCCGCCGACCTCGGTCCACGCGAGACCCGGTGGCGACGCCGACCGCCGGCTCGCGCTCCATCTCGCGCGCCGGGTGGTAGTGCGGCACGCCGAGCATCTCGACGACCTTCGCCGGCGTCAGCAGGATCGGCTTTTCGGCTTCCTTGGCCACGACCTTGCGCGCGATCTTGCGGCAGAGCGAGGCGATCTCGCGCTCGAGGTTGCGGACCCCGCTTCCCGCGTGTACCGCTCGGCCACCTCGATCACGGCGGCATCCTCGAACGAGATCCCGGCGTCGTTCAGGCCGTGCGCCTTGATCTGCTTCGGGATCAGGTAGCGCTGCGCGATCGAGAGCTTCTCGTTCAGCGTGTAGCCCGGCGATGCGGATGATCTCCATGCGGTCCTTGAGCGCCGCGGGGATCGTGTGCACGACGTTGGCGGTCGAGATGAACATGATGTTCGAGAGGTCGTACTCGGTGTCGAGGTAGTGATCGAGGAACGCGTGGTTCTGCTCGGGGTCCAGAACCTCGAGCAGCGCGGCCGACGGGTCGCCCCGGAAGTCCGCGGCCATCTTGTCGACCTCGTCGAGGAGGAACACGGGGTTTCGCGTCCCCGCCTTCTTCATCATCTGGATGATCTGGCCCGGAAACGCGCCGATGTACGTCCGCCGGTGGCCGCGGATCTCGGCTTCGTCCCGGACGCCGCCCAGCGACAGGCGGACGAACTCGCGCCCGGTGGCGCGCGCGATCGACCGCGCGAGCGAGGTCTTTCCCGACGCCGGGCGGGCCGACGAAGCAGAGGATCGATCCCTTCATCTTCTTGACGAGGCGGCGCACCGCGAGGAACTCGAGAATGCGCTCCTTGATCTTGTCCAGGCCGAAGTGGTCTTCGTCGAGGATGCGCTCGGCGCGCTTGATGTCGGTCAGCTCGCGCGACTTCTTCGACCACGGCACCGCGAGGAGCCACTCGAGGTAGTTGCGCGAGACCGTCGCCTCGGCGGAGACCGGCGGCATGACCTCGAGGCGCTTCAGCTCCTGGAGGGCCTTGTCCTTCGCTTCGTCGGGCATCTTGGCGGACTCGATCTTCTGCCGGAACTCCTCGATCTCGTTGACGCGCTCGTCCTTGCGCCCCAGCTCCTGCTGGATCGCCTTGATCTTCTCGTTGAGGTAGTACTCCTTCTGCGCCTTCTCCATCTGCTTCTTGACGCGGTTGTTGATCTTCTTGTCGACCCGCAGCTTTTCGATCTCGGCCTCGAGGAGGCGCTCGACCTCGCCCAGGCGGTCCGGGACGGGCGACGGTCTCGAGCAGCGCCTGCTTCTCTTCGATCGTCACCGGAAGGTGCGCCGCGATCGTGTCGGCGAGGCGCCCGGGATCGGCGATCTTCACCGTCGAGAGCATCGTCTCGTAGGGAAGCCCGGGCGAGTACTTGATGAAGCGCTCGAAGAGACCCGAGACCTTCGCCATGCGCTCCTGAAGGTCGGGCGTCATCTCGGCCGGGCGCTCGATCGGCTTCAGGACGACGCGGAAGAAGCCGTCCGGGTCTTCGTCGACCTCGAGGATGCGCGCGCGCGAGGTCCCTTCGACGAGGAGCTTCACGTTGCCGTTCGGGAGCTTGAGGTGCTGGACGATCGTCGCGACCGTCCCGATCGAGTTGATCTCCTCGGCGTTCGGGTTGTCCACCTTGGCGTTCCGCTGCGTCGACAGGAAGATCTGCTTGTCGCCTCCCAGCGCCTGCTCGACGGCCAGGAGCGAGCCGCGCCGGCCGACGACGAACGGCACCATCGTGTGCGGAAAGACGACGATGTCCCGCAGCGGGACCATCGGAAGCGTGCTGACGGTGTCCGAACGCTTGGCGCGTTCTTGCATGAAGCCTCTCCTTGGGAACTAACCGGACGGACCGCTCGCGCTAGCTGGCCTTCTCCATGATGATCAGCGGGCTGCTCTTCTTGAGCACCACATCGCGCGTGACCACGACCTCCTTGACCTCCGACTGCGAGGGGAGCATGAACATCATGTCGAGCATCAGCTCTTCGAGGATCATGCGGAGGCCGCGGGCGCCGATCTTCCGCTCGATGGCCTGTTGCGCCACGGCCTCGAGCGCGTCGTCGGTGAATCGAAGGCTCGCGCCCTCGAACTCGAAGATCTTGTTGTACTGCTTCACCAAGGCGTTTCTCGGCTCGGTGAGGATGCGGATCAGCGCCGGCATCGTCGAGCTCCTCGAGGATGGCGACGACGGGCAGGCGGCCGACGAACTCGGGGATCATGCCGAACTTGATCAGGTCGGCGGGCTGCGCCTGGTCGAGCACCTCGGCCAGGTTCTTGTCGCGGCGCGCCTTCACCTCGCCCTTGAACCCCATCGTCCGCCGGCCGATCCGCTGCTCGACGATGTGATCGAGCCCGACGAACGCGCCGCCGCAGATGAACAGGATGTTCGTCGTGTCGACCGGGACGAACTCCTGGTGCGGGTGCTTGCGCCCGCCCTGCGGCGGGACGTTGGCGATCGTGCCCTCGAGGATCTTGAGGAGGGCCTGCTGCACGCCCTCCCCGAGACGTCGCGGGTGATCGACGGGTTCTCGCCCTTGCGGGCGATCTTGTCGACCTCGTCGATGTAGATGATGCCGCGCTGGCACTTCTCGACGTCGTTGCCGGCGGCCTGGAGCAGCTTGAGGACGATGTTCTCGACGTCCTCGCCGACGTAGCCGGCCTCGGTCAGCGTGGTCGCATCGACGATGGCGAACGGAACGGAGAGCAGGCGCGCCAGCGTCTGCGCGAGCAGCGTCTTCCCGCATCCGGTCGGTCCGATCAGCAGGATGTTCGACTTCTGGATCTCGACGTCGTTGCGGCGCCGGGACATCTCGTTGCGCTTGTAGTGGTTGTAGACCGCGACGGCGAGCTTCTTCTTGGCCGCTTCCTGGCCCGACGACGTATTCGTCGAGGAAGGCCTTGACCTCGATCGGCTTCGGGAAGCCGGACGCGACCGTCCGGCTCCTCGGTTTCTTTTTCTTCGGCGATGATGTCGAGGCAGATGTCGACGCACTCGTCGCAGATGTAGACCGTGGGGCCCGCGATCAGCTTGCGGACGTCGCGCTGGCTCTTGTTGCAGAAGGAGCACTTGAGCCCGTCGCCCTCGGCCTTCTTCCGCGACATCGATGCTCTCCCTCAGGTCCGCTTGTCGATCACGTGGTCCACGAGCCCGTATTCCTTGGCCTGGGCGGCCGTCATGATGAAGTCCCGGTCGGTGTCGTGCTCGATGCGCTCGAGCGACTGTTTCGTGTGCTTCTTCAGGATCTCGTTCAACGACTCGCCGCATCCGGAGGATTTCTCGGGCGTGGATCTCGATCTCGGACGCCTGCCCGGAAACCCCGCCGAGCGGCTGGTGGATCAGGAGGCGGGCGTTCGGCAACGCGAACCGCTTTCCCGGAGCCCCGGCGGCGAGGATCACCGCCGCCATGCTGGCGGCCTGCCCGACGCACAACGTGCTGATGTCCGGCTTGATGTACTGCATCGTGTCGTAGATGGCCATCCCGGCCGTGATCGATCCGCCCGGCGAATTGATGTAGATCGAGATGTCCTTGTCCGGGTCCTCGGCCTCGAGGAACAGGAGCTGGGCGATGACCAGGTTGGCGAGAACGTCATCGATGGCGTGCCCGATGAAGACGATATTGTCCTTCAACAGGCGCGAATAGATGTCGTAAGCGCGCTCTCCGCGGCTGGTCTGCTCGACCACCATCGGGACAAGAGGCATGGTTCACTCCGCGCCCTGAATATTAGCAATCGAGGTGATCAAGTCAAGCGATTTCTCTCTAACCATCTGAGTCTCAAGGGCTTGCAGCCCTCCGCTCTTACTGAGACGTAATCTCAATTCGTCGTAGCCTTCACCGATTCGCTCGGCCTCACGCCGTATACGCACGTCGAGGTCCTTGCGATTCACCGTCACGCCCTCCGCTGCTGCGATCGCGTCGAGGACCAGGCGGGCGTGGACGATCTTGCGCGCGGGCTCCTCGTTTCGGTCGCGCAGCTGCTTCCAGTCGAGCTCCGCTTTCCTGGGATCGACGCCGTGGAACATCATCTCGCGGACCATGTCCTCGAGGCGGTGCTGGATTTCCTCTTCGACCAGGACGTCCGGGAGCGGGACGGGATTGGCGACGAGCACCTTGTCGAGAATCGCCTGGCGGACGCCCGAGTGCGCCATGCGCGGCCTTTCTCGACGTCGAGGTCGGAGCGCACGCGCGCCTTGAGCGCCTCGAGATTGTCGAATTCTCCCAAGCCCTTGGCCAGCTCGTCGTCGAGCGGCGGCGTCTCTTTCCGCTTCACCTCGTGAACGGCGAGCCGGTAGCTGACCTTCTTCCCGGCCAGAGCGGCGTTCGGCGTGATCGGCCGGATAGTCGACCTCGAAGGCGAGCGCGGCTCCCGTCCGTCGCGCCGAGCGATCTTCAGCGTTGAACGGCTCGGGGTTCCCGGCGCCCCGACCTCGAGCAGCAGCTTCTCCCGCTTCGTCGCGCTCCTCCCTCGGGCTGCTCGTCGAGGTCGGCGATGATGACGTCGCCGGTCTCCGCCAGCCGCGCCTCGTCGGCGACGTAGCGGGCGTGCGACTGCCGGATCGACTCGAGCGCCTCGTCGACCTCGGCGTCTTCGACGCTCGGACGGGAGGCGTCTTCGCCTCGACGCCCCGGTAGTCCTTCACCTCGAACTTCGGCAGCACCTCGAACGTCGTCTTGAACTGGAACGGCATGCCGTGCTCGTGCTTGAGATCGTCGAGGACCGGATCGCCCAGCGGGATCAGTCCCTTTTCGCTCGTCGCCTCCCGCCAGAGGCGCGAGATCAGCCGCTCCCGGACGTCGTCGTCGATCTCCTTCGCGAACCGCTTGCGCACCATGTCGACCGGCGCCTTCCCTGCCGGAACCCCGGGAGACGCACCTGGCTCGGTGTAGCGGCGCAGCACGGCCGCGGTTTCCTTTCGAGACCTCCTCGGCGTCGACCTCGACGGCGAGACTCTTTTTCACCGGACTGAGATCGGTGAGCTCGATCTTCATCGGACGTCCTCTCCCGTGGATCTTGGCCGGATTCGAAGCGCGCGGGGTTCGATGGTGAGCCGCCCTGGAATCGAACCAGGAACCCGCAGATTAAGAGTCTGCTGCTCTGCCAATTGAGCTAGCGGCCCGGTCGCGCGCCCTTCGATTCGAAAAAGGCGCGGGATAGTAGCACAAGGAAATCTGAGCCTCCGCAGCGAGTTGGCGCGCACGGTAGGATTTGAACCCACGACCATCGGATCCGAAGTCCGACGCTCTATCCGGACTGAGCTACGTGTGCGCCCCTTGACTCTCCGATCTCGTTTCCCCGCTGCGTTGCAAAGACTACGCCTTCGTCGCGATCTTCTCCACAGTAGCTAGGTTGAACTCCCGACCTCGACGCTGAACCCGCTTGTTGTTACAGTGACCGTCGCGTTTCCGAGCCGCAGGACGGGGCGTGGCGCAGCCTGGTAGCGCGCCTGCTTTGGGGAGCAGGTGGTCGGGGGTTCAAATCCCTCCGCCCCGACCAGATCGAGCGCGTGGACGGCCGGATTCGTTCGAGATGTGCGCGTGTAGCTCAGCCTGGATAGAGCACTAGCCTCCGGAGCTAGGTGTCGCAGGTTCAAATCCTGCCACGCGCACCAGCCATTCTTGCCAGCGCCCGACCCTTCCGCTAGAGTCCCCGAGGCGGGACTGGCCGACGCTCTTTATTCCTATGGATGGGCGCCTGTAGCTCAGGTGGATAGAGCAACGGCCTTCTAAGCCGTGGGTCGGGGTTCGAGTCCCTCCAGGCGTACCAATGAGGGCCGAGCGCCAACGGATGGTGAGTGTAGCTCAGTCGGTAGAGCTCCAGACTGTGGATCTGGCTGTCGCGGGTTCAAATCCCGTCACCCACCCCAACTTGGGCACCCGCCGCGCTCACACTAGAAATTGACGGTCACCGACGATCGTGTCCGTGTACGACCCGAGCGGCAGATCCTGCAGCGGCGGGATCCTGCCGTAGATCGTCAGGTCGATCACGTTCGGCGGGTTGGTCGACGCCGTAGCGCAGCGTGCCCCCGTGCCGTCCCCCAGATCGACCGCCTCGCGGCGTCCAGGAAGAGGTTGTAGCTGAGCTGCGATGCTCCGTTTCGCATGAACCGGGGTTGAATGTCGGGGCGTTGCCCCGTCCCAGGTCCACGGTCACGAGCTTCGCCGCGCCGTTGCAGTCCAGCGCGAATCGAGACCGACCGTATCGAGGCGAGCTGTGTCTCGCGACCGTCGCGAGGCCCGAACGCGACGCCGCCGACCGTCGGAGATCATGCACGATCGCCGCGGCGCGAGCGGACGCGACGCGCCGGCCAAGACGCGCCGCGGCGACGATCGGCCAGCGCCATCGCCTGCGCGTCATGGCCGATCCGCCGTGATGCAGCGAAGCGTCCCCAAGCTCACGATCGGCTGGTCTCCGCACCCGGCACGTTGAAGGCGAAGCTGCAGCGTGCCGCTGCGAGACCGACGATCCCGGTGTAGCGGCCGCCGGGAAGGTTTTGCAGGTCGAACTCGCCCGCCGCGCCGAGGGGAGACTCGTAGCGATCGCCGTGGACCACCACGGTCAGACTCCCGTAGGAGGCGGGGACGCTTTCCCCGGCGAGCTCGAGCACGACGCTCCCGACGGACTGCGCATCCTCATCGCGGGAAACGTGACCACCGCGCCGCCGCGGTAGGGAGGGGCGATGGTCTTTTCGGTGGTCTGGATCTCGTAGTCGAGCGGCAGGTCCTGGTCCACGATCCCGAGCTTGTTCCCGTAATACGGCATCAGGTTCGGCACGATCATGTCGCCGCGACGGTTCGTGCGGGCGACCGGTTGGTTGCTGGACGTCGGTCACGCCGGGGACGCCCGGCACGCGAATCAGCGCGTAGCTCTCTCCGACGGGCTGGGTCATCGCCAACGTTCCGCCCAACGCCACGAGCCCGCCCGAGATTCCGATCGTCGGGGTGCCGACGTCGTTCACGCGATCGTAGCGGGCCTCGTACCGTCCGAACGGGCGTCTGATACTGGAAGGCGCCGCTTCCGCCGGTTTGGTCGCCCGAGGTGAATCCGCCGACGCGATAGCCCAGTCCCGTCCCTAACGGGAGGGATTTCTGCAGCTCAACCGGTCGTCGTCTGACGGCTGTGCTCGACGCGCTCCGAGGCGCTCGCGGTGATGCCCTGACCGACGAAGCAGACAGGCCGACGAACGCCTCGCCCTGCACGTCGTGGTCGAGCTCCACGCCCTCCGGAAACCAGGAGGTTGAGCCGGCGCGACGCAGCGAGATCGTCGAGGACAGCGTGACGCGCTGAGCGCGCGCCGCGTCGCGCATCCGCGCGAGCTCGTACTGCGCGGTCAGGCTCGCCCTCCTCCGAGGCTGGCGCCGAGGAATGCGTTCGCCTCCATCGTCGGACGGTCCTGCACGGCCCTCAGGCTCAAGGTGGCGTAGGACGCGCTCTGGGCCCGCGCGAACACGCCGTAGTTCACCACCCGGCCGAGGCGGCGGAAGACCAGGAGCCGCCGTGCCGGAGAGGCCGCGATCCCTGCTCGCCGCGCACCTCCGCCGAGAGCTCGCCGAAGGCAAACCGCGTCGCCAGGCTCGCCGGCGCTCTGGACGTTCTCATCGGCCTCCAGGCGGACCCGGGTCGTCACCCGGTCCGTCCAGCCGTAGCGCTGCCAGGCGAGGAGGGCGGGCCCTCCGTAGCCGTCTCCGCCCGGGCCGATCCGGTCCCGGCGCAGTCCGACGTTCAACGAGTACGCGTTGATGCCCTCCCAGGAGCTCGGCGGAGGCGTAGAACGGATTCGTCATCGTTCTTTCATTTCCGAACGCGTCGCGGAGGACGATCTGCGCCGTCCCGCTGCCCGCCGGCAGCCCGAGGCTGGTGACGTCGAACGTGCCGGTTGAATCTGCTGGCGCCTCACGATCGCGCCGTTGACGTAGACGTCGATCGTGGACGGGCTCGTGACCGCCCCCGAGAGCGCCATCGTCGGCGTGCGCACGAAAGTACGGATCGAGGTCGAAGTTCCGGGAGATGCTGAAGCTCTCCGAGGAACAGCGCGCCGCCCAGGCCTCCTGCCGCCGCGAAGGCGTCGCCGACGACGAAGCGGCGCAGGTGCTCGACGGTCGTCGTGCGTGTAGCTGGTCAGCCCGCGCGCGATGTCGCCGTTCGTCGCGCGCGAGACGCTGCTGTACAGGAGGTCGCCGCGGACGCTCAGCCCGCCTCTCCGAAGGCGTCGGAGCCGAGCGACCCGTGCGTGTTGAACGCGTAGTTGACGAAGCCGCTCGTGTCCCTGCTGTAGACGATCCCCGCGGGACGGCCGGGGCCCAGGTCGAGCCGCAGTGTTCCCGAGCCACGCGGGCGGCACCTTGAGGTCCAGCGTGACCGAACCCGGATCCAGGACGAACTTGGCGTCGGGGCCCAACGAGGCGAGCGAGAGCGAACTCGTCGCGCGTCCACCAGCTCGCGCTGGCCTTCGTAACCGTGCACCCCGCCCGCGTTGAGATCGCAGACGCGCAGCAGCACGTCGTCGTCGCGCAGAACCGCGAGCACCGCTCCCTTGTCGCTGTCGTTGAGCGTCAGCGGAAGAAGCGCCCTCCTGCGATTCGCCGGCGCGAGCGAGTCCGGCCGCCAAAAGGGCCGATGGCAAGCGCGCGCCGCATCCTGCTTCGCCTATTCAGGCGAGCCGGATGCCGGCCCGAGCCGCGGATGGAACACACGCCGGAGGGGGCAGCTCGCGCCTCGCGGTCCACGTGCCGCGGTCGGTGCCGGCGTCGATCGCCACGCTGCTCGACCGGCGCACTCTCGAGCCGAGAGCGCCTGCTCGAACGCGCGCTCGCGGCCCGCCAGCAAGTACCAGCCCTCGACCCTGCGATCGAGAACGCTTGTGCCTGTGACGCCGGTCCCCTGGATGTGCACGTCCTGGAGCAGCACGTGCGTGTTGCCCGTGTTGCGCACGAGGAAACGGAGCCGCTCGTCCGCCACCCCGAGGATCTCGACGGACGTATCGGCCTTCGGCCGCAGGGGCTGCACGAATACGGGGATGCCCATCTTGGTCAGCACGCGGATCTCGGAGCCTTCCAGGCGTTCCGGCGGACGCCGGGCCCCGGGGGCAGCTCCTCGACGAAGATGCGGTAAGTCTTTTCGATCTCGCCCGACCGGCGGTCGACCCGACGCGGATCCTGCGCTCTTCGCCCGGGCTCACCGTCAGCATCATGGGGAAGAAGACGACATCGTCGGTCGGGCCAGCCGCATCCGGCCGCGTGGCGTCCTGCGTCCCACGCAAACGCGCTGAGCTGGAAGCGGAGGACGTCGTTGCTGTCGTTGCCCAGCGTCAACAGAGCGGTCGGAGACGTGGGCGTTAGGTTGACCTGCACGGGCGATACGCGAAACGAGCTCGCGAAAGCGGCCTCGGCCCGGCAGAGCGCCAGGCCGAGACCTATCGAACGCGAACGCGCCGCGCCGCCCCCTCCCTCGAAGAGGCGCACGCTACGCTCCTTGCCCGCTAGAAGTTGACGGTCGCAAGAACGGTGTCGTGTAGCTGCCCGCCGGGCTGATCCTGGCCGGTGCCGCGACCCGCCCGCAAACGTTGTAAGTGCGGGTGCCTTTGCTCGGCGCCGTCGCCGGCGTGAACAGGTTCGCCCCGCGGTGCCCCACACGGGGGCGGTGTAGGCGCAGGCGGTACCGGGGTGTTGTCCGGCGGCTGATAGGCCTCGTACGTCAGGAGGCCCAGTCGCCCGTCGGACATGCGGCGCGTGGTGCCCGTCGGATTCGATCCGAGGCCCAACGCGACCGTCGTCACCGCGCCCTTCGTGCAGGTGATGCTGACCGCGCCCGACGAGTCGAGCGGCGTCGTCGCATTGGTTACCAGCGGATCGTAGGCGCGCGAAGGCGACCGGCGACGTCGTGATCGAGCAGTTGTTCGCGATGTTCGCGGAGACCGCCAGGTTCGTGCTGGCCACCCCGGCGAATGCCGGAGCCGCAGCGAGCAACATGAGTCCCGCGAAGCTGAGCACCTGTCTCTTTCATCTCCCGATTCCTCCGCCTCGTGAAGCGCCGTTTTGATCGCGCCCGGCGATTCCATTCGCCGAGAGCGGAGTCGGACCGAGCAAGCGATGCGCTGCCAAGAATGTAACGGCGCGGCGAGTCCCGCGGCTGGTGAACGGCGTCCACGTCTTGCAGCGCCGCTGGTTGCCGCACGTGCGCTCTCCGAATTCGGGCAGGTCGCGACGAACCGCGACCAGACCGCGCGCGGACGCAAGTCACCATTGGCTGTACGACAATCGTGACTGTCGTTCATCGTCGGGGTTCGCGAAGGCCAGCGCGGAATGGGTTACGATTCGCGGGCGCACGTAGCTCAGTCCGATACCCTTCCCCGCGTGCGCGTTCATCTCTCGCCGCCGCGCTGTCCACGAGCGCAGCATCGAGTACCCCGACGATGACCCGCTTCGATGCCGCAGACGGACACGGCGCGGGAACTGGGGATAGCCGAGTCTGGAGCGGTGCGCATCGGTCCCGCAGTCCGATGCTCATTGGTTGAGCGGGCCGATGCGGACGAGCCTGCTACCATCCCCTTTCCGAAGTCATCGATGCGCATCGGACTGTTCGGCTTCCCGCAAACAGGTAAATCATCGTTGTTCAGCCTCGACGGGGGCGCAGGCGGCCCGCCGCCGCGCGGCCGGGGACGCCGTGCATCTGGGCGTCGCGAAGGTGCCCGATCCGCGGCTCGACACGCTGAGCGCGATGCACAAGCCGAAGAAGACCACGCCCGCGACCGTCGAGTACATGGACCTGGCCGCGATCGAGAAGGGCGAGGCCGCGGAGGGGCTGCCGCTCGAGCAGCTCCGCACCGTCGATGCGCTGGCGCACGTCGTGCGCGCCTTCCGGGACGAGTCGATCTCCGCACGTCGAGGGGACGATCGACGCCGCGCGCGACGCGGCCACGATGGAGACCGAGCTGATCCTGGCCGATCACACGATCGCCGAGCGCGCATGCGGAAGCTCGAGCTCGCGGTCAAGAAGACGAACAAGGACGAAGGACAAGAAGGACCTGGAGACGCTGTAGAAGTGTCTCGCCGTCGCTCGAAAAGGAAGTGCCGCTCGCGCAACGTCGAGCTCTCCGAAGATGAGCTGAAGCGGCTGAGCGGGCTTCACCTTCCTGTCGTTGAAGCCGCTGCTGTCGTCGTCAACGCCGACGAGTCCGACGCGTCGAAGCTCGACGGCGGAGCCGCGGCGTTCGGGCTCGCGACGTTTGCCGGCCGGCCGAACTACCGAGGTCGTCGCGCTCTCCGCCAAGATCGAGGCCGAGATCGCGCAGCTCGATCGCGCCGACGCCGACGCGTTTCGCGCCGAGCTGGGCATCCGACGCTCCCGCGCTCGACCGGATGATCCGCGCGTCGTATCACCTGCTCGGGAGCCTCTCGTTCTTCACCGCCGGGCGAAGACGAGTGCCGTGCGTTGGACGATCCGCCGCGGCACGAAGGCGCGCCAGGCGGCCGGGACGATCCACAGCGACATCGAGAAGGGATTCATCCGCGCGGAGCTGTGCGCCTACGACGATCTCGTGGCGGCGAGGACGTGGGCAGCGCGCCGCGATCGCGGGACTGCTGCGCCTCGAGGAAGGACGTACGCGATGCAGGACGGCGACGTGGTCAGCTTCCAGCTTCAACGTCTAGCCGCCGGACCGACGGCCGCGCGCCAAGCAGCGGCGAGCGTCGCGTCCTGCTCCGGCAGCACCGTGCGCAGGTCGAGCAAGAGCTTCCCTTCGTGTGACGCGCGCGACGACCGGCGGATCCGCAGCCCGGGCGCAGCGAGCTCGAAGCGACCTGGCGTCGCCGGACGGATCCTCGATCGCCGGGAGCGTCGTCGGACCTCTCGCCCGCCGGCGAGGATCCCGCCGCCCGGCCGCGAGAGTCGCCCGCCTGGAGTTGCCACGCGTGATTCGGCGCGGGCCCGCCGGCGTCGCGCGCGACGGCCTCGGCGCGCCGGCCGATCGCCGCGGCGATCGAGGCGGGCATCCGCAGCGTCGGACCTAACAAGGTCAGAAAACTGTTCGCTCAGGAGCCATCGGTCCGCCTGATTATTTGGAGATCGTTGATCCTGACAATCTGGAGGCGCTCGACAATGTAGAAAGTTCAGCACCGGTTGCCGTGGCCGCATTTTTAGGAGCCACACGACTCATTGACAATTTCATTCTCTTGCGTAAATCTGTATCTTGATTCCCGCTCTGATAAATGAACGCGTGTCCACGCCGTAGTCGGGCCCCTACCTGTTATCGTCTGGAGCTACCTTCCTAATAAGTGTCTTGTTATTTGCCTGTATGTTTCCCATCAGGCATGTACCTCAGTGGCGGCCACATACGGTAATTGCTGAAGGATCCTTCTATTGGTTTCTCACAATTACTCCTGTGACAACCATTGTGGCTGTGGTACGAGTCATGCGCTGGTACGCGCCAGTAAGCAGTTGCCAGCCGATATTTGCGGGTGCTCGCGTGGGGACTGATTGTTTTGTCGATCATGCTGAACGGAGTTGTACTTATCGGGCTGGCAGCGGTTTTTATTATTGATGTTCTAACTCGTAAGTTTCCTCGGCGCTGATACAAATTTGTTTCGCAATGATATGGCAGCGCAGTGTCGGCGGATTCGTGATGCCGATGCGTTTTGTAATTGCAACCTCGGGCGGAGGCGCGCCATCGTCGGCGATGTACAGATCACATTTCGTGCTTGTCAGGTCTTTGCCGTTATCTTGTTCGCGCGTGATGGCAAACGCTTCGGTGTCGCCCGGGGCCGCGGGTGAGCAGCTTTTTTAGATTTTGTTCCATCCAGAGTGATTCCTCGTAGTGTAGCCATCTCATCCATCCCCTCTCCAAGGGTTCCAACGGTTTGAACCAGAATGTGCAGCCAGGAATTCGGTCCGGTACGGTGAGACATCCAAGCAGTAGTGATTGCCGTAGATGAAATAGATGTAAAGTGCCCCGGCGGGCCGAATAGAACGGCGTTGCGCGGTGCGTCCCGAGGCTGCGCGTGCGGCTGCACGTCCACTCCGAGGTAGGCTTCCACTTCCACAATCCGCGCAACTAGCGGATTTCTTCCGTTTCTTCGCACCAGAAGTTTCGCCAAGGACCCTCACGGCTTACGGTGCGTGGATCCCGGAAAAGAATTCTCGCGGCACCGGTTTGAATGCTGGTTTCATCTGGCTTTTCGCCTACAAGACTGTGCCCTGGCCATGGCAGACCTTGGGAATCGAAATCGGCCGATTCTTGCTGGGCGGTTGGGCCTGGGATTCCCAGCCCTTTAAAACTTATCAGAAACAAAAGATTTAGGAGGGTCTATGTTTAGAAAGTCACTGAAAACCGTGGCCTTGATGGCGCTGTCTGTGGCCGCAATGGCTTCGACTAGCATTCCCGCGGGCACCAAGATTACGGTGCGATTGATCCCAGCTTAATTCTGGGATTTCGCCAAGACGGGGCAGAAATTTGACGCAAACCTTACGCATGATCTGGTTGTGAATGGAAGATCTTTGGCGAAGTCCGGTGCGCCGGCAAAAGGCAAAGTTTCGTATGTGAAGACCAGCGGACGGTTGCATGATCCGGGCGAACTCTTCCCTACGCCTGACTTCGGTTGAGATCAATGGGAAGATGACTGCGATATCCACCAGCGCTTTCCGCGCCAAGGGTAAGAGCCACACCAAAAGCAATGTCACCAAGACTGGCGGCGGCGCTGCGGCTGGAGCTTTGATTGGTGGATTGGCTGGCGGTGGTAAGGGTGCTTTGATTGAACCGCGGCTGGTGCTGGAGCAGGAACCGGTGGCTGCGGCGACTGGGAAGGAAGAAGCGGGGATCCACGCTGGAGACGGCGTTTACGGTTTCTACTACCCAGACGGCCACTGTGAAGTAAGTTTGATTGTGAATGTGTGGAGGCGGGGCAAACAACTCCACACGAGTTGTTTAGGCTGCGCCTTTCATTGTGCCCTTCAGATACTCCAACACCCTCTTCTGCGTGGCCTTCCGGCTTCACCTTGTCGAAGATGTGGATGATCTTTCCATCCGCCGATGATGAATGTCAATATCCCGCCATACGCCTTCCATCACCTTTCTTGCCGTACATATTCTTCTCTTTCACCGTCTGGTAGTACTCCGCCACCTTCTTTGTCGGCATCTGCCAGCAAAATGAATGGCAGGTCGAATTTTTCGGCGAATTTGTTTTGGGCTTTTGAGGTGTCCGGCGAAATGCCAAGCAGTATGGCGCCTGATTTCTGCATCTTCTTATAAGAGTCGCGAAATTGCAGGCTTCGATGCGTGGTGCAACCTGGAGTGTCGGCGCGGATAGAAATGAGACTGCGTATTTGCCGCGATACTGTTTGAGGGAAATTCCCTTTCGCCATTCTGTCCGGCAAAGTAAACTCTGGGGCTTTATCATTGACTTTCATGAATGCTGCCCTTTTTAAACGCTGCTATTGTACTGCCCGGCGAGGCTTGCTGGCAGCCGCTTTGCTCGCGGCTTTGACGCTTCTGTGGTCCACATCGGGGAAGGTCGCAAACCGCCTCCAACCGGGCAGGGAACAGAGGACCGCGGGCGGTAGCGGTTCTGGAGTTCGATGACAAGAAGCAGGTGCATTTGCTTCCCGTGACCACCGCGTGCTCAACGGGGGATTTCTACGATGCCGGCGCATATAAGGCCGTTCGATCCCGGTGGCGTTGGTTTGATACGGTTTACGAGGCGTGCGTACTGGAGTTTCCCAAGGAAACTTCTACGATTGAGCGGCACACATCAGGTATTAGGAAGTTGGGCGGGTGAGGGCAAGTGGGCGCCTAGCGACGCTCAAACCGGCAAAGAAAGCCACACCGTTGGCCCCGTGGAAGAGAACGACGAGGGACTCCAGTTTTGCGGCGTGAGCTGCAGCCAAAAGCTCAAACTCCGCCACCTGCTTCTGCGCCGACCCCCGACCTCGCGCCGCCTAAGGAAAAAGATTCCGATGTCGTCATCGCGGGGAACCCGCCGAAGCAGGCTCCCAAGAGGCAGCTGGAGCCTCCGGACCATCCAACGTTGCAGCGGCAAACCGGAAAAGAGTGCTAGCGATGCCAGCTTTTACGATTCTCTAGGGACAAGTCCTGGAAAACGGTCACCACCATCGTTGCGGTTTCAGATGTCAAAGAAGAAGCGGCCCGGTCGTATCACTATTCGATGCGAACCGAAGAAGAAGCCAACTTGCGGGAGAAGGTGCAGGAGTTGGCGGCGAAAGTGGTCCAAAAACGAGTTGATTCTAATTCCGCTAGCACACCCACGCATGACTAAGTCTGCGAAGGCGAGAGCGACTCCAGCCCCCAAATTCACGGAGGTAAAAGTTTGAGCGTACGATCCTTCACCACTAATGAACCCATCTCGTTTTTTCGAGGAAACACGCCCGTGCTCGATAAGTTATCGGGCAGCGAATTGCCAAATCACGTGATGTTGGTCGTGCGACAAGACATCTATGGAGTTCCACGTGATTTTCCAGCATTAGTGATCCGACGATATGGACTCACAACCTCGGTGTGAGTTTGTTGATGCTTGGTGACGCTGAGGGCGATGGTCATGGCGAACTGTTGTTCCGGCGCACTTATGAGTCAGGTGGGCATTTTCTGTGTATCGCGTAATTGGCAACTGTTATGGCGTTGTTTGATGGCAAACCATAGCGCTGGAGCACAACTAGCTTGACAATCCGCAGCGAAGCATCTCAAATCTACACCTGAATTTGACTCGACATTTTCTGAGGTGATTCCTCATGCGGGAAATTATTTTTCGCAGTTGTTTTTGTTTGTTCCTCCCTCGCCGCATTTGGCCCAAGACGACGATTTCAGCAAAGTTCAGATGAAGGTCACCGCAAGGTTGCAGGCAATGTATATGTTGGAGTGATCCGGCGGTGTCATCGGTGTCGGTGGGAGAGGATGGCATCGTCATCGTTGACGATCAGTTTGCACCCCTGGCTGACAAAAATCAAAGCCAGCATCGCGGAGTTACCGATAAGCCGCACGGTGATCAACACACACCTCCACGGAGATCACACTGGCGGCAACGCTATGTTCCAGAAAGATGCTCCGGTGATCGCGCAGGACAACGTGCGCAAGCGGCTGGAAGCGGTGGCGGCGACCGCAAGCCCGCGCCCAAAGATGCTCTCCCACCGTTATGCCGATCACGATGTCAATGTACATCTGAACGGCGAGAACATCCACGCGCTGCATTTCGCCAGCGGGCATACAGACGGGTGACAGCATCATCTTTTTTTCCCAAGTCCAACGTCGTCCATATGGGCGACGATTTTGTAACTTTACGGGTTTCCATTTATTGATTTGAAGAGCGGCGGCAGTGTCGAAGGCATGATTGCTGCGGTGGATGATGTGGTGGGGAAGCTCCCCGCGGATGTGAAGGTTATTCCCGACACGGGCCGATTTCAAATCTGGATGACGTGCGCAAGTTCTAGCAATACGTAACTGAACGAAGTACAA
>ERZ1370068.4398-contig-3473_pt1 | contig 26671 bp, 35 predicted proteins | sample MGYA00561227_ERZ1370068 | MGnify/ENA primary metagenome ERZ1370068 (study PRJEB38410, sample SAMEA6850437) | metagenome | study: Metagenomic assessment of the ecological functions of the soil: analysis of the soil microbiota associated with the...
AGGCGCCGCTCAAAGTTCAGATTACGTATTGCTCTATCCCGCGTTCTCGAACTGCTCGGCGAACAGCCGCATCGGCACCGGCGATCCGGCCACCGCGGACCCGATCGGGCAGATCAACGCGCTCGTGGACTGGGACGAGAAGACGAGCGTGGACTCCCAGTTGCGCTGGGAGGTGACGCTCACGACGCGCGGCGCCACGACGCGTGACGGCGTCCTCGGGGCGCTCTGCGGCGCTGGACGTGGACGTGACCCCGCGGCGGCTGCAGACCTTCATCGTCGCGTTGAACGTCAGCTATCGCTTCTGAGGTCCGGCGCACGTCGGACGGCACGCTGCTCCAGAGCGGCGTCGCCTCCCCGACCTGGACGCCGTGCTGACACTGCCCCAGATCCACGTGCTCGCCGGCGGTGTCCGGCTCGCCGTGTTCCCGAGCAATGCCACCGCGGGTGTGCAGCCGGGCGCCCACGTGGTGCCCGTGCCGCACCTGGCGATGTCGCGCAACCCGGTCTCGGACAAGGCCTCGCTCACGATCGAATGGCCGGGCCAGGGCGACGCGCTCGTCGAGCTCTTCGACATGCAGGGCCGTCGCGTGCGCACCGAGTTCGCGGGCGCGGCGAGCGGCCTCACCGAGCGCACGTTCCGCGCCGCGGACCTGGCGCCGGGCCTGTACGTGCTGACGGCCCACCAGGGCGCGGCCAAGGCGCATGCGCCGCGTGACCCGTGATCCACTGAACCGATCCGCCGCACGCAGTCCACGGGGCCCGGCGCTGCCAGCCGGGCCTCGCGGCGCTTCGGGCCCGGGCTAGAGCTCGTTCCGCGCCGGATGATCTCGGCGTAGCGCCAGGCGCTGGCGCGGATGGTGCGCTCCTGCGTCGCGTAGTCCACCTCGATGCAGGCCGAAGCGCGCCGCGTACCCGTCGGCCCACTCGGAGTTGTCGAGCAGCGACCAGTGCAGGTAGCCGACGCAGTTCAGCACCGTCCGGCGATGGCGCGCGCGACCTGCCACAGGTGCATGAAGATGGAACACCCAGCGGTCGTCGTCGTTGCGCGGTCGGGATGCCGTTCTCGGTGATCAGGATGCGGCAGCTTGTAGCGCGAGAACTCGCGCAGGAACTGGCGCGAGCCCCTCCGGGTAGACCTCCCAGCCCAGGTCGTTGAGCTTGCCGCGCTGCTGGCGGTGGTCGCGCGTGCGCGAACTCGCCCACCAGGCCGGGCAGGTTGTAGCCGCGAGTTCCGCACGAAGTCGCGCGTGTAGTAGTTGACGCCGATGAAGTCGAGCGTGCGCGCGACCGGCAGGTTCTCCGAAGAACAGCCGGGCACGCGCAGCGCGCCGGTGTGCAGCGCCTCGAGGAACAGGTGGTTGAACAGGTGGCCGCGCACGGCCACCGACCAGCGGTCCATCCAGTTCGTCGGGGTCGTCCGGCGGACAGCGCCAGCGCGGTGCTGCGCGATGCTCACCGTGCGCGTCCGGCCGCCGCTGGTGGATGGCGTGGTAGGCGCGCACGTGCGCGCGCAGCATGGGCGCAGCACGCTGCAGCGCCGTGGTCCAGGCGCCGCACGCGGCCGGGCGGCCACTGGCCGATCAGCCAGCCCTTGAACACCTGGACGACCGGCTCGTTGAGCGTGATCCACCAGCGCGCGTGCGGCGCCCAGCGCCTCCACGACCTGCTCAGCACGTAGTGCTCGAACGCGCGCTCGATGCGCCGGACTCTCCCAGCCGCCCTTCTCCGGCCAGCCAGCGCGGCAGCGTGTAGTGGTGCAGCGTCACCACCGGCTCGATGCCGCGCTCGTGCAGCGCCACCAGCACGTCGCGATAGTGGTCGATCGCCTCGTCGGACCAGCGGCCCTCCTCCGGCTCGATGCGGCTCCACTCGATCGAGAACCGGTGCGCGTTGTGGCCGATGGACTGAGCGCGAGGTCGAAGTCGGAGCGATAGCGGTTCTAGTGGTCACAGGCACGGCCGCTCGGCGCGCCACGCGCCCCGCCTGCTCCCACGCCCACCAGTCGTTGCGGATGTTGCTGCCCTCCACCTGGTGCGCGGATGTCGCGGCCCCCACAGGAACCCGGCCGGGAAGCTGGAAGTTGGCGGATTCGCCCGGCGGCGCCGCGTCGAGGCCGCCTGAGGCGCGGCGGATCGTGCCGGCGAGTCACCTGGCGGTCCCGGCCAGCCTGGGTCCTCTCACGCGGCTCCCTGGTGGCGAAGGCATGCTGGCCTCCCTAGGTCCACTCGCTCGAACGATCCTGAGGACTCGCGCAGTCGCGCCGGTCCGACCGGACGTACCGGTGCACGCTTGACGCCGCCGTGCCACGCGCTGGCTTACCCTGCGACCTCCTGCATCCATCGCGAGTATCGGCCACGCGTCATCACACCCTCAAGGAGTACGCCATGATCCGCCTCCCTGTCCGGCGGTGGTCCGGCAGCCGTGCGCTCCGGGCTCGCGCTGCTCGGACTCCCGTCCGCGTGGGCCGCGCCGCAGCGCGCGGGCCGCGTCGAAGCCGGCCGCGACCGCTCGCCGCCAAGCTCCGACTGACCCGCGCATAGCGCGGTACCGTCGCCACGGGTACCGGGGTGGAGGAGCACATCCTCGCCAACGGCATGCGCGTGCTGCTCGTGCCGCGCCACCTCTCGCCCACCGTCGTCGTGCGGCTGGGTGGCGCACGTCGGCTCGGCCAACGAGCGACCGGGCATCACCGGCATCGCCCACCTGTTCGAGCACATGATGTTCAAGGGCACGCACGTGATCGGCACGCACGACTACGCACTAGGACGTGCAGCTGATCGACGCAGCAGGAAGCGCTCACGGGAGGAGATGCGCGGCGAGATCTCGAAGCTGCGCGCCGCCTACCGGCGCGGCGAGATCGACGACATCACGAAGCCCGAGAATCGGACGCCGCGCATCGAAGCCAGCTCGAGGCGCAGTTCGATTCGCTGGTCGTCAAGCAGCGCGCAGAACATGGTCAAGAACGAGTTCGACCTGGTGCTGCACGAACAACGGCGGCTCGCGGCATCAACGCGTTCACGAACGAGGACATGACGTACTACTTCTGACACGCTGCCCGCGAACAAGCTCGAGCTGTACTTCTGGATGGAGGCCGACCGGCTCAAGAACCGCGTGTTCCGCGAGTTCTACTGCGAGCGCGACGTGGTCTACGAGGAGCGCGCGCCGCAGCCTCGAGTCCACGCCCACCGGCAAGTTCGAGGAATCGTTCAACTCCGTGTTCTGGGACGCGCTCGCCCTACTCGTGGCCGAGTCGATCGGCTGGCCGAGCGACGTCGCGAACGATCACGCATGGCGCAGGCGGACGAGTACTACGACCGCTTCTACGCCCCGCAGAACCTGACCGCGATCCGTGGTCGGCGACTTCGACCCAAGCACGGCGCTGGCGCTGGCCGAGACGCTACCTGGGCTCGATCCCGCGCCGGCACGGAACCCGATCCCCGAGATGATCACGATGCGAGGTGCCGGCAGATCGCCGAGAAGCGCTTCTACGGCGAGGCCGAGACGAATCCCGAGCGTCGAGGATCCGCTGGCACGCGGTGCCGACCGTGCACAAGGACATCCCGGCGTTCACCGTGCTGGCAGACCGCTTCTGAACGGTGACACCGGGCGGCTGCGGAAGAAACCTCGTGCTGGGCACGTGGCCCGCGAGCAGCGCGCGCGCGCAGTTGGACGACCGCAAGTACGAGGGCCTGTTCGAGATCGACGCCGAGGCGAAGGACGGTCACGCGCCCGAGGACTGCGAGAAGGCGGTGTATGCCGAGCTGGACAAGATCGCCAAGGACGGCGCGCCCGAGGACGAGCTGCAGGCGGCGAAGAACCGCTTCCTCACCACCACCTATCGCCAGCTCGACGAGCAACTTCTTCATGATGTTCCGCTACGGCATCGCCGACGCGCGCGGCGACTGGCGGCTCGCCGGACGCGCTCTCCGAGGCGGTCGCAGACCGTGAGCAGCACCGACCTGCAGCGCGTGGTGAAGAAGTACTTCACCGAGGAGAACCGCGCCGTCGCCGTCTACACGCGCAAGGGCGGCGGCAGCAGCCCGAGGATCCGGTCGCTCGCGAGCCTGCCCGCCGAGTCCAAGGCGCATGGTGAAGCAGGCGCTGACGCGTATCGCGGCGTCCAGCGACCCGGCGCAGCTCCAGCAGATGCTGACGCGCATGGAGTCCAGATGGGCAGCCCAGGTGCCGGAGAACATGAAGCCTGGCCTCGACTACGTGAAGTCGCAAGATCCAGGCGCGGCTCGCCGAGCTGGACGCGAGCGCAAGAAATGAACCGGAGGCTCCCGATGACCCCGACGTCGTTCCGGGCGCCGGCTCTGGCGCGCTCGGCTCGCGCTGCGCGCCGCTGACCGTGCCCGTGCTCGCGTCCGCGCAGGCGCGATCGTTCTGCGCATCCCGACCAGCTCCAGTTCCCGGCGTTCACGTACGTAGCCGCCGCAGGCGTGCGCAAGTACCGCGTGAAGCTCTCGAACGGCATGGTCGCGTACCTGGTGCCCGACCGGACCACGCCGCTCATCACGCGTACGTGCTGATGCGCATGGGCCCGCAGCTGGATCCCCCGGGCAAGGAGGGCCTGGCGGCGATGTGCGCGAACCTGCTCACCCGCAGCGGCACCGCCACGATGACGGCCGAGCAGGTCGAGACCGCGTCGCGAGCCTCGGCGCGCCAGCTCGAGTCGAGCGCGGGCGGCGGCGGCGGCGGCTTCTTCGGCCTGGCGGCGTGCCGATCGGCCGCGCGGAGGGCCGTGCCACGGTGAACCTGCTCGTCGAAGGACATCGACGACGGGCTCGAACGCTGCTCACGGCCAGCCTGAAGGGTGCGGCGTTCCAGGCGGACCGCGTCGAAGCTCCGCAGGGACCAGGCGCTCCAGAACATGAAGCGCCGCAACGACGAGTCCGGCGACATCGAGGAGCGCGAGTGGAGCGTGCTGCTGCGCGGCGACGGACCACTGGTCGAACCGGTGGAGCACGAAGGCCTCGATCGACGGCATCACGCGTGGACGACCTGAAGGCGTTCCAGAAGCGCTACGTGGGCCCCAAGAACTTCATCCTCGCCGTGGCCGGCGATTTCGACCGCGCCACGATGATCGAAGAAGCTCGAGGCGGCGTTCGCGCAAGTGGCCGACGCCGGGCGAGCGGCCCGGCGCACCCGGCCGCGCCGGACAGGCCGGCGCAGGCCGGCTGGTACATGGTCGAGCAAGGACGTGCAACCAGGGCCGCGTCTCGATCGGCCTGCCGTCGCTCGACCGCTACGACCCCGACTGGGCCGCGGCGCGCGTCATGAACGACATCCTCGGCGGCGGCGGCTTCACGTCGCGGCTCGTGAACCGCATCCGCTCGGACGAGGGGCTCGCCTACTCGGTCAACTCGCGGATCGAGGGCGGCACGTACTACGCCGAGCCGTGGCGGCTGGTGTTCCAGTCCAAGGTGCGCTCGGTCGCCTACGCCACGCAGATCGCCATGATCGAGATCCAGAAGATGCGCGATTCGCTGGTGACGAACGACCGAGCTCGAGGCTGAGCCGCAACAAGTTCGTCGGAGTCGCTGCCGGTCCAGTTCGAGACCGCGAACGCGATCGCCGGCGGGCTCGCGGTCGAGGAGCTGACCGGGCGCTACGAGAAGGACCCGGCCTATTTCGCCGACTACGCGAAGCGGCTGGACGCGGTCACCGCGGCCGACGTGCAACGGGTGGCAAAGCGGCTGCTCGACCCGTCCAAGATGACCGTGCCTCATGGTGGGACAGACCGGCGACATGCTGAAGGGTGACGACAAGCACCCGGCGAGCATCACGAAGCTCGCGGGTGGGGATCCCAAGCGCATCCCGCTGCGCGACCCGCTGACGATGAAGCCGCAGCAGCCCGGAACGCCCAACTGATGCCGGCGCGCATCGAGACGCTCGATCTGTTGCTTCCACGCCTGGCCGCTCCAAAGCGGCCATGGCGTGGTGGCGGCACCTGGACGACCAGACGGAAGCTGCTCGCGAAGGACTTGAAGGACATCACGCCGGCCGAGCTCCAGTGGCAGTTGCGGCCCGGGATGAACACGATCGGCATGCTGCTCGCGCACTTGGCGATCGTGGAGGTGTTCTGGCTGCACGTGGCCGAGGGACACGCCACCGAGGAGAACATGCTCAAGTGCCTCGGGATCGGCAACCGACGACGACGGCATGCCGCTCGCGCCCGGCGGGAGGTTCCGCCCAAGGGGCTCGAAAGCCACTCCATAAGCATTACTTGAAGCTCCTCCAGCGCGCGAGGGCGCACACGCGGAAGAGCGTCCGGGGCTTCCGCGACGCCGACCTCGCCCGCTCGATCACGCGCACACGCCGCAACGGGAAGCGCCAGCGGATCAGCGTGCGCTGGATCCTCTACCACGTGGCTGAGCACTTCTCCGGGCACTACGGCCAGATCCTGATGCTGCGCCACCTCTACCGGGACCGCGGGAAGAAAGCGTGACCGGGGCCGGCCAGCGCATCGAGAACCTGATCGTCCCGCTCCCGGGGTTCCGCTCGGACCACGTGGCGCTGAAGCTCGCGGAGCTGGCCGAGCTGCACGAGCAGGTGCGCAAAGGCCACGCACGCGTTCTCCCCCGCTCAGCTCGAGTGGCAGCCCACGCCCGACAGCAACACGATCGGCATGCTGCTCACGCACCTGGCGCTGGCCGAGGTGCACTGGGACAGGTCGGCCTGCGCGGCGAAACAGACGGCCACGTGCGCGACGTGCTTGGGATCGGCGTGGACGACGACGGCGATGCCGATCGCGCAGTTCGGCGGCCCGCCCGCGGCACTGGCCGGCAAGCCGATCGCGTTCTTCGCCGACCTGCTGGCAAGGGCGAACGCTCCACACACGCGCGGCGGGTGCCACGCTGGACGACGCGCAGCTCGCCGAGGAGATCAGCCGCCCGCCGCGGCCGGACGGCAGCGTACCGCGTGTACCGACCGCCGCTGGGTGCTGCACCACCTCGGTCGAGCACATGGCGCAGCACCTCGGCCAAGTCCAGGTGCTCAAGCGACAGTGGAAGGCGACGAATCCCGAGGCGTAGACTCGCGCGGGGTCGCCGGGGAGGTCGAATGCGCCGGTGCGCTTGGGCGCTGACATGTCTCACCACGCTGGGCCTGTTCGCCGCGCGCCCCGCGCTCGCCGCGTGGAACAACGTCTCGGGCGTGCTGGTCACGTCCGCGGCCGTGTCACTCGTTCCCCAGCTCGCGGTTCCGGACGGCCAGGGCGGGGCGTTCGTGGTGCTGATGGGCGCGACCGCTCCACGGCGGTCCGCGTGGTCGTGCAGCACCTGACCGCGGACGGCGACATCGCCATCGGGTGGGCGGATTCGGTGCTGTCGTCGGTCCGGCCCCCGGCGCGACGGGCGGCGGCTGCATCCCGGCCTGACCCAGTGCAGCGCCGCGAGCGACGGCTGGGGGCGTGGTATGTCGCATGGGCCGGCTTGCCGCTCGACCCCGCGCCTCGGAACGCGCCGAGCGTCTACGTGCAGCAACATCGGCGCCGACGGCCAGCGGCTCCCGGGCTGGCAGCTGGCCCCGGGCCTCGCGGCTGGCACGACGGGCGCTGGACAGACGTCGTCGCTCGCCATACCCTGACGGCAGCGGCGGGGTGCCTGTGGTGTGGCGCGACGTGCGCCCGATCTTCGTGCTCAATCCGACCGCGGTCGACCCGCACATCATGCTGCAGCACTACTCGCGGACGGTTCGCGCGCATCGGGATTCACGGCGCTGGGCCGCTTCCCTCGGCTCCAGGGATCCTCCGGTCCACGAGCCCCGGCTCGACGCGTCGTTCGTGGCCGAGCCGACGGGAGGCGCGTGGGCGATCGTGCAACGAGCCAGCGCCGACACCACGGTGGATCCGGCGGGATTCATCGTCAGTGCGCTTCGACCTCGCGGTCTCGTGGCCAGTGGCTGGGGCGAGGACGGCATCATGCTGCGCCCGAGCCTGCGGACGTGGGTCATCCCGGTACGCGCTCCGCCCCACCTGTTCGCCGACGGCGCGGGTGGCGGCTGGGCGTTCGTGGCGAGCTGGCGCGCGGCGCGGTGATCGCGTTCCACCTGTTCTCGGACCGGCAGCCGGGCCCCGCACTCCCGGCGAGCGGGCTCACGCTCGACGCCGTTCCCGGCGAGACCGTCGAGCCCGACGGCGTGGGCGGGTTCTTCAGTTCCGCGAGGCCGACGGACTCGGGCGCGCACTCGCTCCGCCGGCTTTTGCCAGACGGCGGAGCGATCCGGCTGGGCGCCGCCGCATGAACTCTGCGGCGGACTCGACGCCCTGCTGTTCCCCGACCGCGGACGGGGTGCTCGGCGTCGGCTGGATCGGCGCTGTGTCGCCGACCTGCGTGAACATTTCGGGCCAAGCGCGCTGGTGGGCCGGCTCGCGCGCGATGGCACGGTCCCACCCGACTGGCCCTCCGGCGGTGCGGGCTCGCTCAGCGTGGCCGCCGCGGTGAACGCTTCCCCCTCCGGCCGCGAGAATTCGGACCGTCGCCTGCGCCGACGGCTCCGGAGGCATCATCGCGGTCTGGCGGGTGATCGACGGCGTCGAGCCGCTGCTCTTAGGCGAGGTGCGCGCCGAAGCGCTACACGTTGCAGGGCGCGGTGGCCGGCGTGGGCCCCGCCCGGCCGGCAGCGCGCTCTGCGCTGCACGGCGCGCGATTCACGCGCGCTCGGGGATCCGCGTGAGCATGAGTGGCGTGGGCGCGAACGGCGCGCGCTCGACGTGCACGACCTGCTCGGGCGCAGGCTGCTGAGCGCCGTCGCCCGTGGGCTCGGGCGAGTCAGCGTGCCGTTGCCTGCGACGCGCGGGCTGCCGTCGCGGGGCTCGTCTTCATCAGGCTCCGCACGAGCTCAGCCGAGGCGCACGCGCAAAGGTCCGGTCCTGCGCTGATCCGCTGACGCAGCGAACGCCCCGGCTGGTGCGGCCCTGCCGGGGCGTTTTCGTTCGCGCTTCTCCCCTCACGAGCTGCCGGCCGGGCGAGGCCGGCGAGGCGCTTATGCCCGCGCTCCACGTCGCCATGTACTTGACCTGCGCCGGCGTGAGCGTGTCGATCGTAGTGCCCATGCTCTTGAGCTTCGAGCCGCGCGACCTCCTTGTCGATCGCCTCCGGCATTCCACGTAGACGCTGTTCTCGAGCTTCTTGCCGTGTTCTGACCAGGTGGCTCCGACCGATCAGCGCCTGGTTGGCGAACGACATGTCCATCACCATCGCCGGGTGGCCTTCGGCCGCCGCGAGGTTGATGAGCCGGCCCTCGCCGAGCAGGTACAGCGCGCTTGCCGCCCTGCAGGCGGATACTCCTCGACGAACGGCCGCGCCGATGCGTCGTGCCGCGCGACATGCGCTCCAGCGCCGGGATGTCGATCTCGACGTTGAAGTGACCGCTGTTGGCGACGATCGCGCCGTCCTTCATGGCGGCGAAGTGCTCGCGGCGCAGCACCGACTTGTTGCCGGTCACGGTGATGAACAGGTCGCCGCGCGGCGCGGCCTCGGCCATCGAGACCGACCTGGTAGCCGTCCATCGCCGCCTCGAGCGCGCGCAGCGGGTCGATCTCGGTCACCAGCACCGTCGCGCCCATGCCCTTGGCGCGCGCGGCGAGGCCGCGGCCGCACCAGCCGTAGCCGCGCGATGACCACGGTCGAGCCGGCGACCAGCATGTTGGTGGCGCGCATGACGCCGTCCATGGTGCTCTGGCCGGTGCCGTAGCGGTTGTCGAACAGGTGCTTGGTGTCGGCGTCGTTGATGGCGATGACCGGGTAGCTGAGCGCCTGGTCCGCCGCCATCGCGCGCAGGCGCGGTGACGCCCGTGCTCGAGGTCTCCTCGGTGCCGGCGAACACGTCGCGCAGGTAGTGCTTCTTCTTGGTGTGCAGCACGGTCACCAGGTCGCAGCCGTCGTCCATCGTGACATGTGCGGCCGCGCCTCGATGCAGCGCGACGATGTGCGAGTAGTAGGTCTTGTGGTCCTCGCCCTTGATCGGCGAACGTCGCGATGCCGTAGTGCGCGACCAGCGCGGCGGCCACGTCGTCCTGCGTGCGTGAGCGGGTTCGAGCCGCACAGGAACACCTCGGCGCCGCCGGCCTGCAGCGTGCGGGCGAGGTTCGCGGTCTCGGTGGTGACGTGCAGGCACGCGCCGATGCGCATGCCCTTGAGCGGGCTGCTCCTTCGCGAAGCGCGCGCGGATCGTGCGCAGCACCGGCATGTGGCGGTCGGCCCACTCGATGCGCGCCTTGCCGTCGCGGGCGAGCTTCATGTCTGTACATGGCCGCTGCGCCGGCGGGGCCCGCTGACGTGATCGCCGTTCGTGCCGGGACTGCTCTTCTTCGCCACGTCGTGTCGTCTTCTGCACTGCCATGGAAGCTCCTTGACGTGGAATGCGTGTTCGTGTCGTGGGACGGTGAGCATGCCCGAGATGATCGCGGCACGGACAAGTCGGATTTCACAGCGCGATGTCTTTGAATGTTATGCTTATGCATATGAAACGCACGACGCTGCAGATCGACCCGCTTGTTGCACGCGGAGTTGCGACGCCGCGCCGCGGCCGATGGCCTGCACGCTCACTGAGGAGCTGGAGCAGGCGCTGCGCGCCGGCCTCGGCCGCGCCGCCGGCGGGCAGGCGGCCGCGTGGCGCTGCCCTCCTACGACCTGGGTCCGTTCCTCGCGGATCCCGGAGCGCCCCGGCCGACTGCCCCAGCCCGAGGTCGAGGAATGATCGCGGTCGACGCCGGACTGCTCGCTGCTGGGCGTGAACCGCTACGCCCCCGAGCACGCGCGTGCGGCCGAACTGCTCCAGAGTCGCTCGCGAACGGCGAGGCCGAGTGGGCGCTGCCGTGGAGCGCCGTGCGGACGAGTTCCTGAGCTTCGTCACGCACCCGCACGCGGTGGCTCGCGTGCTCGGCCCGAACGATGCCGTGGGCTTCATCGAATCGCTGGCCGCGAGCCCGGTGCTGCGTTTCCTCGGCCCGACCGAGCGGCACGCCGAGGCGTGCGCCGAGGTGCTGGCGCTGCGCGACCCGGCCACCTCCGGCGGGCTCGACCGTCGTTCACGACCGCCGTGACGCTGCGCAGAGCACGGCGTGCGCGAGCTGCTCTCCACCGATCCCGGCATGCGGCGCTGGCGCTTCCTCGACGTGCGCGACCCGCTGCGAGGCGAGCCCTGGTCGCCCGGCGCGCGGCCCGCACGGCGTTACCGCACGCTCACGCGGAGGAAGGCGTCCTGGCTGACGGCATTCCATCCCGCCAGCACGCACTCCGCCTCGCGCTCGGCTGTGAGCGCCGGCGACCGCAGGCGCGCGTATCCGTGGCCGGGCGCGCTCCCACGCGAGCGTGTCGCGCGCGGTGTCCTCGAGCGGCCGGAAGCGTGAGGCCCTCGGCGAGGGCCCGCGCGATGCTGGCGGTCTCGAATGGCCTGGTCGGCGGCATGCACCCAGAGCGGCATCTGCATCCACGGCTCGACGCGTGCTGCTTTCAGGAACTCCTCGCTCACCCACCTGAGCCGTGAGCCCCCGCCCACCGCGGCCGCGATCCGCTCGAGCGCGCGGCCCAGCGTGAGCGGCTCGGCCGAGGCCGGTCGCGTTGAGACGTGCCCGCGACGCCGCGTTCTGAGCAGCGTCACCATCCACACGCCGAGGTCACGCGCGTCGATGAACTGGGTGGGCGCGTCGGGCGAGCCCGGCGCCAGCGCCTCTCCCCGCGCGCCAGGCGGCGCGGCCAGTACGGGAACCGGTCGGTGGTGTCGTGCGGGCCGACGATGAGCCCGGCCGCACGATGAGCGCGCGCGCGCCGAACGCCTCGCGCACCGCGTCCTCGCACAGCGCCTTGAGCCCGCCATAGGCGCCGCCACCGATGTCCTCGACCGTGGGATCGGCGAGCTTCGCGACCGGTGCGGACTCGTCGACGCCGCTCGGCATCGGTTCCGCGTGAGACCGAGATGCTGGAGACGAACAGGTAGCTGCCCGCGCTGCCCGCGAGCATGCGTGCGGACGCGCCGACGATTCGCGGGAAGAACCCGGACGGGTCCATGACCGCGTCCCACGTGCGCCCGGCCAGCGCCGCGAGGCCGCCGTCCCGATCGGCCGTGAGGCGCTCGACGCCGGCGTGCAGCCCCGGGTTCGTGCGACCGCGGCTCAAAGCAGCGTCAGGTCGTGCCCGCGCGTGCGCGCTGCCGCTCGACGAACGCCCGCCCGATGAACTGGCCCCGCCCAGCACGAGGATGCGCACATGAACCACCTTTCTAGCGAAAGAGGCGCCGCTCGCGCGACGCCCTTCGGGCCAATCTCCTTTACGCACGAACCGCGCTCACGGCCCTCTGGCCAGCACCTTCGCTTTGTCCGTCTGTTCCCACGCGAAGTCGCTGCGCGGCCGAAGTGGCCGTGACAGGCAGTCTTGCGATAGATCGGGCTGACGGAGCTTGAGCGACTCGATGATGCCGCGCGGCGTCAGGTCGAAGTGCTGGCGGACCAGCGCCGCATCAGGCTCGTCGTCGCTGACCTTGGACGTGCCGAAGCTGTCCACCATCACGCTCACGGGCTCGGCCACGCCGATCGCGTACGCCACCTCGCACCTCGCAGCGGTCGCACAGGCCCGTGAGGCGACGAGGTTCTTCGCCACCCAGCGCGCGGCGTAGCAGCCGAGCGGTCCACCTTGCTCGGGTCCTTGCCCGAGAACGCGCCGCCGCCGTGTGCGGCCCATGCCGCCGTAGGTGTCCACGATGATCTTCCGGCCGGTGAGGCCGCAGTCGCCCATGCGGACCGCCGATCACGAAGCTGCCGGTCGGGTTGACGTGGAACTGATCGGCTTGCCGTTCATGAGCTATCTTCGGGCAGCAGCGGCCTGATCGACCTGCTGCAGGATGTCGGCGCGGATCTTCTTCTGCGCTCACGTCCTCGGCGTGCTGCGTGAGCTCACCACGACCGTGTCGATGCGGACCGGCTTGGTCGCCTTCGTACTCGACGCGTCACCTGCGTCTTGCCGTCGGGGCCGCAGGTAGTCGAGTGTCGCCGTTCTTGCGCACCTTCGGCGAGCCTGCTGGCGATGCGTTGTGCGCCAGCATGATCGGCAGCGGCATCAGCTCGGGCGTCTCGTCGCAGCGCGTAGCCGAACATCATGCCCTGGTCGCCCGCGCCGCCGGTATCTGACGCCCATCGCGATGTCCGGCGACTGGCGGTCGATCGTGGTCGTGACCGCGCACGTGCGGCAGTCGAACCCGATACGCCGCGTCGTCGTAGCCGATCGTCCTTGATGACGTCGCGCACGAGCTTCGGGATCTCGACGTACGCCGTCGGTGGTGATCTCGCCGCGCGACGACCGCGAGGCCCGTGGTCACCATGCGTCTCGCACGCCACGCGCGCTCGTCTTGTCCTGCTCGAGGATGGCGTCCAGGACCGCGTCCGAGATCTGGTCGGCGATCTTGTCGGGGTGGCCTTCGGTGACGGACTCTGAGGTGAACAGGTGACGCGAAGCCATGTCGTTCTCCCGGGTAGCGCGCCCGCCGCGACGGCTGAGCGGCACGCCGGATGCCGCTAGCGTGCGCTCGCGCGCGCCGCCAGGCGGCGTTCGAACTCGTCGATGCTGGCGATGTCGGTGGGGTCCACCCGCCGAGCAAGCGCCAGGTAGAGGCTGAGGAATCGCCGAACTGCACCAGGGAGGCGAGCCGCGCGATCCGGCTCTCGCCCTGGCTGCGGATCTCGTGCACGGCCGCACCCTGGCGCGCCGCGTACTCCGCTGTCAGAGGTCCAGCCGGGCTGTGGCCGCGGCTGAGTCCTCGCCATCCCGCAACAGCAGCACCGCGATCGACCGCGTGACCGGGCTGGCCTAGCTGCCAGCCGACGATCTCGTTGTGGTTGTGCTCGGGCACCACCGAGGAATGGGCGAGCACCTTAGCATTTCGTTGAGCTGTTGCCTCCAGCGCACGGCCACCGCGGCCGGGGCCGCCCGGGGCCGCTATAGATGGTAGAGCGCGCGGCCCGGCCACCTCGCGCGCCAGGCGCTTGGCGGGGTTGCCGGCCTCGGCGGCGGCCGAGCCCAGCTCCGGCGCGGCGCCGTTCATGAGCATGCCACGGCCTCGCGCCAGGCGGGCGCCGGGTCAGGTCGCCCACCCCAGCCGGTGCCACGAACCGGGTCAGCGGCACCCAGCCGTGGAACAGCGCCGCCGCGGCGGCATGCCGCCGGGCAGGCGATGGAGCGGCCAGCCGCGTCTCGCCCGCCATCACCGACAGCGCGCCGCCGCTGGCCATGGCGGCGCACGGCACGGCGCGCTCGACCGCCTCGCGGCGAGCGAGAGCGTCTCCTCGGTGTTCCCTGAGTTGCTGCTGAGCACGGCCAGCGCCGAGCGCGATCCACGCTCGCGGGCCAGTGATAGTCGCGCACCACCAGGAACGGTCGCGGCGCTGTGTCGGCCACGAGCGCGGCGGTCAGCTCGCCGGCGATCGCCGAGCCGCCCCATGCCTCCGAGCGCCAGCAACGAGGGTTCGCCGGACCGGCGGCAGCCACGCGGACGCAGCGCTGCGCGCGAGCGCTTCCCTCGATGTGTTCGGGCAGCGCATGCGACCAGCGCCGCCATCCCGCGCAGGTCGCGTCGGCGCCGTACGGCGGCTCGAGGCGTCGCGTCCGCGCTCATCGCGCCTCCGCTCGGCGCGCTCTTCGCCGCGGCCTTGCTCTGCACTGCCGGCAGGTCTCGGCATCTCGCGGGTCGGCGGCTGCGAGCTCTTCTCCTCTGCCGCGGCACGCGGCGGCGCCTTCGGCGACCGGCTCCGTCTCCGCCTCCGCGCACGTCGCGGTCGCAGCGCCAGGTAGCTCGGCATCGATCGCGTCGATGCGCTCTCGCGCACCAGCGCCTCGCACGGGGCGGCGGACGGCACAGGCGAGCGCCGCCTCGGCCACGGCGCGAGCGGCGTCGAGCGCGGATCGAGCGCACGGCGGCCTTGACGCGGAGAGCAGGTCGTAGCACGAGACCGAGAGCTCGTCGACGCCCAGCCCGACCAGCAGCGCCGCCGGTGTGCGGATCGCCCGCCATCTCGCCGCACACGCCCACCCAGCGGCCCGCCGCGTGCGCGCCTTCGACCGTGTGCTGGATGCTTCGCAGCACCGACGGGTCGAGCGGCTCGTAAAGGTGCGCGAGCCGCTCGTTGTCGCGGTCCATCGCCAGCGTGTACTGGATCAGGTCGTTGGAGCCGATCGAGAAGAACTCGGCGTGCTGCGCGAGCGCGTCCGCCATCCACACCGCGCTCGGCGTCTCGATCTATCGATGCCGGTCTCGGCGCTGGGGTCATGCGGCACCTTCTGGCGCTTGAGGTCGGCGAGCACCTGGTCCGCGCAGCTCGAGCGTGCGCAGCAGCTCCTCGACGCTCGACACCATCGGGGAACATGAGCCGCACCTTCCCGTGCGCCGAGGCGCGGTAGATGGCGCGGATCTGCGTGCGGAACATCTCGGGGCTCGCGAGCGCGAGCCGGATGCCGCGCAGGCCCAGGAACGGGTTCGTCTCGTGCGTGACGCCCAGGTACGACGCGACCTTGTCGCCGCCCAGGTCCATGGTGCGGAAGATCACCGGCCGGCCCGCCATCGTCTCGGTGACGCCGCGATAGGCCCCGTACTGCTCCTCTTCCGCTCGGGCGGTCGACGCGGTTCAGGTAGAAGAACTCGGTGCGGAACAGCCCGATGCCGTCGGCGCCGGCCTCCAGCGCCTGCGGCGCGTCGGCCGGGCAGCTCGATGTTCGCGCGCCGAGCTCGATGCGGCGGCCGTCCAGCGTCACCGCGCGGCTGCTCGAGCATCGCCTGGAGCGAGCCGTGCCTGCAGCCGCAGCCGCTCGAGCGCGCCGCGGAACGCGACTCGTGCGCCTCGTCCGGGTTCACCTCGATCGTGCCCGGCGAAGCCGTCCACCGCGGCGCGGTCGCCGGCGCTTCACCGCGCTACAGCGCGCCCTTCACGCTCACGACCGCCGGGATGCCGCCGGCCGCGCGCACGATCGCGCCGTGCGACGTGCGGCCGCCGACCTCGAGCACGAACGCCAGCACGCGTGTCGCGGGCGAGCATCGCCACTCTCGCTCGGGCCCAGGTCGTGCGCCACGATCGACCGCCGGTTGCTTCAGAGTCGGCGCGACCGAGCGCCGCGCCCGAGCAGGTAGCGCAGCACGCGGCGCTCGCACGTCGAGGATGTCGGCCGCGGCGCTCGCGCAGGTACTCGTCGTCGATGCTGCTCGAGGTGCGCGGCCACCGAGCCCATACACGCCCTGGAACACCCACGCCGGCGTTGCGACGGTGCCGGTCGCGCACGCCGCTGCTCGACGGCCTTGATCGAGTCTCGGGATCGTCGAGGATCAGCAGGTGGGCGTCGTAGATCGCGGCCGTCGCCCTCGCCCAGCTCGGCCGCGATGCCGTCGCGGATGGCCGTGAGGTCGTGCTGCGCAGCCAGCTCGAGCGCGCCGCGGAACGCCTGATCTCGTCAGGTCCGAGGTCGCACGCCTCGGATCTCGGCCTCGCGCACGGCCAGCTCCTCGGGCTCGAGCCGGAACGACCGGCCCGACCGCGACGCCGGGCGAGGCCGCGATCCCCGTGAGCATCACGGCTCGCCCCCGAACTCTGCCGTCCAACCAGCTCCCGAGCGCGGCCGAGCAGCCGTCGCGCCCTCGTCGGCGCCCACGCGCCTTGACGAGGATGGTGGACTGCCCTCCTCGGCCGCCAGCATCATCACGCCCATGATGCTCTTGCCGTTCACCTCGAGGCCGTCGCGCGACACGATGAACCTCCGACCTTGAAGCGCGGACGCGCGTTCTACGAACAGCGCATGCAGCGCGCGCGTGCAAGCCAGGAGCTGGTTGCGTGAATCAAGAGTTGGATCTCCGCCACCGACCCTCCGAGGTCAGCCGTGGAAGCGCCAGGCCAGGATGAGTCCGAGGATGCCGAACGCAGCGCCCAGCGGCGTCGGGGAGGGCCTTCACGCGCTGGCGCGGTCAGCAAGCCCGCGCCCAGCCCCACGGCGAGCGCGACTGTACCGCGATTGCCGGGGCTCGCCTCCGGGTGCCAGCGCCCACGCGAGCGCCACGCCGAGCACCACGCAGCCGAGGCAGCGCGAGCCAGCGCACGGCGTGCGCTCGAGCCGGTCGCGGAACGCGCCTGAGAGCACGACGGGTCCGGCGGCGCATAGCCCCAGCTGACGCCGCCGAACACGCAGCGCCAGGGTGAGGCACTGCGTACACGAGCCACAGCGCCTAGCGGCGCCCCAGCGCCGCGGCTTGCGGACCATCGCCAGCAGCACGCCGACCGCGGCCGCGAACGGCCGGAGCGAGAACTGTGAACAGCTGGTCGCCGAGCTGCGGCGCAGCGTCGAGGCCGAGCGCCGACTTGAGCCGCGCCATGCTCGCCGCGTGCGCCGCCGCTCACGCCGCGCGCGCGTCTCCTCCCCGACGCGGGTCGGCGCGCCCGAGCGCGATCGAGGCCAGCGTTGGCTGGGTGTTGAGGCAGGCCGTGTGCTCGGCGAGCGTGTCGAGCCGCGCCGCGTACACGGGTACAGCAGGCGGCAGGCGGGCGCGAGCGCGAACGCCCGTGGCCGAGCCCCGCTGGCGCTCGAAGTTCCACGCCGCCTGCCAGCAGCAGGCTCGGCGCAGCCCCGATTTCGAGCGAAGCGTGCCGCGCGAGATCGCCTGCGCGCTCGCTCACGGCAGCGCCCGCCACGATCACGAGCCAGGCGCCGACGAGGGCCGCGGCGGAACACGCTCGCCGCGCGCTCGAGTCGCCGCTGGACGAACGGCGTGCAGCAGCTGAGCGAAGCCGAAACCCAGCCACAGCGGCTGAGCAGGTGCCACGCCCCCGCGAGCCGCAGCGACTCTGCGCCACGAGCTGCGCCCCAGCGAGCGCGAGCGCCAGCCAGAACGCGGTAGCGCGCGAGTCCGATCGCGAACGCCAGCGCCACGGCAGCGCCCCTGGGACTCGGCGAGAGCGCGCTCGCGTCTGGCGCAGCTCGCGCTCTGCACCAGCGCGCGAGCCCTCGGTTCCACCGCCGCTGCCAGCGGAGCAGCGGCACGCCGGAGCGAGGCGGGCTGCGTCATGCTCGGCGAGTGCGCCGACGAGCGAGGCGGCCTGGCGCACTCGCGCTCGGAACGGCGCGCCGGCCGCGATCGTGAAGCGCCACGCCGGCGCTCACCACGCCGCCCACCGAGTAGTCCCCGGGCGTTCTCGCCCTGATCGGGAGCGTGCTCGCGGCGAGGATCTGGAGTACGACGCCCACGCCGAGCGCCGTGGACCAGTCGCCCCAGAGCGCGCCGAGGATCGTGGCGGTGACGAGCGGCTGCGAGGCGAGCGTCTGCGCGACCGGCGTGCCGTCGAGCGCGTGCGAGCGCCGCCCACCATCGACCGTGTGCCGACCGCAGTGCGCTTCCTTCACCGCACGAGCGCCGGATCGAGCGATCGCGAGCGGCTGCGGGCGCTGAAGCGGGCACGTCCTGACGATCAGCCGCAGCGCCGGCCGCGAGCAGCGCCTTCTGCCGCCTCGCGGTCCCGGTCATCCAAATAAACGCAGTCGTTCACCTTCTCCTTGCCCGGCGCGTAGTGGAGCCCGCCCACGTTCCACTCGGCGACACGGGCGCCCGCGTCGGACGAGCCGTCGCGCGGTGGCGAAGGTCGCGCACGAGCAGGAACGCGCGCGCGGCGCGGCGGTCCTCCCGGCGCGCGCTGCGTGGCGGCCTCGGCCACGCTCGCCACACGCACGTCGATGCCCGGAGCGGCCTCGCGGAACAGATCGCGCTCCCACGCCGCCGGCGGCCACGCCGTCGTCCACCACCCAGATGCGCGCCAGGGTCCAGGCGCGCACCCCAGGCCACGAGCACCTGCCGCGGATCAGCCGGTCGTCGATCCGGTGCAGCGCCCAGCTCACGCGGGCACGCCGCGGCGCTGGACGCGGATGCTGTCCCGTCCCTTCTGCACGCAGCCGCTCGGCCAGCTCGATCGCCGGGAGCCGGTCGCGGTTGTGGAGGTAGTCCAGCAGCAGCGGCAGGTTGACGCCGGTCACGATCACGATCTCCCGTGCCGCTCGCGCCGCCGCCGAGCCGCAGGTGTGGCAGGAGCCGCCCCAGAAGTCGGTGAGCAGCAGCCCGCCTCCTTCCAGTCCCTGACGCGCGCTTCGATCCCATCCTCGAGATCGTCTCGCGACAGGCCTCTGCGTTGGAGAGCAGCGTCACGCCCTCGATCGAGCCTCACGACCGCCTGCGGCGCACGCAGCGCCTGCGCGAGGTCGGCGTGCGTGACGACGAGCGCCGGCACGCGCTTCGCCGGTGTCGGGCTCCTCCCCGGGCTGCGGCATGCGCTCATTCCGTGTCCTCCCGCACCCAGGCCCGGGCGACGCTCTTGCGCTTCGGTGACTCGAGCATGATGCTGGTTCAGCTTTCTCCGCCGGCGAGTAGCCGCCGTACGCCTTGACCAGGTAGTGGAGCGCGATCACCTCGGCGATGACGGTGATGTTCTTGCCCGGGCGTGATCGGCACCTGCACGAGCGGGATCTGCACGCCCAGGAGATCGGTGCCGTCTGCTCGTCCAGCCGACGCGCTCGTAGTCGTCGTCGTCCGACCATCGCGCGCAGGTCGCACCTGCACCTCGACGCGCTTCTGCAGCCGGATCGAGCGGATGCCGAAGATCGACTGCACGTCGATGATGCCGAGGCCGCGGATCTCCATGTGGTGCCGCAGCAGCTGGTTGCCGGTGCCGATCAGCACGTCGCCGTGCCGCCGCGTGATCGTGACCACGTCGTCCGCCACGAGCCGGTGGCCGCGCTCGACCAGGTCCAGCGCGGTCTCCGACTTGCCGATCGCGCTGCTGCCGGTGAACAGCAGGCCGCAGCCGTAGACGTCCACCAGCGAGCCGTGCACCGTCGCGCTGCGGCGCGAACACGTGGTCGAGGTAGGCGGTGAGCGAGTGGATGAACGGCGTCGTGCTCTGCGGCGTGCGCAGCACCGGCACCTGGCGCTCGTTCGCGCGCTGCGATCAGGTAGGGCGGGACTTCGAGCGCCCTTGCACACCACGATCAGCGGCATCGTGGAACTGGAACAGCCGGTCGAGCGCTCGCCTGCACCTGCTCGGGCGACAGCGTGCGCCAGGTAGGTCGAGCTCGGTCTGGCGCCAGGATCTGGATGCGCTCGCGGCAGGAAGTTCTCGACGAATCCCATCGAGCGCCATGCCGGGGCGGTGGATGTCGCTGCCACGCGTGATCTCGCGCCTGCGACGCGAGCGACTCGGTGACAGGAACTCGAGCTGCAGTTCTGTCGCGCTGGTCCTCGAACAGCCGACGCGCTGACCCCGATCGACCTCACCGTCGGGTCAGTCGCTCGCGCATCCGAGACCGTGTCCTCGTGCCCGCCGTGGGCTGCGTGGCGTCGGTGCCGTTCGGCCTGGCTCCGTCTCCGCGGTCGCGGCGCGCTGACGCGCTTCTCCTTGACGCCGGCGCATCTGCGTCCTCCATGCGGGGCCGGCGGCCAGATCGCCGCGCGTGCGTCGACGTGGCTCCTCGGTGATCACCACGTCCGTGCTGGTGGCGCGCAGCGTGATCTCGTCGCCGTGGCGAGCTTGCGCTCCTGCGACACGATCACGCGCACCTCGTGGATGCTGCGCGAGTCGTACTCGGATGAGCTCGACGCGCCGGTGCTGCGCGAACGCGCGCACGTCGGGACCGAGTTCGCAGTGGCGAGCTGTCAGGTGGATCTGCATGGAACTCTCCCCGGCGCGACGGCCGCGTGGACGCTCGTGGACCCGGGCGACGCGGCGTGGAGTGGGGCTTCAGGCCACGCGCCGCCGGAGCCGAGCGGGCAGGATGCTGCAGCTGCTCGCGGTACTTCGCCACGGTCCGGCGCGCGATCTGCAGGCCCTTCTCGTGCAGCAGCTCTGCGATGCGCTGGTCGGACAGCGGGTCCATCTTGTCCTCTTCGTCGATCAGCGCCCTTGATGATGTTCTTGGCGGTGCGTGCCGAGACGTCCTCGCCGTCGTCGGTGGCGAGGCCGCTCGAGAAGAAGAACTTCAGCTCGAACACGCCGCGCGGGCGTCTGCACGTACTTGCCGCCGCTACACGCGGCTCACGGTGGACTCGTGCATGTCGATCTGGCGCGCCACCCGCTGCGAGCGTGAGCGGGCGCAGGAACGCGATGCCCTTGTCGAAGAACTCGCGCTGCTCGCGCACGATGCAGTTCATCACCTTGATCATCGTGCGGCGGCGCTGCTCGATCGGTCTGGATCGAGCCACTTGCGCCGAGGTCGAGCTTGCCCTGGATGTACTTCTGCGCGTCGTGCTTCTCCGCGTCGGTGCGCGTCGGGCTTGCAGCTTGTTCGCGCGCGATGCACGTCGCCGTAGGCCGAGCCGAGATGCGCAGGCGCGGCACGTTGCGGTCGTTGAGCATGACCACGTACTCGTCGTCGACGCGCTCCGACGAGCAGGTCCGGGCACGACGTACTTGGGATCCTCGGCTGAAACCTGCGATGCCTGGACGAGGGTGCAGGCTGGCGATGCCGTCCGCGGCGTCCCGCACCTCCAGCGCGCTCACCTTGCAGCAGGCGCGCGATCTCCGGGAAGCGGCGGTTCACGAGGTGGTCGAAGTGGTCGTGGATCATCCGCCAGGCCAGCGAGTCCTTCTCGCCGCGCGCGTCGAGCTGGATCAGCAGGCACTCGCGCAGGTCGCGCGCTCCGACGCCCGCCGGCTCCAGCGCCTGCACCAGCCGTCAGCACGTTCTCGACTCTCGACGATCGCGGCCGGTCCAGCGCCTGCGGCGACGTCCTCGACCGAGGTCACGAGCCAGCCGCGGTCGTCGATCGAGCCGACGAGGAACTCGGCGATCGTCATGTGCTCGTCCGGCAGGTTCAGGAAGTGGAGCTGCTCGAGCAGGCTCTCGGCGAGCGTGGTGCGCGTGGCCGGCACCTTCTCGAGGAACTCGACGCTCGGTCTCGCTCGGCGGCACGTACGGTGCGGTCGAGCGCGCCGTCCTGCATGTAGTCCGGACCAGTCGATCGGATCCTCCTCGGCGGATCCTCGGCCTCCTCGTTGTTCTGCGTCGTCCGCCGGCGGTCCTCCTTCGTCGAGGTCCTCGCTGCTCCGTGACCTCGTCGACTTCCTCGAGCAGCGGGTTCTGCATGCACCTCCTGCTTCAGGATCTGCTGCAGCTCGAGCGTCGGCACCTGCAGCAGCTTGAGCGCCTGCTGCAGCCGCTGGCGTCATGATCAGCGTCTGCGTCTGCGTGACAGAGTGCAGCGAGTGCTTCATTTCCATGGATCGGCAGGCCCCCTAGAGGGTGAATCCCTCGCCCAGGTAGTATCTCGCGCGCCAGCGGGTTCGTCGGCCAGCTCCTCGGCCGAACCCTGAGAGCTGGATGCGGCCCTCGAACATGATGTACGAGCGGTCGGTGGTGTTGAGCGTCTCGCGCACGTTGTGGTCGGTGATCAGGACGCCCGAGCCCGCGCGCGCGCAGCCGCCGACGATGTCCTGGATCTCCGTCGACCGCGATCGGATCGATGCCCGACGAACGGCTCGTCGAGCAGCAGGAACGACGGGCTGGCGCGACCAGCGCGCGCGTGATCTCGACGCGCCGGCGCTCGCCGCCCGAGAGCTTGTGCGCGCTGGCGGTCTGGCGAGGTGCGTCAGGTTCGAGGTCCGCCAGCAGCTCCTCGAGGCGCTCCTCGCGCTCGGCGCTGCGTGAGCGGCATGGTCTCGAGCACGGCCATCACGTTCTCGCGCACGGTGAGCTTGCGGAAGATGCTCGGCTCCTGCGCCAGGTAGCCCGAGCCCGAGCGCGCGCGGCGGTACACCGGCTCGTCGCGTGATGTCGCGGCCGTCGAGCAGAGATCGTGCCCTCGTTGGGCCTGAGCAGCCCCGACGATCATGTGGAACGTCGTGGTCTTGCCGGCGCCGTTGGGGCCCGAGCAGCCCGACCACCTCGCCGCGGCGCACGTGCAGCGTGACGCCCTGCACCACGCGCCACTTGCCGTAATACCGCACCGCCCCTTCGGCCATCGAGGCCATCGGTCGACACCGGCTGCATGGCCGGCGAATCGGGCAGGAGCTCGGTCACTTGTGCCCTTCGTCGGAGTCGCGAGCGCCCCGGCCCCGGGCTGGCTGGGGCGCGGATCTGGTGCTGGAACTCGAAGTGCCGAGGTTCGGGTCGCCCTCAGCCCACGCCCTCGGACGAGTATGCGTGCCTTCCTTCTCGACGCGCACGAGCTTGTCCGACGTGATCCTGGTGGCTGTTGAGGAAGTGCATCTCCTCGGTGCTCATGCGCCAGCCCTCGGTCGTGAGCAGCACGACGCTGCCGCGCGCGACCATGTGCGCGCGTGCGCTGGCAGAGCTCGCCCCTCGCGCGCCACCAGCTCGCTGTGTCTTGACGCCTTTCTCATCGAAGAAGTCGATGCGCAGCGAGCGCGCGAGCACGGGTCGCGCGCCTGGTAGCCGTGGCCGCGTGCTTGGAGAACAGCATCCACTGCGTGCGCCCGAATCGGTCTCGGTGACGCTGAAGTCGTCGACCTCGCTGTCCGGGAGCTCCCGCCGTGCCCCGAGGCAGGAGAGCTGCCGTGCCACCGCTGCAACCGGCCATGACCGGTCCCCAGTGAACCCCTGCGGCGGGCAGGGATGCAACGCGCGCGGCGCAGGCGTGGCGCGCGCTTCTGGGGGACGCATTCGGAGGCCGTGGTGGATGTAACGCCGGAAAAGGGTGTGCGGCAACGGCTTCGCAGGCCACGCTTAACCCGGCGTCGGGCGGGGTTCAAGCAGGCTCTGTGCCACCTGACATCCTCTGCGACTGCGATTCGAGTTATCGGGCCGGTCTGGCTAGCCCGACTGGCGCCTGGAGCGGTGCCGGCGCCGCGGGACGCCCGCGTCCGCGGCCTCGCCGAGGTTGGGATGCGGGCGGCGTGACCCGGGAGTCGCGGGATCGTCGGCCTGGCGCTGGCCCTAGAGCGGCAGCGCCGGGCCTGTGGCGTGACCCGTCGTAGATGAGAGACGCCGCCCCTCGACGCGGGCCTGGGCCTGGAGGCGCGCGCGGCCGCGCCGGGCCGCATCGATCAGGTGCGAGGCCGCGCGCCCGCGCACCAGCAGGGCGTCGGCGTATCGAACGGGCGGTGGCAGTGCGCCGGGTCGGCCCCTGGCGCACATCGCCGCCGTGAGCTGCTGGCTTTCGCGAACTCCACCGCTGGCTCGGCCGCGCCGCGCGCGAACTCGTCGCGCTCGACATGTGGCTTCGAGCGTAGCCACGGAACGCGCCCTCGTGGCCAGCGCCGCGTGCGGAGACCCCGGGAGCGCTCGCGCATGCCGCCCCAGCTCGGCAGGTGAACGTAGCGCGGATGCCCGCGTCGCCGAGCGCGCGTTCCAGCGCCGCGAAAGCCCGCGAAGTGCGGGTGGCCGCTCCGAGGCCGGATGTCGCCGCACGTCGGCGATTCGCCTAGCGCGGTGGCCGCGAGCGGCTTCCGAGGAACTCGTGGATGGCGCGGTGGAGACGGCCTACGGTCAGCAGATGCATGCGGGTTCGAGCCCTGGTCCCACGAGCATGGGATGGGATCGCGCGCGGCGTGGGTCGCGTGCGCGCTGGTGGCGTTCGCGATCGTGGTCTACGCGCCCACGCTTGCGCGTGCCGCGTTCATCAGGCGCGATGAGCTACCTGCGTTCCTCGAGAAGACGCGCAACGCCCCGTTCTGTGCGCTGGGGTAGGTCGTTCCACAACACGACCAACTTCGGGGTGGTACCGCCTGTGGTCGCGCGAGTTCCACTTTTGGACGCTGCAGCACCTGGGTTCGGTCCGCACGAGCCGGCGTTTCGGGTCGCGAGCTTGGGCGGTCTGGCTCGCGGCGCTGGCGGTGTGGCTTCGCGCTGCGCCGCGCCGGATCGCGGGCGACTCGCGGTCAGGCCTCGCTCGCCGCACTCGGCGTCGCGGAGGAGCCTGTCGTTGTGGGGAGCGCCGCTGACGTGGATCGCGTGAGCGTGCAGGACCTGCGGATGGCTGCTGCTTCACGCTGCTGGCGAAGAGCTGTTACCCTCGTGAGCCGGGCACCAGTGCCGCGCTGTCGTGGGCTCTGCGTGCGCCGGGCGCGCTGTTCAGCAAGGAGACCGCGGCGGTGCTGCAACGGCTGCTGGTGTTCGCCTACACGCGCGCTGGACTCGAGCTGCGGGACGCTGGCCAGGTGCGCCATCCGCCGGAGGCGCGCCGTTTTTTCGCGCTGGTGATCACGCTCGGGGTTCGTGGCGATCCATCCCGTGCTTCGTGCACCGGCTCATCGCATCCCGGCCGCGAGTACGCGGTGTCGAACGATCTTCCGCGCAGCCGCCGCTCGCGCTGGTCGGTGACGCGCCGCTCTCGCTCGTGAATGCGGACCGGGTGACGCTGCCACGATCGACCCTGGTGCGTTGCGTCGTGCTCCACGGCCGGTAAGCGGCCACGCTGCTGCTCTGCTCGCCGTGGCTGACATTCATGGTGCCAGCGCGGCGCGCCGGTGCGAACCGGAAGGCCGGCGACGCATGGGCGCGCATCGCGGCCGCGAAGCTGGTCAGGCTTCGGCGTCACGTGGTGCAGGGTCGTGGGCTGGCTGCCGCTGTTCTCGCGCTCGATCGGCTTCCGGCACGCGTATTAGCGGCTGCCCGGGCGTGCTCGGCGCATGGGCACGCGCAGCCCGCTCACCTGCTCGGCAGGCGCGGCCGCGCGTGGGCGGTGGCGGCTGATGATCGTGGCGCTCGGCCTGCTGCGCCGGGCAGGCAGGCCGCGCGCTCGTGGGACCGGGGCAGCCAGTGGTACCAGACGCGGGCCGGGGAGCATGCTGCTGCGCGTGATTCCGCGACCAGGTGCTGCAGCTCACACCCACGCCGCCCCGGCGCACGCGTGCGTTTTATTTCGGCGGCATCCCCGGGCAACATCGGGTTGATCGCCGGCGGCAGCAGCAGCGCGGCCCGCGTGTGCAACGACGACCCCACGCTGGCAGGCCGGCTCACTGCCATGCTACCGCCGACGCGCGGCTCGCGGCCGCAGGATCCGGGCCTCGACCTGTTCTTCCACTTCGACTCGACAGAGCGGCATCCGCGAGGTCCTCGGTGGACGGATGCGCCGACGGCGGGGATTCGCGCGTGCCGGCCGCGCGGACAATGGGAGGCCGACCACGCGGCGCTCGCCGTGACGCTGCTCGGCATCGGAGAATCGCGCGCGCGGCGCGACGCTGTTCGACCGATCGCGCTGGCTGCCTCCACCGGCCCGACGCGCTCATGTTCGCGGCCGTGGCCTCAGGCAGGCCCCCTACGGCGACTCGGCGGCCGCGGAGAAGGGACTTCTCACGGGCGCGAGAGACGCCTGAATCGGGGCTCGTTGCTGACGAGATCCGGCAATGGGCCGCACGGCTGCGCTGCGACGATGCCGAAGGCATACGCCGACGGCGCCGTAGGAACGCGGCAGGCTCCGCCTGATCGAGCGCGGGTCGGCGCGCGGGGCCGTTCTGCTACCATGGCCGGCATGAACGCATCGGCTGCTTCAGGTGCTCGCGCTCGCGGCTTGGCTCACGCTTGGCGTGACGAGCGGCGCACGCGACTCGCCCCGTCGGGTGGTAAGTCCACGCCCAAGCGGAAGCCCGTCGTTCCGTTCATCGAGGACGACTTTCGGCCGCAAGCGCTCGCGCTCGCGAAGGAGCGCAAGCCGCCCGTGGCGCCATCGAGCAATACGTAACCGAAATCAAAGTACATCA